>JAEEGL013010093.1_pt1 | contig 10543 bp, 15 predicted proteins | sample 9134231 | NCBI WGS metagenome assembly JAEEGL01 (sample SAMN16246548, study PRJNA631951) | gut metagenome | biome: gut microbiome; feature: rumen; material: fiber-attached | host: Bos | place: Iran: Karaj | collected 2018-10
CGGCCTCTCTGTGGGGAAGGTTCAGAGTATCCGCCTCCTCCATGTTGTACACAGCCTCGTGTTCGATGGCCTCGTACTCTATGCCACGCTCATCCAGGAGCGCGTATATATCCTTCTTACCGTACATTTTTCCCTCCTATACTGCCGTAGGCACCTCGCCCGGGAAATACTTTCTGATGAGGTCCATGAACTGGTCCTTTGGCATGGCGCCGGGGACTGCCACTTTCTCATTTATAACGAAGCATGGTACAGAAGTTATGCGGCTGTTCCGCGCTTCTCTCTCGTCCAGGCTCACCTCGTCGGAAAAGTCCTTACCATCAAGCATGGCTCTCACCTCAGCCTCATCCAGGCCTGCTTCCTCAGCGGTTTTTACCAGCACTTCAGGATCCGCCACGTCCACGTGATCGGTAAAATATGCCTTGTAAAGTTTCTCTGCGACCTTGCTCTGAAGGGCCGGTCCGCCCTTCTCCAAAGCCATTCTCGTCAGCCTGTGCGCGTCGAAGGTGTTGGTATGGAACACCTTGGCATAGTCGAAATCCAGTCCGGCAGCGCGGGCCATCTCATTGATGGAGTCCACCTTGGCCTGAGCCTCATCTAAATTCAGCTGATATTTAGCAGCAAACATGGCCACCACATCGCCGCCAGCGCCTTTTTGGGCGTAAGGGTTCAGTTCGAAGGCCTTCATTTCGAATTCATAGAGCACATTGAGTTCCTCCAGGGCATGCCTGAGATTAGTCTCGCCTATGTAGCAATACGGACATGCATAGTCCGACCAATATCTGATCTTCATGATTCGCTCCTTATTCTTCTAAACCAGCGCAAAAAACTTCTATTCTCTTTTCATTCTCCGGGTCCGGCTTGTCCTTCGGATCCACCAGGACCAGTTCACTTTCCAAAGAATCCACGCCCAGCATGGTCTTCAGCTTACCTAAGGCCTTGTCCCCTCCGCCTCCGCTGAAACAGATGAGGGCTGCCAGTTTTTTGGACCTGAGGGCTTCCCTGTTCTCTGAGACGAAGGTGTTTATGGGCGGTGTGGGACTTCCTGCCCAGACCGGGAAGGTGAAGATGATCCGGTCGTATTTACCGGCATCGAAATCATAGGGTAAAAGCTCCGGCTTTTCTCCCATGACCGCGCTCTTACCGCCCCAGAAATACTTCCTGAAACCCGAGTCCGGGTAAGCCTTCACGGGTTCAAGTTTCAGGAGATCTGCTCCAAGCTTCTCTGCCGCCAGACCGGCCACATACTCACAATTTCCTGAAAGTGAATAATATACTATAACTGTTTTCATTTATTATCCTCCTTAAAGGCTTGCGCCTAAGGCTCTCAGCTCATTGAGTTTCTCCACGGGAACTCCCGGGTCATAGCCGTGGGTCGTATAGATCCCCAAGCCTTCCAGCCCCAGATAGTCCATGAAATCTCCTTCATAGGAGAATCTTGCCGCGTCGTACATATCGTCATCACCGGAGCTCAGGAACATGGCAAATTTCTTAAGATTTGCAGGCTTGTCCGGATACGCCGCGGAGTAGAATCTGTCGATGGTGCACTTGATCTGTCCTGACAGACCGTGATAGTAGATGGGTGACCCGATAACCAGGACCTCCGCCTCCTTCAGAAGGTCATAGACCTCCTGCATGTCATCCTTTTGGACGCACTTGCCCTCTCCTTTAGTATGGCAGTATTCACAGGCCAGGCAGCCGCGGATGTTCCTCTTACACACGTCTACCACGTCCACGTGATGTCCTGCTGCTTCTGCGCCGGCCTTGAAGGCGGCGATCATCTGAGCCGTATTCCCCTTGGGTCTGGGGCTTCCATTCAATACAAGTACTTTCATAGCTGTCTCCTATTCTGAAAATTCTGTCATCAGGCTGATGGTAACATCGCCGTTTCCCAGAAGCTCTGCCATATCTTCAGCAGATTTGTCTCTTATGTGTCCCAGGCGGGTATATGCCCAGGAATTGCTGCCGTAGAACACTACGATCTGGTCTCCCGAGTAAAGGACTATGTCGCCGGCTTCCGTCACAGTCTCGCTGTCCTCCGCCGGAAGTTCTGCGCCGATAGCTCCAACCTGCTCGAAACCGCCGTACATGGACATTGGTATTTCATACCACTTGCCGGCAGTTAGTTCTGCCAGAGCATCCACGGCGGGATTTTTCTCCCAGTCCACGGAGACCTCGGTGTCCCCGATCTTCATTTTCATATCATATGTTACTTTGACCATATTTTTCTGCTCTTCCGTTAAATCATCCTCGGGATCAGGCTCCTTTTCAGCGCAGCCTGCCATGAGGACCATCATGATCACTAATAATAGGACTAAAATCTTTTTCATATCTGCACCCGCTCTGCAAAATTCACTTCTCCAGTATCCAGGCCATACCGCGGGCAGTCCGCTTGTCTGCGTCCCTGAAATGATTGCCCTGATTCCATTCGAACCGGCAATCCACCCCGGCGGCCTCCAGAACTTCCTGAGTCTTCAAAATATTGTCGCCTACCTTAGCCATGACCTGATTGCGGGTCCTGGATTCCTTATCCCCCAGGCTTAAATAGGCGCGCTCCGCCTTGAATCCATGACTTCCTATGAAGTCCATCCAGCCCGGATACCAGACCGAAGGAGAGGCCGCTGCGACTCCCCGGAACAAGTCTGTCTCATAGGCTGCCCACAGGGCAAAAAGTCCTGCCAGAGAATAGCCGGTGATGTAATATGCCCTGTCTTCCAAAGAATATTCTCCGTAGAATTCCGGTATCACCTCTTCAGTGATCATCCTGAGAGTCTCCGCCGCACCGTCTCCGAAACCTTCATTTCCGAAGACCGGATCTGCCTTCCAGGGCGTCAGATCCTGATTCCAGTCCCTCACTTTAAGGGTCAGAAGGCACCAGTCCCTGCCCGCGAGCTTCTCCAATTCGGCCATCTGGCCTTCCATGTGTTCCAGGTCGTGATCGTCCACCATCTGTATGAAAGTATTGCGTGACAAAGGATCACCCAGCACCCTCACTCTTTCCATAATAATATCTCTCTTTCGTTTTTTGCTTATCATCAGCTCTGAATTTCTTCAAAGGGAATGAAATCCTCCGGATGCTCAGGCTTTGCTGCAAGTTCCTTTTCCATCCAGATCATATTATACCACCTGCCGAATTTATAGCCGCATTCCTTGTGCTTTCCTGCCAGATGATAGCCCATTTTAGTGTGGAATCTGATGCTTTCATCTGTCAGGTGATCATCATCCTCGCGGTCCGTTTCCGTAATGCATGCGTAGGCTACATATACGTTCTGTCTTATGAGCCGCTTCTCAAGTTCTTCGTAGAGCATCGGGCCCAGGCCTCTTCCGTGGTTTCCCAAAGAAATATAGATCGATACTTCCGCAGAATGTCTGTAGGCTGCCCTGGCCTTGAAAGGCGATGCATAGGCATAGCCTATTATCTCTCCATCCTCCTCTGCCACCAGATAGGGATGTTTCTTAAGGATATCCTCCACGCGGCTTCTGAACTCTTCCTCCGAAGGCACTTCATATTCAAAAGAAATTGCGGTATTTTCTATGTATGGTGCGTAAATCTTTAGTATGGCGCCGGCATCCTCCGGCTTTGCGGTCCTGATCTTCATGTTCTTTACCACTTCGTCATGTCTATCGTCATAGGTGTCACAGATGTCTTTCTCAAAAAATGCAGAGCATGAATGTCGCTGCCTTCTCTCGCGTCTTTATCTCCGAACTCGGAATCAAAACGTATTCTGTAAGGCTTTTTCCAATCCCTCTCGGGCACAGGCTGAGCCTTGTAGTATGGATGGGTCTCCATAAAGGTGAACACGAAATCGTCGGGCTCTATCCTGACCTCCGGTACGTTCACGTTGAGAAAATCGGCTTCCTTCGGCATACCTTTCTCCAGAATATGGCGAAGCCAGTATTCTGTAGCTCTCTCAGCGCTTGAGAAATCCACACCGGAGAAATCGTGGCACCTCAGGTCATAGTCCAAAATCTCCAGAGACATGGCCAGAGCCGGCACTTTCATATCCACTGATTCCAGCGCAGCGCCTATGGTGCCGCTGGATGTGATGGATGAGCCGCAGTTAGCGCCGATATTGATGCCGCTTACGGTTATGTCCGGTTTGCGTCCTCTGAGCTTAGGCGCGATCTCTGCGATGCCGTAGGCCGCCGCATAGCCCGGCGAACCGTGAACCGCATAGGCTACCACGGGATGACCGCTACCTATGTCTATTTCGATGATATCTATGATACCCAGGTCTTCTCTCGGAGGATAGGCCCGTCCCATGGCCGTCTGCTGGGCGTTAGGAGCAGCTATGATCACGTCTCCCACCCGCATGGCTCCTCTGGCGGCTGCTGCCAGACCAAGAGAATCTATACCGTCATCGTTTGTTATCAAAATCAATGGTTTATTCATATCTCCGTTACCCGACTGCCTGCTTTTATTATTTGCAGCTTCCCCTTATCTATTCAGGTCTCCCTGTAAAGACGTAGTTCCCCTCGTCTGATAATTCTTCGCGGTACACATAAGTGCCGGCGCAGAAGTTCTTCAGATCTTCAGGATCTTCCACACGGTTTACTGCCATATATCTCACCATCTCGCCTCTCGCCATCTTGGCATATACGCCCTTTGTCACGAGTTTAGGTCTCCCCTGCTTGTCGCGGACTCCCATGTCCTCAGCAAAGGTGCAGGTTATGAACCTGTCCCCCGGCTCAAGATATTTCTCCACAGCTTTGGAGTATTCTTTGGAAGCCAGATTTATGATGATGCGGCTGTCGTCAATTACTCCCTTATATAGTTTATCTCCCCAGAATTCATAAAGGTCACGGGCCTTTCCCGGAGCCCCCTTAGCCTGCATTTCAAGCCTGTAAGGAGTTACCCCGTCCAGGGGCCTGAGCACGCCATAAAAGCCCGACAGGATCCTCAGGTGTTCCTCAACATATCCGAAGTCCTCTGTCTCAAAGCAATTGGGAGCCATGTACTGGTACTGTATGCCCTCATAAGAGAGGATAGCCGGTGTAAGCCTCCTCTCAAGATCCATATCCCTGAACCTTGCGAAATTGGCGTCCGTTATCTTCTCATTGGCAGCCCAAAGCTCCCGGCATTCGTCATAAGACAGGCCCTGTATCCACTTAAGGATCTCCCGGGTCTCCTTAAGATACAAAGGATTGCCTTCAGGCTCTATGGACCTCTGGTCCTCATTCATTTTTTTCGCCGGTGAGATTATTATTTTCATACGATGATTATAGCAGAAAACTCTTATTACTGCAATTTTTAACAAAAAGGCCCCTTGAAATATCCAAGGGGGCTAGAATCATCTGTTAAGTTTTCGCCTTATGCACTCCGCCTGCTTCTCCTGCAGGATCTCAAAATATCTTCTGCCGCGCTCCTTGTCAGCTCCCGTCGGGTCTCCCATGACTCCTATGGGGCTCACAGAGGCGACTCCCTGGTTGAAGAATCTATCCAGAAGCTCTCCTTTAAGAGTCCCGACGTAGCCCTGCTGAAGCTTGTCATATCTCACATAGTCCTCGTCTATCATGGCCATGATGGATGTTTCCCAGTCGCAGGCGTGTCCCCCGCAGGTGCCCGGCGGAAGTCCTTCCAGCCGGTCCATCTCCGCAAGCATATCATCAAGTTCATCCAGGCTGATCCCTGTTACGATCTTTACGCCTGGATACTTGGATGCCTCTTTTTCTGCGGTCTCTTCCAGGATCCTGAAATTGCCTCCGTGAGATGAGCAAAGCACTATATTCCGGAATCCATGACGTACATAGGCTGATATATAGTCCTCCAGGATACCCCTGAACACTTCCGGTCTTAGGGTCAGACTTCCCGGAAAACTCATGTGGTGGGCGCTGAGTCCGGGCCGGATCACCGGCGCCGCCAGAGCGTGCCCCAGTCTTCTCGCCAGGTCCTCCGCCTCAAAATATCCCAAAACAGTATCAGTGCACTCCGGCAGCCCCGGTCCATGCTGCTCTATGGAAGCTGCATAAATCACTACCGTGTCAAAGCCGGATCCCATGGCCTCTTTTATCTCCGGCCATGTAAGTTTTTCAAGTAAAAGGCTATCCATCTGCTGCCTCCTTTAATGTCATATCCTCAGGATAGTTCCTATGTTCTGTTCTTTTGCCTTTGGTATTATCTCCGCTGCCGTCATCAGATCCTGAAGGCCGATACCGGTGCTGTCGAAGATGGTTATATCATCATCCTTCAGTCTGCCCGCGGCTCGTCCCAGTATCACATCGCCGATCTCTGTTATATCATCCGGTTTCTTAAGACCGCTCTTCACTGCCTTTTCGCATTCTCCCACAGCTATCACCTGGGCTTTATCGTCTGCGAAGGTCCGTGCGGCCCCGACCAGACTTTCCTCAAGTTCCTGCTTACCTTCCATATCTGAACCTATGCAGGAGAGATGTGTGCCCGGTCTCACCCACTCCGCCTTGATAAGTGCTTCTTTTGAAGGCGTGGCTGTAAGGATTATGTCGGCTCTCTTAACAGCGTCTTCCAGGCCGGAAATGTCACTCACAGCTTCATAGGAAACCTCATCTGACAGTTCTTTTCCTGCCTCCCGGATGAATCCCTCAGCTCTTCCGGGAGTGTGGATATTAGCGGCGATTATCTCCCTGATCCCCGGCATTACTTCCAGCGTAGCCTTGAGAAGTGGCATGGCCTGTGCTCCGGTCCCCAGGATCAGAAGCACCCTGGAGTCGGGTCTTGCCAGATACTTAACGCCAACAGCGCCGGCGGCTCCGGTCCTCATGTTGGTGATCAGCGACCCGTCCATCATGCCTTTGAGCATTCCCGTCTTTCTGTCAAAGATCAGGATCGTTCCCGCAAGACGCGGCAGTCCATAGGCATCATTTCCGTAAAAAGCGCTCACCAGCTTCATTCCGAAGATCCCTGCGCCATCCACGCTGCCGCTCTTTATGTCGAACTCCGAATCTTCACCATTAAACTCGTGACACACGATGGGAAACAGTTCTGCCTCTCCCTTCACCTTATACGTGTAGGCTTTCTCCACCGCTTTTATTACAGTTTTCATATCGAGAAGGGAACTGACTTCTTCCTTGTTGATCAAAATAAATTCCTGCATTGCATTTCCTCCTCTCAGAGTTTGATCTTGTGCACATTATATCATAATGCTTACAAATTCAAAACCCCCAGGTTCATCACTCCTGAGGGTCTTTAATTCTGTAATTATTCTATTATTCGGTTTTAGAAAGGAGTTTTATGAAAAAGATTTTTGTTTTCTTATCTCTTACAAGTATAATATAACCTGCTTATGTGACTGTTTTTTGAAGATTAAGCGACTATAACTTGTACGTTTCATATCGATTTGGTTTTTTCAGTAATTATCGTACTTTGCGCTGTTTCCGCGGGCTTTTTCCACGGGGTACTTAGCCTTGTTCTTCTCGTATTTTTCCAAAGTTATCTCTTCCAGATCCACTCCGATCTCATCAGCCAGCATCAGGACATAGGAATACACGTCCGCCAGTTCTTCCTTCAGATGCTCCGGATCATAGTCCGGTCCCCACTGGAAACACTCCAGCAGTTCCCCTGCTTCTATGGTGATGGACTTAGCCAGGTTCTCCGGAGTGTGGAACTGCTCCCAGTCCCTTTCGCGGTTAAATTTTCTTATCTCTTCCAGTGCTCTTCCCATGAGCCTCACCATCCTTTTCTATTTTATCTCCCAGACCACTGTTACCGTGTCCTGAACGTTTATGTCTTCGGCCTCGATACTGATATCCAGGCTTTCTTCTGCCATGTCCGCCATGGTTCCGAAGCCTCCCGCCTTCATCCTGTTCAAAGGCTGGGTGTATATCTCCATCTCGCCCCAGGAATAGTCGATGTTCATGATCTCTCCCAGCTTCACACCTGCAGCTTCACAGAGGATCTCCGCCTTCACACGAGAGTCTGCCACCGCCTTGGCCAGCAAAGAATTTTTTGCCGCTTCTGTATCTTTTACGGTGTATCCTATATTGAATTCGACCTGGGCAGTGCAGCTTGACAGCTCATACAGGACCTTGCCCAGGATCTCGTTATCATTGGAGAACCTGATATATGTGGAATGATGGTATCTGTATCCTGCGAACTTCTGTCTCCAGATGCCTTTATCGTCCTGATATCCTTCATACTCCGTATCTATTCCGAAGCTTATGGTCTTGAGTTCTTTTGGATCCAGACCTGCGCTATTCAGCGCTTCTCTTACGATCTCTGTCTCTTCTGCAGATCTCTTCACCGCCTCGCTGTAGTCCTGATATACTTCCCCTGCGTTTATATTGAGCTGGATCAGATCCGGCTTGACGGAGATCTTGCCTTTACCTGTCACTCTGATAGTTCTTTCCATGTTTCATCCTCCTTCTGTTACATCGGAACCGGCTGCTGTCTTCTATCTGCAAAGAAACTCATATACTCTGTCGTTGAAATCGGCTGCTTCTTCATAGGCCGCATGGCCCAGACCGGGATAGACGAAAAGCTCGCTTCCCGGGATTCCCTCTTTGAGTTCATAAGCCCCTTCGATTCCTACGGTCCTGTCCTCTTCACCGCCTATGATCAGCGTCGGGCAGGTGATCTTGTCCAGATCAGCCCTCGCATCGAAGCCCAGGATGGCTTCAGCGTTTATCATGAATCTGTCGTAGTTCTTCGGCTTCCCGATAGCCCCTATGACAGGATATATTTTGCGGTATTTCTTAAGGTATGCTTCTGAGTAGCCCTTCTCCGCCGTATCGATCATGAGGCTCTTGTGGTCGCCTTTACGGGCGAAGCCCATCCAGTTTGTCACGCCTTCCCTGATCATATCGTTTGCCCCGGGCGCCGTTACCGCCAGCACCAGTTTCCTCACCAGTTCAGGATGATCTATGGCCAGATACTGGGCAACCATTCCGCCCTGAGACACGCCCATGACGTCTGCTTCTCTTATGCCCAGCGCCTCCAGGGCTCTCGCCTGATCGGATGCCATGTCGCGTATGGAATAGCCCTCGGGCATCTCATCCTTCCGGCTGAACATGTACACCGTGAACTCCCCAAAAAATTTTCTGTAGGGTCTGGCCAGCATCAGCGCTTTGCCTCTTACCGTAAGAAGCCCGTCGGAAAGTCCCGGAAGTAAGATAAAAGCTCTCTCTCCTTCTCCAAAGGAGACATAGCTCATTTCTGTATCATCGAGTCTGACGCTTCCGTTTTTTGCATTCCAGATCATAGCGATTCCTCCTCTTTTTAAAGGTTAAGATCTTCTTACATTATACCATAAAAAAAGACTTCTGCCACTACGGCAAAAGTCTTTCATAATCTTTAAAGTCCCATGATGTCCCTGGCAAACTTTGCAGCTGCTTCCAGGTCTTCTGCATTGGGTCTTCCCTTGTGCATGAACTTGAATTCACCTCTGCAGTGGAATTCAGATCCAGAGATCTGGATGCCCAGAGCGTCTGCCAGACTGCACATCTTGGAGTATGTGGAATTGACAAGAGCTGCGGAGCTGACGTTCACGATGCAGCCGATGTTTTCCTTGTTGGCTGCCACGAAATACTTCACGTCCTTGTCGATATTTGCTGCATAGACGGAGTTGCAAAGGAACAGAGCATCTACGTATTCGTCCAGGCCGTCTGAAATGGGTCTGGCCTCAACTCCGATGGCCTCTGCGATGGCTTCTGCGAGTTTCTTGGTGTTACCGGTCTTGGTGTAGTATCTTACTGCTGCTTTCATATCTTGATTCCTGCCTTTCGGTTAAATGATCATACGGTCCTGATATCTCTTCCGAGAATCTTGTAAAGTATCCTGTAAAGTTCCATGGCTTCCTCAGGTTCAAGGCTTACGCAGCCCGCCATGCGCTCAGGTACCTTGAGGGCTTGCTTCTTAAGGGCCTCGCCCTTCTCGGTTATTTCTACTATCAGAACACGTTCATCCTCTGATGAGCGGTTTCTGGTAATGTACTCTTTCTTCTCAAGTGCCTTCAGTACAGGTGTCAGAGTGCCGCTGTCCAGAAACAGTCTCTGTCCCATGTCCTTTACGCTGATGGATCTCTCCTCCCAGATGACCATCATGGCAATATACTGGGTGTAGGTCAGATCAAGTTCGTCCAGTATAGGTCTGTAATGCTTGATGATCTCGCGGGATGCCGCGTACAGTGGGAAGCAGATCTGGTAGTCCAGTTTGAGAGCGTCCTCCGGATCGAAGGATGCCCCTGCCTGCCCCCCTGCTGCCGGACAAAATGGAGTTATATCTGAAATTTTATTATGAGCTTTATTATCTGCTTTCATTTCTCTTACCTTAGAGTAATTTCTCTACTGCAGCCTTGACTTCTGCCATGTCAGCCGTAGGTTCGAATCTTGCGACCAGCATGCCCTCTCTGTCAACGAGGAACTTGGTGAAATTCCACTTGATATATGCCTTGTCGCCGTGCTCTTTGTCAACTGCCTTTGCGATCTTGTTCATGGCCATGGCCTTGAGTCCTTTACCGAATCCTTCGAAAGGCTTCTCTGTAGCGAGCTCCGCGAAGAGCGGATCTGCGTTCTCGCCGTTTACATCCAGCTTGGAAAACTGAGGGAATGTGATGCCGAATCTTCCGGTACAGAA
>JAEEGL015008593.1_pt1 | contig 10543 bp, 10 predicted proteins | sample 9134231 | NCBI WGS metagenome assembly JAEEGL01 (sample SAMN16246548, study PRJNA631951) | gut metagenome | biome: gut microbiome; feature: rumen; material: fiber-attached | host: Bos | place: Iran: Karaj | collected 2018-10
ACCAGTTGTGCACCTTGACTAGCCAAGGCACGGATTTTCTCCATCAGCCGACGACGGTTGTCGGCAACATTCTCTGTGTTGTGTTGTTGTATAATACCTATTTTCATAGCGATGTAATCATTAGTATAACTGCATGGTGATACAATGTAGCGAGCCGTGTTGCTCAATGAGTGGGCGGCAGTCGATACCCACCACCTCGCGGTCAGTGAACACACGGGCGATGGTTTCCAACGCACTCTGGTCATTGTCGGGTTGCCCATAAGTTGGAACCAACACACGATGGTTGGTAACTAGATAGTTGGCATAGGTTGCAGGCAGGCGGTTTCCATCTTCGTCAAAGATTGGACCTGGTGCTGGCAATGCAACAAGTCTGAATGGCTTGCCATCGACATCAGTAAATGTACCCAACTGTGCCACCATCATCAGATATTCGTTATATTCCTCGCTCTCGGGCAATGCCGAGCCGTGGATGATGACATTACCAGGTGCCAGTCGTGCCAACGTGTCGATGTGACTGTCGGTGTCGTCGCCGGGTACCATGCCGTGGTGAAGCCATAACACTTTCTTCACACCCAAGCGGCGTTTCAACTCCGTAGTGATTTCCTCCTTAGTCCACCAAGGGTTTCGGTTGGGCGATAGCAAGCATTGGCTTGTGGTGAGTAGGGTGCCGCGCCCGTCGGTCTCGACCGAGCCACCTTCCAGCACCATGTCGCGATGGCACTCAATGGGGTGGGGCAGATGACCTTGTTCGGCCAGACGCTGGGTAATGAGATTGTCGCGGTCGGCGGCAAACTTCATACCCCAGGCGTTGAAGGTGAAGTCGAGCAGGGTAAGGGTGCCGTCGACCTCGACCGTGAGTGGCCCGAAGTCTCGTGCCCAAGTATCGTTGGTGGGGATCTCTACAATCGTGATGCATGACTGATCGACGCCATCGAGTGCTTCCCGCACCACATCGGCATTGGGCGCAACAATCATCAATGGCTCATCGGCAACGATAGCTGCCGCCACTTGGCGGTAGCACTCGGTTACTGCGGGCAACGTATCGGCCCAGTCAGAGTCAATATGAGGCCAAGCGATGAGAACGCACGACTGACGTTCCCACTCGGCCAAAAAACGTCGCTCAGGCATTTTACTGACTTTGGACTTTAGACGTTAGACTTTAGCTTCCCCCTCTTTAGGGGGGGATTGAGGGGGAAGCTATAATTCTCTACCAGCGCGAAGCGCGGTCTACCAATGCAATGGTCTACCAGCGCAGCGGTCTACCAGCGCGAACCGCGAAGCGCTCGGGGAGATGTTGAAGTGCGTGTTGCACGCAGTGCAGCGCACGGTGCCGTAGGCATCAACACTCGACCCAACATTGCGCGGTCTTATTCTTAATTATACTAGATATTATTCCCAAACTCTTGATAACTATCCCAGAATGAATCTTGCGACTCAACAATCTCATTGATAAAGTCGCGGAATCCTGTGGACTTCTTGTAGCCACGTTCATCGCACCACTCGGCGTATTCATCCGCTAGGTTGGAATCATCACGCAGCATGCGACGAAACTCGTCGTCCAGGTCGCTCGTATTGCTGTAGCGGTCGAGCAACTCCCGTAGTAGGTCTGATATATCGTACATGTGTCGGTAATATTAAATGGTTAATTTTGCGGAACAAATTTAGACAATTATTTCCAAAAACGGACTACTTTTCGCTCAAAAAATCATCCCTTGTTAATAACTTTTTTGAACAACTCACCTTTTTCTGTAAAAATAATTCTCAATTCTCAATTCTCAATTCTCAATTTATTAGTAATTTTGCAGCACTTTTAGTGCATCCATTATTTTTTATCATTCTATTGACGATGAAGTCATCTAGAGTATTAACTTTTGTCATCACGTTGTTCCTGCTCGCGTCGTGCAGCAGCGTCAATGACAATCTGGAAAAGATGATTCCGGCCGATGCGTTGGGTGTCGTTTCCATCAATGTCCCTGACATTCTTAAAAAGACTGGCATCAACGACGACGGCAACCTAGTCATCCCTGAGGCTATCAAACCGGTCATCGACGAAAACGATGCCTCGACGTTGTCAACCCTTGTCACCGACCTGCCCTATATGGGGCTGAACACCGGCAGCAAGGCGTTCGCATTCTTTACCAATAAGACGTTTGGCACCGTCATTCTCGCCACCCTTGATGACGAGTCAGCCGCGCGCAAGACCATTGAGCGCCGCACCGGAGGAGACTTTCAGCAGGTCGAGGGCCTGAACTGCATATATCGCGAGGACAACCTCTATGTCATCAACGACAAGGTGCTGCTCATCGCTACGGTAAACAAGGCCATGGACATCAACAAAGCCGCCAAGCAAGCTGGCACCATACTGAAGAAGCAGCGCCAAAGCATCCTTGACAACGAGCAGGTAAAGCAGGTCATCAATGCCGACGGGGACATCAACGCCTACCTGCAGCAGGACGGACTCAAGTTGATACTCAAGAAAAACAAGACCTATCGTGAGATTGCACAGAAGTTGCCCTTGGTTGAAATCTTCACCGAGAGCGATGCCAAGGCCTATGAGTGCCATCTCAACCTCAACGAGCAGTCGGCCGACCTTACCACGCGTGTCTTCGCTGACGAAAATAGCGACTATAACAAGTTGCTTACCACAACCCTTGCCAAGGCCGATCCAAGCTTCCTCAAGGCAATTCCCAACTCGATGGACTACATCGTCACCATGAGTGTCAAGGGAGATAATTTCGTCAAATTGCAGCAAATCCAGCAGCTGATAGGCATGTTCAAGAAACTGCCATTCATTGGACGCATCGATTTGCAGGGCATCCTGGCGAGCATCGACGGACCCATCGCCATCGGATTGGCGCGTGATCCTCACCTCGAAGGGGAGTGGAATGCAGTAATAGCCGCCAAGACAACCAATCCCGACATGATTTTGAACCAAATCAGTTCGTTTGCCAGCTCTATGGGTCAGGCACCCGAAATCTACGATGGGGAGTATATTTACCAGTACGAGAACAAGATGATCAAGTTGGGTGTCGTCGATGGCGTGCTCTACCTCAAGATGCTCGACTATGAACAGACCGAGGGCTATGCCTACGAACTTGAGTCGGTCCACGCCCTGTTTGAGGCCAGCAATGTGGGACTTTACATCAACCCGCAGGTTACCCAGGGCGGCACATTCACTTATGGCATGAGCGACAACTTTAACGGCAAGGGACAGTTCATCCCCACCGAGAAGGGTGCCCATGCCGCACAGACACTGCTCAAAGTACTATGTGCCATTAAGCCTTCCCAGGCCTACGATGACATGCTCGATGACGACGAGGAAATTACCACGGCCTTCGGCACTCCCATCGACCAACTCAAACCCGTCGAATAGTATCCTATTGAGATAACAAACATAGTCCCTCCCCTTCAGTTGAAGAGGAGGGACTATACCTATATGGGGGATTGAGGTTTTTTACATCCCTTTCAGAATAAGATACTCAAAGGGCTTGAGCTGTACCTTGTCGGTAAGTGCCTTTTCAGAGCCGTCGGCCATGTTGGTCGTCTTGGCATTCTTCCAGCCATCGGGCAATGCCATCTCATGCTCCTCGTTGCGAACATTCACCGCCACCAGGAACTTGCCACTGTCATCTGCTTTCTCGAACAGGAAGATGTCCTTGTCGGGCCAAGCAGTCAGCTTGCCTTTGCGAAGAGCCGTGTTCTCGTTGTAGAGCTTGAGAAGGTGTTGGTACTCCTTGTATAAATCTGGCTTTGCCATCCAGTCAACTGCCACATACTTGAAGAAGTTGATAGGATTCTCGTAACCCACCTCCTGCGAGCCATAAATCAGCGCGCCGCCGTGCGGGAAGATGCTTGCAACGTATGCTGCCATCGAGCCGCGCTCATTGGTGAACTCCTTGACGGGGGTCACCTCGGTCGAGTGGTCGTGATTGGTAGTGAAGCGCAGCTTCACCTTGCCCTCGGGAAGCTGGGCATATTCGGCCGAATCAGCTGCAATCAGGTCTGATGCGGGCTTGCCGTCGTTAAACACATGCACCAGGCTGTCCTTGTAGTCCCAGCCATAATTCATGTCAAACCCACCGATGGTGAAGTTATCTACCTGCTTACCCTCGGCGAGCATGACGATGCGGCGACCGGCATCTTTGCGCAGTGTTTCGATGGCTTCTTTCCAGAAGTCGGCAGGAACGCCATCAGCAACATCGCAGCGGAAACCGTCGATGCCGCAGTCCACAATCCAGAAGCGCATCGCGTCAATCATTGCCTTGCGCATGTCCTTGTTGTCATAGTTCAAGTCTGCGACATCATACCAGTCGAAGCCGGCAGGAGAGATAATCGTGTCGGCCTTCTCATCGTGGGTGTACCAGTCGGGATGCTCCTTGACCCAGGGATGGTCCCAAGCAGTGTGGTTCGCTACCCAGTCAAGGATAATGCCCATGCCGTGCTCGTGGCACACTTTAACCAGGTTTTTGAACTCGTCAATCGTGCCAAACTCAGGAGCGATGGCCTTGTAGTCGCTGATGCAATAGGGTGAGTTTTTGCCCTTCTCGATGCCGATGGGGTAGATAGGCATCACCCAGATCATGTTCACGCCCAGCGCCTGAATCGAGTCGATGCGCGCTGCGACAGCATTGAGCGACTTCTCGGGGGCAAATACACGCGGGTTGACCTGATACATGGCGATGTCACTCACCTCAGGCAACGCAAAACTGTTCTCGTTCTTGTTCTTCGGGTCGCAAGCGGTAAGCAATATTGCCATCAAAGCGACCATCATCATCAATTTTTTCATCTCGGTTTAAGCTTTTAATTGTCAGTTTTCATTGTTACAAGATAGGCACCAACCAGCACCAATATCAGAGCCAGTGGCTTGTCCCACGTGAAGATGTCTTGGCCGATGCTGATGGCAATCAGGGCGGTCACGATGGGCTGTAGATTGGTGTAAGTACTCACTGTCGTCGCCTCCAAGCGCTTCATCGCATAGGGGATGGCGAAGTAACCCAGCACTGTGGCGCAAATCACGATGAACGCCATTGCAATCACGCCGCTCCACTCCCAAGCGGGGGAGTACAGTGTTTGCTGGTCAAACTCTCCCCATGTCATCGGCAGCATCACCAAGGCCGAGGCAAGGAAAATCCACTTCATCTGCGACACGGGGCTGTAGCGACCCGACACGTTGCGCGTGATGAGCAAATAGACCACCCATGTAATCAGGCTCAAGAAGCCGAGGCCGATTCCCAGTAGGTCATTCTTGCCCTGCGACTCGCCCAAGCCACCATGTAAAACGATGACCAGCGCACCGGCGATGGCAAGTACCACACCCACGGTCTTCCAGCCTGTGATGCGCTCCTTCAGGAACAGAGCAGCACCCAGCATGGTCGCCACAGGGCACAAGGTGGCTAGGATGGCATAATAGGTGGGAGTCGTGTAAACGAGTGCCCAAGCCGTCAGCAATTGCGACACTACCACGCCAATCAAGCCGCCACCCACTATGGTCAACCAGTCGCGCAGTGTCATCTGCTCCTTGGGCAAGAAGCACTGAATCACCCAGAAGATGAGTGCGGCACCGGCACAACGTGTCAGCATATAGCCGTTGGGGGTTACCCATTTGCTCAACAAGATGGCGGTCACGGGGACGCCAACACCAAATATCACATTGGCCAGCAGCACCGCTACATGGCCCTTAATGGCTTCTCTATTCATAACTAATTAAACTTGTTCTTATAAAAAAGGAACTGTTGCTCGACTTTCGCGACATACTCCACGGTCTGTTTGCCGCGGAAGTAGCCGAAACGACACACCGAGTCGTTATAGAACTGCGGGTTCTGTTTCCACAAGATGGTCTCCTCGACATTGCCGTCCCACACCTCGGGCTCTTTCTCATATTTACGCGCCAACTCAATGGCGTCAAGCACATGGCCAGCACCAGCATTGTAGCTCGCCAAGATGAACTTCACTCGTTCTGTCGTGTCGGCAATCAAAGGTTCAAACAACTTCTGTAAGTCGCGGATGCATTTTACCGAGGTGCGTATGTTCAGTTCGGGGTCTTCAATTTGATCTAATTCTAGCCCATAAGCCGCAGCGGTTTTGGGCATCAATTGCATGATGCCGCGAGCTCCAGCCCAAGATATTACTGTGCGGTCGAAAGCCGATTCGGTATAGCCCACCGCTGCAAGCAGACGCCAGTCCCAGTCAATCTCTTGGCTGTAGACACGAAACAGACTGTCGTAGGGAGATATGCAACCCTCGGGTGTCACCGGGTGGAGGTCAATCGTGTCGTGAGGTATCGCACTACGGCTAATCTCGAAATAGCGACGAAGCGCGTTCTTCGAGTAGGCACGGGCGTTGAGCGACTGTGCCCAGGCATCAATACTGTCTGCAAGCCAGGCGTTTTGGTGACTCACAGCCCATGATGAGCGTTGTGCAAAGCTCAATGCTAGATTGATGTCGATGTTGTCATAATAGGTATGGTTGAGCATTGCGATGTCACTATCCACTACTGTAAGCGGCAACTTGCCATCGCTCACCATCTCAATCAGGTCATCGGGCATCAATGTGTCGCCCTCGATATAGCGGATGTTGATGCCACCGCCCGTCTCATTATTTAGGTTGCGCAGGCGAGAGTCATACTTGGACCCTTTCTCCACCCAGATATCCTTGCCCACAAGTTGTGTTACGTCGGTGACTAACGAGTCACCGGCAGGTTGCACCAGCACTTGGTAAGTCTCATTCACCGCTCCACAGTGCAGTGCGTGAGTCTTGTATTCAGCAGTAATAGGAATCTCGTAGGCTAGCACTTGCACAGAGTCTTGCTCGAGCATCTCAATCAGGTGGCTCATGTTGTCGGCAACCTTGAACTGCAGGGTGATGCCCTTGGCCCGGGCAAAGTCGCAGATGCGGTCATAGTCATAGCCCAAAGTGTCGCCACGCAAGATGAAGAAGCTTGTTGGGCTGTACAGCGTCCCCACCGTCAACGTCTTCGGCAACGGGCGCTGTTCACCGCCTCCCTGGCAAGAACTAATCAACCACAAGACTCCCAGCACTCCCAGTAATCCCAGTACTCTCAGTCTTCCCAGCACTCCCAGTATGTTAGTACTCAAATGTCCCATGCTCACTGATGATGGTCAACCGGTTGCTCGCAGCATCTTCCACATGACCGATGACTTGCGCTTCGATGCCGAATGAACGGGCGATGTCGATGACAGCGGGCGCATCGGCGGGATTGACGTAGATTTCCATGCGATGACCCATGTTGAACACTTGGTACATCTCGCGCCAGTCGGTGCCGCTCTGCTCTTGGATCAGACGGAACAGTGGCGGGATGGGCAAGAGGTTGTCTTTCACCACATGCTTGTTCTCGACAAAGTGCAGCACCTTGGTCTGCGCGCCGCCCGTGCAATGTACCATGCCGTGGATGCGTGGGCGCAACTCGTCGAGTACGCGCTTGATTACGGGAGCGTAGGTGCGGGTGGGGGAGAGTACTAGCCGGCCGGCATCGACGGGAGTTCCGTCGACCGAGTCATGCAACTGCTTGCCGCCAGAATAGACCAACTCACTAGGAACGGCGGGGTCGAAACTCTCAGGGTACTTTTCGGCGAGGTAGTGCGCAAACACGTCATGGCGGGCCGAGGTCAATCCGTTGCTGCCCATGCCGCCATTATATGAACGCTCGTAGGTAGCCTGCCCGCTAGATGACAGGCCCACTATCACATCACCGCCAGCGATGTGCGCATTGTCAATGACATCGGCACGACGCATGCGACATGTTACCGTACTGTCAACGATGATGGTGCGCACCAAGTCGCCAACATCGGCCGTCTCGCCCCCCGTCGAGATGATGTCGACACCCAGGTCACGCAGTTCGGAGAGGAACTCTTCGGTGCCATTGATGATGGCTGATATGACCTCGCCGGGAATCAGGTTCTTGTTGCGTCCGATGGTCGATGACAGCAGGATGCCGCTCGTGGCACCCACGCACAGTAGGTCGTCCAGGTTCATCACAATGGCATCTTGGGCAATGCCGCGCCACACATTCAGGTCGCCTGTCTCACGCCAGTACATATAGGCGAGCGATGACTTCGTGCCAGCGCCATCGGCGTGCATGATGTTGCAGTACTCAGGGTCACCGCCCAGCAGGTCGGGAATGATCTTACAGAATGCTTTGGGGTAAAGCCCCTTGTCAATGTTGCGGATGGCGTTGTGGACATCGTCCTTCGATGCCGACACGCCGCGCAAGTCATATCTTTTCATTATATATAGTTAAGCAGAAAGGCCTTAATGATAGATTACCAAAAGTAAATAGACGACTACCGCCGGCGAAACAAGCAGCAGGCTGTCAATGCGGTCAAGGATACCGCCGTGGCCAGGAATCAGATGCCCAGAGTCTTTCACACCTTCGGTGCGTTTTAGCAACGACTCGGTCAGGTCACCATAAGTTGCCGCGATCGACACCACGACGCTCAACCCAATCCACACCGCCAGATCCGGCACCTGGAAGAACTCGTTGCACCAAGTGTGCGTACCCCAAGCGGTCAGTACACAAGCCAAAAGGCCACCGAAGAACCCTTCCCATGACTTCTTGGGCGAGATGCGCTCCCACAACTTGTGGCGGCCCAGTGTGATACCCGAGCAGAACGCGCCGGTATCGTTTACCCAAATGAAGATGAACACCGCCAGCAACAACTTGGGCGTGCTCATCGTGATGATGCAGTTGAGCAACGACAACGGCACCGCGACGTATAACATAGAGAAGAACGAGCGCTCTAGGCTATGCACGGCGTTCTGCCGAGGACGGTACAGCTGCACGATGCAGCGGGCTAGAACATAGGTGCTGGGAACAAGCAGCCACAGCGTGGTAGAATTTCCCTCGCCTTTCATCGCCATATACGTCGATAGGAACAGTCCCACGCCACCCAGCATATCAATCAATGCCACTAGCCACGAAGGGTTTTCTTCATGGCGAGACATGTCATATACTTCTTTCACGCCCAGCACAGTAAACACCGAGAACAGGACAAGATAGGTGACCGCCGACTTGTCGAGAAGCAAAATGGAAGCGACAATCAATGCCACGTACACTGCCCCCGACAACGCGCGGATGATGATATTCTTAAGCATACTTTCTTCGATTTTTCACCACAAAAGTACTATTAAAAATCGGCGTGAACAAATTTCTTGGTGAAATTTTCAACAATATATAATAATCACCTGCAACGCTCGTTATTAGAGTGTAATAACTTTTAAAATCATGTTTGCCTATGCAGAAAACCTCTACTCCTTACACAAAAGAGCAGAGAGGTGGTGAACAGAAAATGACAATGAAGCCCAAAAAAGCGACAGTTGATTTTATTAAGCAATTTGCCAGGGTCTATGCTTACAGCACAATGATGCCTGCAGGTCTGGGCGCATTCATTGCAAACTGACACACATCCTCACTCTCTCACATTAAAAAAACAATTAAGGCTGCCTCGCAAGGCAGCCTTTTTTTGGTCATCTCTGTCCCCTCTAAAGAGGCGAAGACCATGTTAGTCAACCAATAGGCGATCAATCACCGTGGCTACTAGGTCGTTCACTGCGCCCTTGTAGTTCGTGTTAGCCTCGGTGGCGACACGGTTGGCGATAATCGAGCAGATGGTCATCGCACGGTGGCCCAGGATCTTGGCAAGACCCTGCAAGGCGGCACTCTCCATCTCGTAGTTTGTGATATGCCCGCCAGCATACTCAAATGCCTCGATGCGGCGGTTCAGTTCGGGCTCGGCAAGGCGGGCACGCACTTCGCGACCTTGAGGACCATAAAAACCAACGGCACTGATGGTATAGCCACGAACCATGTCGTCACGACCGATGCGCTCTACCAGCCACGGGTCGGCATCCACGACGTAGGGCTTGGCAAACAAGGGGTTCCACTTCACATACTCGCAAAACGCCTTCTCAAACTCCAGGTCGCTCACCTTGTTGCGGTCGGCATAGTAGTTCAGCACACCGTCAAAGCCCAGCGCTTTGGCGGCTATCACTGGAGTGCCTACAGGCACATAGGTCTGCAAGCCGCCCGAAGTGCCAATGCGGACAATGTTCAATGTGCGGTGTTCCTCCTTGGGCTGGCGAGTCTTGAAGTCAACGTTTGCCAACGCGTCAAGCTCGGTCATCACGATGTCGATGTTATCGCCACCAATGCCGTGCGACAGCGCCATGATGGGCTTGCCCTTGTAGGTTCCGCCGATGGTGTGGAACTCGCGGCTCGACACCTCAAAGTCTTGCGTGTCAAAGTAACTCGCAATCATGTTCACGCGGCCTGGGTCGCCGCACACGATAATGTTGTCGCACAACTGTTCGGGCGTTACATGGATGTGGAACGCACTGCCATCGTCGTTGATGATTAACTCACTGTCAGGGATATATTTCTTTTCCATAATTAATAGGGTGTTTAGCGTTAAAATAAAAAGCAAAAGTACACATTATTTCTCAATCTTGCAACAAATAAACCATTTTTTAAGAAAATATTTTTTGCTGCTTTTTATGCCTCTGCTTGGTATGCGTGGCCTTGTCGTGG
>JAEEGL016706937.1_pt1 | contig 10543 bp, 6 predicted proteins | sample 9134231 | NCBI WGS metagenome assembly JAEEGL01 (sample SAMN16246548, study PRJNA631951) | gut metagenome | biome: gut microbiome; feature: rumen; material: fiber-attached | host: Bos | place: Iran: Karaj | collected 2018-10
ATGATCCATAGAGTTTCACATCTCCCATACTGGCCAAAGTGTTTTTTGATGATCGCGTGATTGTTATGATTGGAACATTCATCTCCTTCAACAACTTTGCCAATACTATAATATCGTTTGTTTCACCGGAATAAGAAAACAGGACAGCTACATCTTCAGGAGTTAAGCTCTCGATTGTCAGTCTTTGAACATGTGCATCTGAACTAGTGATTACATATTTGTTTATCCGTAAGAATTTGGAACCGGCGTCTTCAGCAACGATACCAGAACTCCCTACTCCGTAGAAATCAATGCGTTTTGCCTTACATAGCATATCCACTGCAGTTTCCATTTGTTTCATGTCCATAACGGACATTGTATTCTGAATTGCTTCTATTTCTCGCAAGCACATGTCGCGGAATATCTCGCTGACTGGATCGCCCAGATGAATTTCTTTATATTCCAAATCCTCATTTTTACTTTTCAGAGCAATCTCATTGGATATTTCGCGAAGCATCTCCTTAAAGCCATTATAGTTAAGGCTTTTTGCCAAGCGGGTAATGGCGGACAAGCTTGTATCACATGCTTTCGCAACGTCATCCATTGACATATTGATGACATTTTCGGGTTGCTGTAAAATAAATTCTGCAATCCTCTTTTCCTTCGGAGGAAGCTTATGCATGGTTTCTTTGATACGCAAACAGCATCCGGGAGTATCTATCATAATCATAATCACCTATCATTATCAATTATATCTATTGTTATATTACGCCTTACTTGAAATGTTGTCAATTGAATTTGACAAAAATTATCAATTATTATCGAAAAAAAGTGTCAAGCCATATACGATCTCAGAGGAAGCATATCCCCCATTTTGAAAGACTCCCTTCGGTTATTACCGATTCTGAGCTATAATAAGCAGAAGCAAACAATTTCATCGATAATAGTGTTGATTTTTTTCTTGATTTATGTTATTATTTTCAACACGCAAGATTTAATGTTTCCGTTTTACAGTATAACACATGAACAGATACATCAATCATTGATTTGGAGGGAAAAGAGCATGATTGATCTCGTTCGCCGGGTTCGTGTTGGTCTGCTCCTGATCTCACCCGAGCGCTTTGCCGCCATTGGCGAAGGAACCGCACGTGGAAGCTACCGGGAACGCAAGGAAAAGGAAGCCGCCTGGATGCAGGAGGAAATGTCCTCCATCGCCGATGTTAGCTTCCCCGGCATCGTCTGGAACCGAGAAGACGTACAGAATGCCATAGACTGCTTTACCACAAACAAGGTAGACTATGTGCTGGCAATCTATCTCTCATGGGCCGAGGATTTCGCATGGATCCGATTCCTGCGCGATATGCCGGAGTGTCCAATACTCTTCTGCCACAGAATTCGAGAAGAAATAAACCTAAAGGATACCCATGATGACGATGAATTCGCCGAGTACTTATGCTATGGCGGCTTGGTAGGTTCACTTGAGGCCAGTGGCTCCGTGAAACGTTTTAACAGAAAAATGCTGAAAATGTTCACCGGTACTTGGCCAGAGATTCTGGATCGTGCCAAACAGTTCGGTGCTGCTGCACGGGCTCGAGCTTTGCTACGTCAATCTTCTTTTGGACTCCTGGCATGTATGAACGAAGTCATGTGGAGCACTTACGTTGATATATATTCTCTCTTTCGGGATATAGGCCCTGAGATGCGGTTTTTGTCTATTGCTGAACTGGAAACCGCCGTAGAGGACGTCCCCGAATCTGAAGCCCGGGCAACTATGGAGCGTATCGCCGCACAATATGAGGTGTTGCCTAATGTAGACCAGACTAAATTTCTGGCCTCCGTTCGTGCCTCCATGGGTATGGAGCGGCTGGCAGCTCAGCACGATATAGATCTATTAGTTCTAAACGACATTGATACCGTGCTTTTCCAGCACATCGGGTTGCGGCCCGGTTTCTGGCCCACTAGCCCTGAAGTGAAAACCATGATCGTTCCAGAGGGAGATATCGGTAGTGGTGTTGCCTGCTTGATCTTGAAGCTCTTGAGCGGCGGTCATGTCAACTACATCGAACCCTTCCACGTCAATCTGCCTGCCGGGCACTTTGATGCCGGACATGCCGGGCCCAATGACTACACAGATTCGCGTGGTGTCTGTAAAATCTCCTCAGATGTCCGTTTCGCCAAAACCAAATGGAAGTATGCCGGTGCGCCTTTTGCCTGGTATGTCTTCCCAGAGGGCATTAAGACCATGCTCCACTGTTCTCAGCAGACCGGGCGCTTCCAGCTTGTAGTCTCCCTGGTAGAGGCAGTGCATACTGAGCACTTCCTAGCCACTTATTCTCATAGCCATTTTCGTGCCATAGGAGAGAACTGTGTACAACTCTTCACGCGCTTACTGAATCGCGGCGTTACACAGCATTATGGCATCACCGATGGGGATTTATTATCCACCGTCGAGGATCTTGCCTTTATGCTGGATCTGGATTTTGAAGTAGTGTAGCCATGCTAAAAGTAGTATATAGACAATGTCTTGATTACTATGCCGGAGCATAAGTGTGGAAAGAATACAAAGCTTTATATAATTTAATTACTCACTGGCTCCCCTATTGTTTACTAAACGCCTTTGTTGCAGCAATTAGAGAAAACCATGATAGAACTCTCTTCATCAGGATATAAAGCCTGGATTCTTCCGGAACGTGGAGGGAACTGCATTCGTCTATCTCGATTCGACGTGGATGTGCTCCGTACACCGGCCTCTGATTCTGACCTTAAGGCAACTCCCTTTTTTTATGGTACGCCGATCCTGTTCTTTCCGAACCGTATTTCAGGCGGACAATTTGAGTTCGAGGGACGTTACTATCGATTCGAGATCAATGAACCGGCATCCGGATGTTTTCTTCACGGAACCCTGCATGAAACAGAATTTAGGATCATGGATCAGCTTTCGGATGAGGCCACCTTGTACTATGAAGCTACTGATGATAGGCCATATTTGACTTTTCCCCATTCGTTCAGCGTCCAAATCAACTGGCGCTTATCCGATGGTGGCCTCCGCCAGCTTATTTCTATCACAAACCTGTCTGGTAGTAATATGCCGACAGCGCTCGCCTTTCATACGACCTTTCGCTTGCCATTCGGAAGAAATGGCAGAGCAGAAGACATAATTATGCAGCTGGATACCAGTTGTGAGTATTCTCGGAACATGAAAAACTATCTGCCCGACGGGCAACGTTTTTTTGACTATCCCCTCAAAAAAGAAATGGAAGAAGGAACATATCATCCGGCTTCCCATCTGACAAGCCGTTTTTTCCGTATGGGTGACAAAAAACAACTGGTATTATTTGATCCGGTGGCCGGAATCCAGGCTACATATCAGGCTCTTCAAGGGTATGGATACTGGATGCTTTATAACGGCATTTCCACAGATTTTCTATGTGTGGAGCCACAGTCATGGTTGTCTAACTGCCCAAATGCGCCTTTTCCAAGGAATGAAACAGGATTTGATTATTTGGTCCCGGGTGAAACCCGCCACTATGAAACTAATCTGCGCATCGAAAAAAGGAATAATCTGGCTATGAATAATGAGCTATATCTAGGCTAATCATTAAGCCACTTCATCATAACTGGAGTATCCGCAAGCCACGGACCTTATCAAACACATTGTCGGTCTAAGAGCAGCATTAGGATACACGCCACCAAATTCGCTCATTTGTCTTAATCTCTCGTATTCTTCTTTACTATTGTTTCGCCTAACTCATAGAAAGATGCTGCCCCATACAACGCTGCACTATCTGGGTATGCAGTTGGTCGTATGACGAGATCTGTTTCTTCTCGAATCGAAGGCAAGAGTAATTCTGATGCCTTTGAAATCTGACCACCGAGTATTACCAGGTCGATCCCTTGTTCCTTCCGTTTGAGTTCCATTAGTTCTCCCAGCGCTTTTCCGGTGTCCTGGAATACTCTTTGTGCACTTTTGTTGCCATTCCTTGCAAACTCTGCGATTTCTTTAACATCTGCCGTCATCCCAGTAGCCTTCTCGTAAGCTGAACGGATTGCCCGCCTGGATACATAGTCTTCCGCGATACCTTCGCGGAAAGGCACATTCCATAGAGGAAATGAGGCAGTATCCATGTCATTGATCAGAATCTTCTTCTCCTCTGCCATAGCAAAACCAAGCCCAGTTCCCAGCATCACACAGCTCGGTCGTTTTGCACCGTTTGTTTCTCCGAGACTCATGACTCCAGCCAGATAGGCAACGCCATCGTGCACGAAAACAGTATGTATGGACGGAATGCTTTTTTCAATAAGCGTCTTCAATGATAACCCATATAGAGAAACAAACTTGTGCAGCATGCGACTGGTGCCGCTTTGATACTCCATGGGTCCAGGAATACTGACAGCAACATTTTGTGCATAGGTTTCTTTCAAATATGCCAAAATCGGGCCCAGAATGTCCTGGATAGTTCCTTTCTCGTTGATGGGAAATTGCCCTACAGATTCTGAACGAAGCATACCGTCTTCTATCAAGGCATGTTTTACAAAGGTTCCACCAATATCCATAGCAACAATTTTCGCCATACTGTTTCACCGTTTTCGTTTGTTATAACCTTTTGATGCAGTAAGGATATGTCTGGGTTTGCCTTCCAGACTCAATGCTTCTTCAGCATTGTTTTGTGGATAGTAACCTTACCTACGCCTCGATTGACAATACGATACTGTCCAAGCGTCGCCGGTATTACAACAATGTCCAAATAATTCATCTCGTAATACCTTTGGGGATCTTCAATGCTTTCAACTCGAACTTTCTCTCCATCAACCAGCGATAGCACATGGAAGAAACCATCCGTGTTATCTTCGATAGTTTCCCAAAACATTAAGTTCCTAAGCGAAAAATACAACAGGTCATGCTCCCCAACGATGATTTCTTTCCAACCATTACCTTCACGCACCACTTCGCCATGGTTAACAAGGTTTTTTTCCACCCATTCCCGGGTGCGCTCTCCATGTATGACATCGCTGGCCATTTTGAGATGAATCGGCCGCTTTGTACCCGTCTGCGGGTCCGACCGTTGGTAGTCATATAGCTTATAGGTGTAACTGCCCACCGTCAGACTGCCTATTTCCAGAATTACTTGATTGCGGCCCGAAGCATGCACAGTTCCTGCCGGAATCATAACCTGTGTGCCAGGTATTGATGATACTGCGTTTATATACTTCTCATAGTCGATCAGTTCTTTTGTGTTTTCCACCCGTCGGGCTTCTCTAAAGAATTCATCACAACTATTCTCATCCACAAAGCCCAGAAATGTCTTTGCATCATGAGAAGCTACACAAATGTAATAACTCTCGTCCTGCCTGCCAAACTCTTCATGGTTCGTTCTCACATATTCATCAGTCGGATGACACTGGATCGACATGTTGCCCGAAGAATGCCATGTATCATCATAATTAAAGCGGATTGGGAAATATCCTCCAAATTCATTAAACGCCTGCTTACCGAGAAGTTTTTCACCCATGAATTGCACGAAAGTAAAAAACGGCGCTTCAAACTCTGTTTTCCCCATTTTTGCCACTATAGAGACTTCCAGCGGAATCATGTCGAATACCCAGGCACAGTTGCGCATTCCCTTTGGCAGGTTACGTAATCGATGCAGATAGTATCCGCCCCATACCCCTTCTAGATACACCGGACGGCAGCGAAATGGCCTTGCGTTGAGTGTTTCAAACAGATCTATTAACGCCACTGTGTCCAGCATCTGCATGTTCTCAGGCACATCGGCGGAAATATAGTAATCCATTTTGCGTGCCCGGATCAGATTCCAGCGGAGTGTCATGGCAGTCTCAAAATCTACATAATAATTCCGACGCATCATCAGATTGTACGTCAAGGCTTCAGTGGAACCAAGATTGGTAAAATGCCCATGCTTGTAATTGAGCACTGCCGTGCGAGGAGTTACGTCCATCCATACGCGAATATCATAACTATCCCACAACGCTTCAGACAAAGCGCCCTGGCCGTAAACGACGATAGGGATTTCACTACAAGCTATGCGTTGCTTAAGGTTCTCCACCTTCTCAGAATCCTGCAGCTCGGAATATCCGCCCAGATATCGCACTCCATAAAGAAGGACCGGATCCTTCGTCCTGTCCTCCGGCAGGTATGGTTTCAGCATTGCGGTAATATCTTCCGGGCATTTGAGCAGACAGGCCGCGTCAACAAACATTATTTTCTTACCATATGCCTGCTGGACCATGCAGTGAATCAGTTGCTCCACATGAGCTCCCGGATAATGGTCGATACCGATACGGGTCTTTCCTTCTTCGATAAGCGCCATTAGTTTCTTTGCTGTCGGGATTACTCCGCATGTCAGCCCTTCAATAACTGACTGCGGCATATCGATCACATTCACTGCATCCGGGTCTGCGTATGGATAGGGATGAAACATAAAACTCATGCTGTTTCACCTTCTCTTTCGGTATACTCTGTAGCCTATTTCGATTATATTATTCCTGTCCAGTGCCTTGTTTCTCGCGTCCTACACATTTCATTCCCCTGCCATTAATATATATGCCGTCCAGGGGTTATAACCTCATAATAGACGATTCTTTATATTCAGTACTAAACATGCCTTTCATGAAGAATTGTAGGACACTATTCTGCTATCAATTAGCTTTCCAGTCGTTTTCTTTTACAAATAGCATTGTGGTACCTAATGGTGCGTGATAGCAAAGTAACCCATCTTTGCATTCATATGTTTGGTCATGGAACATCTCATGATAACAGCCGTCCTCTGGCATATGCAACTCACAGTCCTCAGTGAGAGTAGTGTAAGCGCTGATCACTCGGGAACAAATTGCAGTACCGCTTCCCTGTTCGCTGTAAACATGTACACCGGCATCCTTCGCCAAATCTCGCACTAACTGCCATGGCAATTCTGGTACGCAAGTGTACACAGTTTCTCCTTTGCGTGCGCAACTTACTGCTCCGTCATCAAACAGAGCCAGCGCCTGCGCTTGGTGATCTTCCACCTGGAATAATGGCAGGACTTCTTTCCCGAAACCATATCGAACTCCCTTATACTCCGACTGGGAAGAAGGATTGTGCCGCTCTGCGATCCGCATGCCGCACAGTTCGGAAATGCATTCCAGGGAGTATTCTCTACCATTCCACATGCCATCAGCATGAGCAAATATCTTCATTCTACCTTTTAGTCTTTCCCGAATAAAGGTACGCATTTCGTCGGTCAGCAGGTAGGCGTTCGGGAAAACAAACATCTTGTATCTGTCAATATCAAGCCGTTTCAAATCGTTCAGATTATACAGTTCAAACGGTGCGCCACAGCGTAGCATCTCATTGACCGTTCGGATTGACAAATCTCTCTGTAAATCGTTATACTCTCGCGTGCACAGATACGTCTTGGGATCCAGAAATACTGCGATCTCCGCCACGGAATGCCGTTCCATTTGTGAAAGCGTGTGGAGGATCTCCATTCCCCGTCGTAGTTCCTCCTCATATTCCGGAGCCCCGAAATAACCGCCAAAGAAATCCATCAACTTGAAGCCCACCTGTTTCTGTATGACATTGCACAGTTCACGACGGAATACTTCTCTCCAATCTTCAAAGGTATCGTAGTTGTCAATTTCTCCATCACCTCCAACAACGAACCTGCCATTCTCCAGCGGATAGAGGGATAGTTCCGTACGATGGTCACTTTCATGCAGGTAGAGCTTTTGGTTCAGCCGGACGGAGTCTACTGTGTTCTGATATGAACTGACACCGTCCAAATAGCGATTGTCTCCATATGCAGCAGGCGCACAGAGTATGTCGATATCTGTTGATTGCCAAACCCTCTCATAATCACTGGTATTCTTGTACAGCATCCACGTGGAGTTGCCATACCCATAAAACAAGCCAATGAGCTTGCGATGTTCTAAGACTTTCTGCGCCTCTGCCGCGAAAAAGCAGATCAATTTACTGTTTTGCTCCGCAGCGAGCTCCATATAACAGAATTCATCACTGCTCGGTGCGCGTAAGCCTTCTCCTTTTTCCAAAGTGTCTATTGTTGGTACGATGGCGTCAGGTTTACCGATGATGTTTCTCCACAGTCGCGTCAGTCTAGTATTATCCCGATTGAAAGAACGATCCGGTATAGAAAAATCAAACCACTCGCTGGAATTGCCCCCGGCCAGAAGATATCCCCAGATGCGGTCGCCATATTTTTCCTCTGCATAGGCAATAAATGTGCGCAGATAATCCGCGGTGGCGCGCTTCCATTCCTCGTTCATAGCCCATTCGCTGAGGTGATGACGACTATCGCCGACCTCCTCGGGGTGGCTTTCTGTATACCAGTCACAAGTATCCAGTTGCAGTCTGATAATGAAATAACCCTCTGGCGCGAAATGCATGAACATCTTCATTTGCCTATCGAAGGCTGAAAAATCATACTTTCCGTCGCCCTTCCATACACCACCATACAATGAGTATGGTACTTCAAATCCATTGTTGAGTCCCGAAACAAACACTTGAAATAACCTTATGCCAGTCCGATATGCCATGTATACATTGTCTGGACGGGGGCGGAAAGACTCAAAAACCACAGGTTCGAAGCGTCCACCGTCAATATCGATGAAAGGCACTCCCTGCTCATAAACAATTTTAACCATGTATGATATGTCTCCTCACAATTAATCATCTTATCTGGGCATGCCGTTTGATTTGTTTCATGACGCTTCTACCTTGCGGTTGCTTCGTTGCGCCACATAAGGGACTGCTGCAGTTTTTCTACAGCAGCCCCACTGTCACATAGAGTGAATGTTTATTTGTGGGCAGCCCACCATTCAGTGGCTTCCTTCTCGTACTCTAGGCCTCCTTCATTTTCCCAGCGCTCGATATACGCCTCATACTCAGCCTGGAGGTCTCCGGTGGTGGTTATCAGATTGACGAAGGCTTCATCCTGAATACCGTCGATAATGGAACCGTATTCAACTCTGGACTGCAGTATATCGTATATATTAGGCCAATCAGTTGCGACAGCTTTTTCTGCAGCCATGACTTTCTGAGTGTATGCGTTCAATGTACGTGTTTCCGCGTTGACGGCAGTCAATCCACCGTTATATGAGTACAACCACGCACCTGCCGCACGATGTACCATATCGTCTGCATATTCGCCAAGGCGTATATAGTTGCCATTTTCTTTATCAATCCACTTGAACATGACATCTTCAACGCCCATGTACATCAGTTCCTGTCCTTCTTCTGTGAACATGGTGTAGTCCACATACTTCACTGCAGCTGCAGGATCAGCGCACTTGGCCGATATCACGACTTTATAATCAGTCTTGGAAGGATATACAGACGAAGAACCTGCCAGTTCGCCCGTTTCCTCATTCTTAAGTATGCAATGTGCAAATATGTCCTCAGGGTTCTCTGGCACCTCAAAGGTATAACGGCCGGGATACCAGTTGTTGGTCGTTCCAAGAGCACGGAAACTGAATACGCCCACCTTTCCACTCCAGAAACGTTGGAATACTTCCATCGTGGGCAAAGTCGCGAAGTCAGGATCCAAAATGCCCTCTGAATACAGACGGCGGAGATATTCAATGCCTTTTAAGTAGTTGGGATGCTTCATATAGGTTGTGACAGTACCGTCTTCAAGAACGATAGGATTGCCAAAGGGAACCCCATATGCAGTAAAGATGTTCTGCCAGAAAGCCATAGCAGAGTTTCCCACATAGCCGTAAGTGTCATCCTTACCGTTGCCATCCGGATCCTCAAAGGTGAAGGCCTTCATTACTTCATACAGTTCGTCCAGTGTAGTGGGAGCTTCTAGGCCAACCTTGGCCAGCCAGTCCTTACGGACAAACAGGTCCTCCATGACCAGTCCTGCCAAACCGGTCAGACCGTATATGCCACCATCTCGGTTAATTGGCAGGCTTTCCAGTTCGCCTTCCTCATATCCGGCGAGAATATGCGGGCCATATTCGGCCAGATACGGTGTCATATCAAGCAGCTTGCCTTCTTTCATCAGGTCAATGGCAGTCTGTCCTCCGACAGTGAAGATGTCTGGCAGAGTGTCTGCAGCAATCAGGGCATTCAGCTTGGTGTTGTAATCTCCAGAGGAAATATAGTTGTAGTGGATGTCGACGCCAGTGCGCTCACGAGCTGTCTGGATAACCAGGTTTTCTTCAGTTGCGTTGTTATCGCCCCACATCATCCAGACAATGGGTACGCTCTCTGCGGATGCAAAGTTCACGCCCGATAACAGAGCGAAAACCAGCATCAAGACAAGAGCAAGGGACATGGATCTCTTCATTAGTAACTACCTCCTTATAATATCAACACGCTACAATGTAGCGGGTTAGTCACTAAAATCAGCCCTTCACAGCGCCTATAGTGATCCCCTTGGTATAAAAACGCTGCAGGAAGGGATAAACCAGCAGAATTGGGATAACAGATATAGCGACGGTGACCATTCGAACGGAGTTTTCATTAATGTACTCATCCGCCTGTCCTCCAGCAACCGTCATGGCCGAGTTGAAAGCGCTGGTTTGAAGCAGTGTCGTCCGAAGG
>JAEEGL017452153.1_pt1 | contig 10543 bp, 12 predicted proteins | sample 9134231 | NCBI WGS metagenome assembly JAEEGL01 (sample SAMN16246548, study PRJNA631951) | gut metagenome | biome: gut microbiome; feature: rumen; material: fiber-attached | host: Bos | place: Iran: Karaj | collected 2018-10
CGCTTTTCGCAGAGATCTTAGAAACAATTCCCTTTTTGGAGTCAAGATTTTATGCGATTCGCTTTCGGGGTGTAGCGCAGTCCGGTTAGCGCGCCTGCTTTGGGAGCAGGAGGTCCCAGGTTCGAATCCTGGTACCCCGACAAAGAAAACAAAGCATTGGTTATAAGGTTGATACAACTTGCAAACCAGTGCTTTTTTCTTATATAGATGCTAGAAATGTCATTAAAAAATTCTTCACTTCACCATTTTCTAACAAAATCTAACATTTATCACTGTTTACCCTATACATAACCTTGTACATTGTAAAGTCATGTAAAAAGTTGGAATTCGGAGTATCTGGAGAATGATGACAAAGCTCAAAATTATAGTTGCAAGCTATTGTCCAACTCACACCAAATATTTTTTGATTATGAAGAAGTTTCTTTTATTAATTGCTGCTGTTGTCGGCATGTTTTTTGTTTCATGTACTGGTAATCAGGTTGCTTCAAATCAATCAAGTGATACAGCTTCAGTTGTTGACACATCATCAGTTCATGACTCTGTTGCCGTTGCTGACAGCCTTTCGGCCAGCGCAGAACAAGTTGCTGAGGATGCTTATGACGAAGCCGAAGCCAAAGCTTTTGCCACCAAGTTCTTTAAGAAAACCGGATCATGCCATGCCCTTGTTGGTGAGAATAAGTACATGACTCCAGAACTTTACAACAAGTGCAAACCGCTTATTAAAATTGCCATTAACCAAGATCCTGGCGAGGACCCATTTTTCACAATCGACCGTTCAGAGGTAAAGCTCCCCAGTTTCGCGGTGAAGAGCCTTGGCGACAAAGAGTTTGAATGCAAGGAGTGTTATCCCAGTGAATATGACGATGACGACGGTTATTTTGTGACAAAATCAAGAATAAAAGTTGATAAGATAAATGGTAAATATGTAGTCACCAACATCTTCAACCACCATTATAACAAGAAATGTTATATGTTATAAAATCTGCTGAGAAAAATTCAGAAGTCAATAAATAATGCATAGTCCCGAAACTCATTGCGAGATTCGGGACTATATGTTATAAGATAATTATAACAGACCGAATCCTCCTCTCTTGTCTACTAAATGTATTGTCTTGATTGATGTGTTTGGATTTTGCCTGAACTATTTTATTATAATATTTAAATTGTCCAGTTCAGAATAACCAAGAGTTCGCACTCCATTCATTGCAACAGACTTATAACCTTTTGAAGAAAGAAGAGATAATGCATTAAATATAACTTTAGTAAACTCTTTATATTTTCTTGAAGTCTGATAAGTTTGTGCATAGAAAATAGCTTTCACATTCTTAGGTATTTTGCCTGATTCTTTTAGTTCCACAGGACAATCAGATATGTTGTAAATATCTCGAAAGGCACTAATCTTTGAACTAAAAGGTGCACCTACATACTAGAACAATGCTGTGACTTCACATTCAGAATTTTTGAAAATATCACCAATAACACCATATATCTTTAGATTTGATTCATCATGAATTAATACTTTTTTATTAACGTCACTATGAATTAACACTCCATCATCATACCACATCATCATTGGGCAATCAGGATTTGCAACAAATCCATCATTACATAATATTCTTAATGGATCATACCAGCCTCTGTCTTTAATGGCCTGTGGCATATTTTCAAGATCGTGTTCTGTGACAGATTCAATAAGCCTCGTTATTTGTTTTGAGCCTATCTGTTTACACATATTTCTGAATTGCATGTTTCCACATGTTGAGCAAAAAAACTAGTGCACATATCTTGTTCTTTTGCGTATAGAAATAAGTCTAATATATTCTGAAATATATTTGTCTTAGAGGTGTCAAAATGGTTTATAAGCGTTAATCATATTTCCTTTACTTGATCTATCGACCATAATACATGACTTTAATTTGGAACATCATAGCTTATTGTCAAAGGATTTCCTTTAATAGGGCTTTCTGCCGTATGCGCAGACTCGAAACTTTTCATAGCCCATCTTATGAAGTTCGGCAACAGTCTCAAAGTATTTTACAAATTGCTCGTGCATATATCAAATTAAAACAAATATCTTTCATTCAAGTATTTTATCCATTCTTCCATATTTGGAACAGATAGATGTTTGTCCATCATTTTGAAAAATGTTTCATAGGTTACTGGAACAAATTCGTTGTAATGTTCTTCAGTAAGGAATTCTTGATATTTGGGAATTGCGTCTTGACTGAAATGCACATTTTGTGATGGAAAAAGTGTGACGCTTGTAAACTTGTTAATCACACCTTTCAAGACCATTGAGGCGCCAAGAATATGATTCCTCCATATCTGACGGAACTTGTTGGAAACAAGTATGTCATGTGTTACGTCTTTTTTATAGTAACCACATTCTTTTGTAACTATAGCGTATTTCCCTTTAAGACAGGTGTTCCCATTTTCATCTTTAACTTGGGAATACTCATGAGATTGAGGTTTGAGAGGATAGGAGTTCTCAGTATATTTAACCTCGATACCAATACCGCATGGCTGATTGGCTTTGTTGGTGTAGGCAACATAAACATCAAATGCGGTATGGTCGTTTAGATAATCTTCTATCGGTATGGGATGGTATTCAATTTTAATTTTGTCGATGGATAGAATGTCGTCAGTCGAAAGCAAATCACAAAATAGTCTTTTGCTGCCCTCTTTGTCATGAGGGTGCATTGGAAAGAAGATGTTAAAAGGAATGTGCTCACTTCGCAAAAGGTTTGTGAGCATAAATCCACTTGGAGGAGTGGAAGTGGGCCCAATTGACTTCTTCAAATAATCTAATATTTCATTTCGAAAACCTTCAAAGAAGATTAGCCCCTTCTTTGCGTCTTCATATTTTAGTACATTTTTGTACTTGTTATAACCTACTTTGAGAACCTGTTCACGGTATGCCCACTGGTGTAGTCGTGCCTCATGTTTAAACTGTGAGTACGAATATCTTCCTATGTTATTTAAAGTCTGTATATCCATTCTTTTTATGGTTGTGTATGCAAATTTACAACAAAATAGTGCCAAAATCGGGCACATATATGATAAAAGATCTTAATGCATATTTTTCTATAAAAACCGCCTGGTACCCTGACAAAAAAAAGAACGCTGAGAATTCTCAGCGTTCTTTCTTGTGTAAAATCACCCTTCGGCAGTTGTCTTCTGACAAATTATCAGTTCATAGGAGCCATCTTCGAGCGAATTATACTCATCAAGATGGATATGTGCGCCTGGGTTCTTGTCAGCCAATGTCAGTAGAATATTAGCTAGCGATCTAAGTCCTTCACGGTTTGCCGATAAAACGACTGCCCCCTCCTGCTCTTGAAGCGTCACCTTTATCTCAAAACCATCTTCCCATTTAACTTCCATATCATAACTTTTTTTGATATTATATGATACTCATAATTATTATGTCAACTTAAGTCGAGATAAGAACGCAGTGCATTGACATATTCTTCAAATGCCTGTCGGCCTTCATTTGTCACACTACATGTAGTCAGTGGTTTCTTGCCCTCGAAGGACTTCTTCATTTCAATGTAGCCTGCAGCCTGTAATTTGTCAAGCTGCACGCTCAGGTTTCCGGCTGTGGCTTGCGTCTGTTCCTTAATATAGACGAAGCTAGCCTGTTCGCAGTTCATCAGGATAGACATTATTGCCAGCCTCAACTGCGAGTGCAGCAGTGGATTCAGTTCTTGGAGCATTGTTTCTTGGCTTTAGCATTCAACACATGACCCGGAATAATCAACGTAAAGACGAAACACAAAATGAACAATGGAATAACCCAACGCACATTGAGTGCCACACCTGCCAGAGCACAGCCAAGTACAAAGGTGCCTGCAACCATGCTGAAGATGCCACCTATCACCATCGATTTCTCCTGATAAATAAACCCTTGCATGCTGGTTCCAAAACCGACAAATAGAAAAGCGAATACCAACATCATCAGCCACGTATCTTTGCCGAAAAACTGAAACCCTATCGACATTAAAGTAGCTATGCCAAATACACAGCCAATGGTTCCCCACAAGTTGCTTGTGAGGCGATCAACATAGGTAAAAGGTTCTTTCTCGATGCGACTCTTGTCCTTGCGGATTATTACCATCATGCCAATACCGCCAATAATCCAAATGAGGAACCATAGCCAGTTGCAGGCAGGATTGCCACCAGTGAGAAGCAACGACACTCCTACCAACAGTCCAACTATTGCACTGGTGTAACCCCACCAGAGCAGCAGGTTACCCTCACCAACGTGGAGCTGACGCTTAGACTTGTTGATCATGCTCGTGATCAACTCCAAACTCTCTTGATTGTTTAATTTCTTGTCTTCCATATTTTCCTTACATAACTAAAAATGATTAATAAAAATGATTTGTTTAGATTTATAAATCTGTTGCAAAGATAAAGTAGTTTATTTTATAAACCAAATATTTTGCCAAAAAAATTCAAAAAACTATCATTTTTAATAGGAATTTGGAAGAACAACCCCTATTTGGAGAATAAAATAAGCTGTTTCATCAGTTGTGGCAAAACTGGAAGTTTTCCATCATTCACGATTTCCACAACAGGCAAATCATTACTTATATAGTTTGCACTCTGCGAATTCACCCGTCTGAGTACTTCTTCACGGCTTGCATTGTTCCTTTTAATCACACGCTCTATCCTCACTTCGAGTGGAGCAGTAACATTCCATACCCCATCAACCATAGCCTCCAGCCCACTTTCATTCAGAATAGCCGTTTCAATGAAAACCGGTGACTGAGGCTGCAAGGAGCACCATTTAATTATATCATCTCGAACAACAGGATGAACCACACTATTGACGAAATTCAATGCATCGGCATCGTTGAAGATTATACTTGCCAAGCGATTGCGGTTAAGGCACCCTGCCTGGTCATATACATCAGCACCAAACCTTTCAACCAAGGCATCTATAATGTTATCTGAATGATTCATCAGTTCCTTGGCACGAGTGTCACAGTCATAGACGCTGTAACCGGCATGACGCAAAATTGCTGATACTACGCTCTTTCCAGCACCAATGCCTCCAGTAACAGCTATTATTCTTGCAGACAACATCGCAATCAATTCACACCTATTTTATAATATGGCAGTTAATACCGCTCAATCACATAGTTTACACTATCACTGCCAAGCACTACGTTAGAATAGGCGCCCGATACCTCACCGAGCTTGACATTCACCTTGTTGGAACTCATGTCAATGTCGTTATAGTCAACGACTACTGTCAGATTTGCTGGTTCTTTGTATTTGCTTTGGGGCAGTAGATAAGTAACATTTATCGACGATGGGAATAGCAGGATATTAATTCCATAAGGTTGGTTACGCACCGAGATTGGCACATTATCAACTTTTTTGATAAGTGGTTCCACTGGTACAGTAAGTTTCACACGGTCAGGAATGATGCGCACTCCATTGATTGGGCGGAATCTTACAATCTTGCTATAAGTAGCCGACAGATTGGCAACTTCAACAGTCACCAGATCGACCTCTGATATTTCATTCAGTGTGGCCCTGTCAATGGCATAAACTACCACCGAATCAGGATCAGTTGTCACCATGTCGGGATTGATGACGAATTGACGGTCGGGAGTAATGTTCCTGATATTGTCCTCCCAGTTTACTGGCACTTTCTTCCCCGGCAATGTAGTGTACTTCACATTGATTGTCTCTGGCATCACTTTTAATATAGTAGCCTCACGACTAATAACCATTCTCACCTCACTGAGCATCTGCGATGGTGTTATCTCCATTGAGTTGTTCTTCTCAACATTGTATTTGTCAAATTTAATATTTATTGACGGATCAGAATGGAAAAACGATTTCAAGAATGCCAGACCACGATCCTTGACAGTCACTGTGACCGTAGCGGGAATTTCTTGAATAAAAGTGACATTGGCTGGTTTCGACACCTTGACTTTCACGATCATATCGTGTGTCATATTGTTATTGAATGACAGCAGAATCCAGAAGGCAGCAGCCATAGCCACAAAGAACAAGAACAACAATGTGTCCTTGCTCGACTTCTTATCAAAACGCAGCCACCGCTTAATGAATTCTTTTATTCCAGCCATTACTTCTTTGCCAGTAAATAGTAATTTATGTGCATGAGCCACACCCGACGAATGCTCGCCACAAGTGGCTCGTGCACAAAGATAAACAGTTTTTATTGAGCATTCTTAATGTCAGCTCCTGACTCTACAGCATCGCTTGCCGATGGATAAACCATAGACTTGTCGATGGTAATTTTCACATTATCATCAATCTGGAGAACAATCACACTATCCTTTATTTCACGAATCTTGCCATGAATGCCACCGGCAGTTGTAACTTTGTCGCCCTTCTGCATGGCATCACGGAATCTCTTTATTTCCTTCTGCTTTTTGCTCTGTGGACGAATCATGAAGAAATAGAAGATAGCGATAAGAGCCACAATCATGAGTATGCTCATCATTCCGCTTCCTTGGCCTTGTTGAGCTGCTTGTAGTAAAATTGAATTTAACATAGTATTTATCTTAATGAATTAATAAAATAATATTCTCTTAGTTAACACCTAATCACGGTTTTACGAGCAAACCACTGTTCTTCATTTCGCGAATAGCGGCATTTAGCACTCCATTGATAAATGCAGCACTGCTGGGAGAACTGTACACTTTAGCTATCTCTATATACTCGTTTAAGGTAACTGTGGTAGGAATTTTCTCAAAACTGCGCACTTCGGCAAGGGCGACCAACATTATCACACGGTCAATCAAGGCAATGCGGTCACTGTCCCAGTTTCGGCGATCGATAAAGCGCTCGACAGTAGCTTCATTGAGATCTTCCTGCTCGATAGTAGCATTCAACAGACTGTCCCCAAACTCGCTGTCTTCCTCATCCTTGAACATTGGCATAATAGGATTTGGATCACCATCGTTGACACGTTTGATGGTCTTTATTACAAATTGTCCCATGAAGTCAAGGTCATCGCTTGACCAGTACACCGACTGGTTCTCAAGTTCTTCCAGCAAATCATCATCGTCAATGAGCAAACGCTTGAAGAGCTGTCTCCACAAGTTACAGTCGCTGTCGAGATCACTCGCGTCGCCTTCCATATATTGCTGGTAGATTTCGCTGTTCTGGATCTTGTTGAGCATGAGCTTAAGGAAGAGTTCATTGTCACGCCAAGTGATTTTATGCTCCTGAATATAGTGTTGAAGTGTTTCGTTATCTCTCAGAGCCTGCACCAGTTCATTGTCAATAAACTTGGGGTTTGGATTCAGGTCTTCATGTGATGGCAAGAATTTATGTTTTGCATCATCAAGATAGCGTTCCTGAAGGTCGGTAACATCAATGATGAACTTCAACAGATAATTATATAATTCATAAGACTTCTCGAAACTTTGCTGTAACTCATCTCTAGCCATCGCCGGTGACTTGATGTCGCGAGTAATTCGATAGTTGTAGTACATTTGCACAACCTTACCCCTTATTAAAACTCTGTTTATCATTGTTTTTACAACTTCTTGTTAGCATTTCAAAAAACCAGAGCGCTCTTGCTCCTGAAAATTTCTCCACAAAATTACACACATTTTTTCTAAAAATGCTAAATTGGATGAGTTATTTGTGTTTTTTTTGACGCAATGGCCCGAAAAATGACTATTTCAGGCATTTAGTGCACACATGCCATACAGCATGACTTCTTTTCAGAGTGGACACAAAAACAATAATTAGGAATTGAGAACGTTTTATAAATATGATGAAGCAATTACATTTTTTATTATATACTATAATGGCAATGCTGGCACTCACCGCCTGCATAAATGATGAGTTTTCTACCAGCACAACCGACTTGCTAACGTTCTCGACCGACACTGTCAAGTTTGACACCGTCATAACGCAACAGGGCTCTCCCACAAAACAGTTCCTGGTTTACAACAGAGGAGAGAAGATGCTCAACATATCATCTATAAAAGTTGCCGGTGAGAGCAAAGGTCATTTCTTTTTAAATGTCGATGGTGTCAAGGGAGATGAATTTCATGACATAGAAGTGAGAGGACATGACAGCATATATGTTTTTGTTGAGAGCCTGCTCGACCCAACCAACCAAGACGAGCCAGAGTACCTGAAAGACAATATAGAATTTGTGACTAATGGTGTTACTCAAAAGGTGGCTGTCACAGCATGGGGGCAGGATGTTATTATCTTAAACGACACCACTCTCATGAAGGCTACCACACTCACGGCCAACAAGCCATACCTCATCTATGGCACTCTTACCGTCGACTCTCTTATCAACGTCACCATAGCGCCAGGTGCAACATTGCTCTTCCATGACAAAGCTGCAATGCTGGTAAAGGGCAGACTAACTGCCATGGGCACTCAAGATAAACCTATTACATTGCGTGGAGACCGGCTCGACCACGTAGTGGGTGAAATAGGCTATGACATTATGAGCGGTCAGTGGGATGCAGTTTATTTCAACTACGGCAGTTTCGGCAATGAATTGGCCTACGTTCACATGCGGGGAAGCACACGTGGCATGCAGGCTTATTCTTACGACATGAGCCGGCGCACACTACATCTATTTAACTGCGTCCTTCACAATGCCACCTACCTCAACCTCCTAGGCGTGAATGCAAAAATTGATGCTGAAGGCACTGAGTTCAGCGATGCAGGACTCGTGGTTGCTGATTTCCTGGGTGGTGACCTTCATTTTGTCAACTGCACTTTTGCCAACTATTATCTATTCTCGGCCATTGAAGGGCCTATACTCAATCTTGAAACGGAATATGAAGATGGCACCATAGCACCTTTTACCGGGAGTTTCGACAACTGCATTTTCTACGGCAACACCGGCGAGCTCAACATGAGCGAACTTGACGAAGTGGGCATATATATGCGTAACTGTCTGCTCAAGAGCAGCGGCGAGGACGACAATTACTTCATCAACTGCGTGTGGAGCGGTGACCCTAAATTCTATACTGAGCGTGAAGAATACATTTTTGACTATCGCCTACGCGACGGCAGCGATGCCATAGCAAGAGGTGACCGTTCTCTGTGCCCGACATCGGCTCGCTTCGACCGATATGGCATGGACCGTTTTGCAGCCGAAGGGCTAGACATCGGCGCTTATGTCTGGGTCCCATCTGAATAGTGAACAAGCCATACATATAAACACCCTCTGTCCTACTGGGGCAGAGGGTGCTATTATTTACTTAAAACATCTTTATCAGTCATTAGATTGCTGGTGTTCAGGCTCTTGATTGAGAACACTCTTCTTGCGATTTTTCTTAGTTTTCTTTTGAGCATAAAGTGGATTAGGTTTATGCAGTACATACTCACTATAGTAACTTATTATGAGCGTAGTTAGAGGCAGTGCAATGATAAGGCCTACAAAACCAAGCACATACCCCCATATTGACAGTGACAAGAACACAATAGCTGGATTAAGTCCCATCTGTTGCTTCATGATGCTTGGAATAAGGATAAGGTCCTGAATTACCTGGCAAATGCAATATGCAGCAAAAGTCCATCCGAACAGGTACCAAAAACTCTGTCCGCTATCGACCGATGCCACAAGACACAGGAATGCAGCAAGAGGAAATGAAATGAGCTGAAGGTAAGGAACCATGTTCAGCACGCCAATGAAGAGGCCGAAGACTATTGCCATGGGAAGCCCAATGATGTAAAATTCTATTGCGAAAATTATGCCCACAAATAGCGATACCAGTGCCTGGCCACGGAAATAACGGCTCATTGTATGCTCCACGTCACGCATCACTTTGAAACTCAGGCGACGATATTTGGGAGGGATTGCGGCCTTGAATCCATGTGTGATTTTATCATAGTCAAGCAGTATAAAGAACATGTACATCAGCACCAATAGAACCGTGACAACACCGAGCAACACGCTTACTGTTCCGCCAAGCACACTCCAAGTACCACTGGCCACCTGGTTGAGCAGATTCACCCATTGCTCTTTGGTGAGCAGCTTTTGCCATTGTGTCAGATCAATGTTCTGCCTGAAAAATTCATGCACGGCTGCAGGAATATGAGGTATCTTAAATGATGCCTTGGCATAGTTTGTGAGCATCTTGGTCATAATGCTCACCTCATTGGCAATATAGGGAATAAGCCACCATAGCACCATGGTAATTATTGTAACAGCAATAATGATTGCCAGTATTGACGCCAATGCCCTACCCTTCAAATGCAGTACCTTTTGCAGCCACTCGACAAAGGGATTTAGCATGTAGGCAAGAAGGCCTCCCACCACAAATGGCAAGAGTATGCCGCTCAGGTAGTTGATTACATAGATGGCAGCCACTATGCTGATTAAAGCCAACACTAACCGCGTGATGCGGTCAAGGTCGTAGCGTTTCCTGGTTTCAACGTTTTCCATATAGCTCGATTAAACTTTTTTCTTTCTTTAAAAACAACCTCGCATCATACAAAGAATTTAATGCCTCCTGCATGACAAGTTACCATCATGTCGCTGATCACGTCCATGGGTTCCCCATCAATGTGA
>JAEEGL010474855.1_pt1 | contig 10542 bp, 7 predicted proteins | sample 9134231 | NCBI WGS metagenome assembly JAEEGL01 (sample SAMN16246548, study PRJNA631951) | gut metagenome | biome: gut microbiome; feature: rumen; material: fiber-attached | host: Bos | place: Iran: Karaj | collected 2018-10
GCGCCTTTCTCTATTTCGTTGCGGATCGATACCCTGGACGCCTCTTCAGATAATTCCTTTTCTTCGGGAAGTTCAATCTTCAGCATCGGGGTTTGCGGTTTTCCCTCAAAAATATGCGCTTTTGAGCTGCTTGCGATCATTCTCAGGTCTTCGTATACTCGTTTCCCCTGCAAGAAACACTGATTGACCAGATCATTGAAATCGTTAGTAATCTCCTTAAGGTCTGTTTCGATCTTGCTGTTGATCTTACTGATCGATTCGATCATTGCGCTGATGCTTTCACTTATGGTAAACAAACGATCCCCTTTTATTTCCGGATCGTCGATCATCCCACCTATTGCATTCAGCTTACCTACGATCTCAGCCAATGCTATATCTTTATAGGTTACAACGGCAGCCTGTATCCTTCTATTTAATTCATCTCTCTTTCTATCATATTCCGATCTGCTCGAGTTGAGCTTTGTTTTAAGAGTTTTCCACTGCTCTTCCGGCTGCTCGCTCAATAAAACGCCTTCAGCAATAAGCCCCACTGAAAAACCATCCAGAGAATTATCTACCTGGTCATAAACCCTCTCGAGAAAGCGCTTTTCTTCTTCCAGCTTTCTGCAGCGACCGGCTAGATCTCCTATCTCTTTTCGTGTTTTTGACAATCTTTCATTAAAGGCTTCTCCAATATCCTCCTTAGGCAGCGGAATGCCTTCATGGTCTGACAGGGCAGCCTGCGTATGCTTTATTTCCTGCTCAGCGGCTGTAAACTCCCCATATGTTTTATTATACTCTTCCTGCCTTGAATCTTTAACCTTTTCGCAGATTTCAATCTGTTGCCTTACATGCGGAAGCGTTTCTATTGCCAATGAAGGTTCCATATATTCGCTTGCTTCATATGAATATCCCACCAGTTCCGCTTCATTCTCTTTCTTTGATCTCTGCACTGAGTCAAGATTGCTTCTTAATCCTTCCAGGCTCTCATCCATACTACGCAGAAGTACATTATACTGTTCATACAGCGCTGCGTAATCTCCTTCAAGCAGCTCTGCCTTCTTCGCATTATCGACTTTTCCCAGAACATCGCGAATATCCCTCAGCAAGGCAACTATATTATCCAGCTTCGCTTCCAGGGATCCCAATTCGTTTTTATGCTTTTCTAAGGCATCACATGCAGCTTTGTGATCAAATTCCGCAGCATTTTTCGCGTTGTATGCTTCCTGTTCTTCTCTAAATTTATCTTTCTCTTCTGACAGCATTTCGCTTAATTCGCCAAATGAATCCAGCCAATTGCCAATCTTGTGAATTAAGCCGCTGCACTCCATTTGTTGCCTTGTCAGTTTACTTCTTTCATTTCGAAGATCCTGCAGTTCAATCTCAAGTTCCTGCTTTTTTGCCTCAAGTTCCCGCATCTTCGCGTTATAAGAAGTAATCTGTCTCTCCTGCTCTTTTCTCCAATCCTCCTCATAGGTAAAACGATCTACTATAAGCTGGTCTTCTTTCCCTTCCTGCAGATGATCATGGAGCTGTTTTATTCGTTCTTCCAGATTGGCGATATCTTCACATAATCGGGTGACATAGCCCTCTCTGTCTGCAAAAAATGTTTTATCATACGCAGTCAAAAAAGCAGTCGTTTCTTTGGTTCCATCAAAGATATGGCCTATTTGTTCCATGGTAAAAAGCGGGACTGCTGCCGGGATCCATTCGACATTTCCGGAAGAAAGCAGCCGCTGTATTTCCCTCTCGTTATCAAAGAGTAATGCATAGGCTATCTCAGGGTAATCGGCCAATATCTCCTCCGCCCTGTCTATGGATATTGTTCCGGCCTCGATCAACCCACATATATATTCTTCACCGGTTGTAGGATTCAAGCCCGTAGAATTCACATAGGACATAATCTCCGGTAATATATGCAGATAGCCGGCCTCTGCAGCTTTCCTTTTCTCGATAAGGCTATCCAGCTTACGTTTTTTCGTTGTTATATCAGCCTCTGTAGACTCAATATCTCTGCGAACAGCATCTCGAAGCGTTCGCGAAAAAGCAGCCGAGCTTTCATAACTGTACTTTTCGCAGATCATTACAACCTGCTCATATGCAGAGTCATATTCCTCTACCTTATTCTCCGCTTCCTTAAGCGAACGGGACACATCGTTATGCTCAATCGTTAATCCAGCTGTCTCTTGCGGGATCTGAGCCTCTCGTTCATTGATCCCTTTGATGTGGTTCTCGATCTCAGCCAGCGCATCCTCTTGTTCTTTTTGCGTTTCCTCTTTCTGCACTTTCTCGGCTTCCAGGTCCTCTTCTGCATAGAAACCGGTCAGTTTTCTGATCGCCTCTATCTTTAAGCTTTTGATCCTCTTGTCTGTATTCCCCTTTGCTTCCTCAAGGCGGGTCGCGGCATGGATATACCGCTCATTGGCAGCATCACGCTGTGCTTCGGCCTTTTCCTTTGCCTCCACACACACTTTCACATTCTTTGATCCCAGTCCGATTTTTTCTTCCAGTTCTGCTTTCCTGTCTTCCTGCTCCTTTTCGGCTCCCTTAGCCTTCTCCAGGATGGAATATTTCAGATTCGCAATCCGTTCTGCATCCTCTGAATTATTCTCTCTATCCTCTATAAGCTTTTTAAGCTCTGTAATCTTACCGTCTTCTTCCTGTATCTGTCGATAAAGCTTTGCACACTGGAGGATATCTGCTTCATGCTTCTTGGATTCAAGCTCTTCCCTGCTCCGATCAAGGAGCGCAAGGGCCTCTTCCATAGCTGCTTTTGCCTTATCCTGTTTTGCAGCCGCCAGATAATATTCCTTTGATCTCTTCTCGTATTCAATGTGAGCGATCAAAGCATTCTGGCTTTCTATGTTCTGTTTAATTCCTTCCGTCTCCGCTTCATTCTCATTTATCCGTTTGCCAAGCGCCGCCGCGAAGCCTCGGGTTTCTGAGATATTTGTCAAAAACGTATCATTTGCATTATAGAGTTCATCGCTTATTTCGCTAACGCCTGCCAGATCATCCAACAGCTTCCTGTTTACATCTCTCTGCCTGATCACAGACTCCTTGTCCGTTATCTTCTTTGCATAGTTAACAAGCATCGTCTCCAGAGAACTGTCAGTCCCTTTGGATGCCACGCTCATCAGCTTTTGCTCAATCGCAGGTATGAAAAATTTAGCTATCAGTTTGTCAGAGGTTTTTGCTTCGTCGAAATAACCATCAAGTCCACCCTCGTCCTTATTCAGCGCCTCAATAACATGTTCCCATTCAGCCCTGTAGATCCCGTATTCTTCCAGATAATCAGCCCACCTCACCGCATCATCCGAAGAATAACACAGCAAGGTTCCCCTGCTTGATTTTGCCTTTTCTCTGACATAATGAAACGGAGCCGGAACATATTTTCCATTTTCGTTGTTGGATAGATCAAGACTTGAAATACTATACGCCGAATACGTTTCATAACGCGTTGTAAATGTATAGTATTTTATAGAATTTCCTCTCTGGTTTTCTTCCGTAGATGCACTTGAACTTGCCGCGATCGAAATTCCGGTCAGCAGTTTCTCCTTGCTTCCATCCAAATTCCATTCCAACACTATATACGAATGGTCGCCTGTGTGTGAAAAATAGTCCTCAATGTGCCGTCTGCCTGCCATCGCCTTTGGATGTACCGGCTGCATCAACAACTGTACAAAAACAGTTTTTCCGCCACCGTTTTTTAAATTGAATAACGTATTCAAGGCTTCCCCCGATTCCGGAGAAGCCAGATCATATAATTCATCCGGAATAAACCTGTTTCCGTCATTATATATAAAATTCACAATCCGAATTTTACTGATCTGAGGCATGATTTTCCTCCTCAATCCAACTATTGATCGTCTGCACCCGGTCCTTGCGCAGCACATAAGGCATAAGATCTTTTGCTTTTTGTGTAGGCTTTATTCTTTCGCCTTCATATTCTATAAAAAGTTCATCCGCCCTGAATTTAAGCATGATCTTATTCACTACCCCATAACGATCATCAATCTTCCTGCTCGTTATTTCACCTTCCTTCTTGCTCAGCCAGTCCTCCGCCAGCATATGGAAGTTCTCACTGTAATCATCCGTTTTGTCCTCTTTGTCAATATCATCGCGAGTTACATCCTGGCAATGCTTTGTAAATTCCTTTATCAGCTCTTCTTTCGTAATGAAATCTCTGGTTAATGCATCTACCCCTTCGCCTTTGAAGAAGATGTACAAAATGTAAATAGCCAGATAATTCATCAGGTAAAGATCCCTGCTCTTTACTTCATTTGTAGCCTTGATATCTGCGCGATAATCTACATTATTTTTGAGAAACAGATCATTATCCTGCGTCGGCACCATATAGATCCGATCCTGTGCCGGAATTATCTCAAATCCCAGTTCCGAACCCATCTGGTCGAGTTCCTCCCTGGCTTCCTCATCCTCTACCAAATTCCAGATCAGGCTGTTGTCATTTCTATCTATCCAGCCTTTCTTCATAAGCTCATGAAATAATTTAAGGGCACTACTGTTCATCGCTCCACCTCAACCGTAAAGTTCGTCATTTTAATCTTTACAGACTCCTCACCATCACGCAGATCAAAATCAAAGGATTCATCCGATGCCGCAAAACATATGCGCTGCATCTCAAGAAACTGTTTTGGCAGTTTTGATAAAACCCATAAAAGATCAAGTTCTCCCAAAGGCTCCGTGACTATAACGCCTTCTGTGTTCCGCAGCTCTGTAAGATCGATCTTCCCCGTTTGATAGATCGTCATCAGTGTATTGGGGAGAGACCTGTCCCTGCTCCATTTCATCAGTTCACTGACTGATAACGAATGAACATATTCTTTTATCTCAAAGAACGTTTTATCCTGCATAAACGCGAAAAATGACCTGCAGATATCCAGATACAACTCATTACGCTCCCTGATCTGTCTTTCATCATCTTCTTCCTCTTCGATCCTTAAGCCCGGTTCATCTTCTATATTATTCATAAATCCATAAGCCGCGTAAAAATTCTCAATACTGAATTTCTTTTCCAAACCGGGGCTGGCAAGCGGCCAAAGCAGTGTTAATGCTGCATCGCCCAAGCCATCGCCCATTCTGCGAAGCTTAGCCATTATGTCCTGATCAAAGTTCATCCGTTCAAAGCTCTTTATTGCAAAACTGTCACGAAGGATCTGATGATAAGATTCCGCTGCAATGCTCTTAGCGTTGATCAAAGACCGCTGTTCCGTGATCGTCATGTCAAGATTTTTGTTGATCTCATTTAATTCTCTAAGGTTTTTCCTGGCTTCCTCCGTATCTGCGCCGCTCTCAAGAGCATTTTTTATAACATTCGCTTCCCGTATCGCTGTCTTATGTATCTCTTGCAGTTCCTTCTGCTCATCAACCATTAAAGTTCTGAACTGGCCGATTATCCTCTCATACTCATCGACAGTGATCTTTGCAATGTTCTCTCGACAGCGCAAAAGAAAGTCATCCAGGCTATGCCCCATATTTCGCAACCGAGCCACCAATTCCCTGCTTTGAGTCAACGCCTTGGAATAATTCTTTCTCTTCATGTATTCCTGCATTTTGAAACGAGTCACCGAATAATCCAGTTCAGACTCTATCTCCATCGATCTGTATAAAAAGTCGAAAACATCATCCGTAAGATAGTATGAGCCTTTCTCCTCGTTGACCAGCCTCACCGGCATGGTTTTGAACACCTCCTCGTCTGCAAAGAAAGTGTTGTATTCTATCATCTTTCCATTATTCTGCAGTACATTTACTACGATAAAATATGCCAGCTTATTTGTATCAATCTCGTATGATTCAGGTATGATCTGGGCAATGCTGTCGAGAAAGCCTTCTATATCTTTCAGCGTACAGGTCTGAGCATCGCTGAGCGTGCGTTCCTTGATATACAAGAGCACAGCAACGATCAAGTTGTTTAAGATATCAAAATCTCCCCCGAACATCTTTCTGATATCATCCGTACAATTCGCGATTGAAATGCTTCGAACGATATCGATAAACTTCATTCTGTTTTGAAAGCCGATAAACATTTCCCGAATATCAGGGCGAAGCATTCTCTCACCTCTCACTTAATACTGTATAGGGTATAATTTCCTGCGGGATCAACTTATTCTCTTCTAATACGCGTTTCAAAAATGCCCGTTCCTCTGCGGAAAATCCCCCGAACAGATCTTCAAAAGATACGCCCTCCTTCTTCGAGGAAGGACTGTCCTCAAGAAGTATATTATGCGCTCTTTCAATCATTTTTCTATATCCCGGGAGGAACAGTTCTATATCCAGAGACGCATTCACTTCTCTTGTCCGCCTGAAGATATCAAAGCCTTCACGGTCAATATCTCCCCAGTATAAAAAAGAAACGTCAGGGTTTCCCATAAACCTTACATATTCGGCCAAAGCTCCCTGCTTATGTGATACCTTATTCCCGTTTCCATAGACAACACCATCTATAGCCGTGCCAAACAAACTCTTGAAATGATCTTCAAACATACACCGCCGAATGTTGAACCAGATATCCTTATTCTCACAGATCAGCAATGTCAGACTGCTTTTTCTTTCCGGTATATAATCATGAAAGCAGTATTCCGGGGTATCATAAAATCCCAGATCGCAATCCATTATCCCCACGTGGCGAAGCAGCGACTTCACCTCCGGATCATCTAAAACCTTCTCACGTCCCAAAATCTCAAACGATCGTTCTTTCCTCGAAACCGGCTCCTCCACTTTCTTTGAGAAAAGAAACCTGTTCAGGCTGTCAATGACTTCTTTATGTTTCACATATTCCGTTAAATGCGAAGATAAGTACCCGCTCTTACGCAAAACCGGATGTAACTGCCGGATCTGTTTTTCTGTTTCTGCACTCGCCTCTTCTTTGATCAATATCCGATATTTCTTATACATCGGATACTTATGGTTTCCGTTCTGGCCGGAACTCTTTACAGGTTCCAGGATCCTATCGTTAACCAGCCGGGATATCCTGTCGAAGAGGGCTTTCGTATCCGCTGTCTCCACTTTCAGCAGACCCGTCAGATCCTCAAGTGTAATGTTCGTTTTCCCATATGCTAACAGCTTATTCTTAACGTCCATTTTCACCCTCCGGAAACTTGCACAATGATTTCCTCACTGACTCCGATCCTTAACCATCTCAAGCAGATCGTGCGAATACTCCTTCTTCATATCCGACTCTCTTACAATCTTCCATAATGCCGCTGCCGTCTTCAAGCGTTCGGGAAACACTTTCGTTGCCTCATCTTCAAAGAAATCCTTTACAAACTTATTCCATTGAAGCGCAGACTTGTCATAAACGGCGTAGGTCTTTTTCCCATAATAGATGTCCAATAGATCCCCCAAGGTAAAGCTCTCATCATTGTTTTCCTTGACCGCCTTTACCGTCGCCACCATATCGACATTGAATTTGAAGTTCTCTTCACCGGTCTGCTGCCTGAAGAACTCTCTAAATCTGTTCCCGAACGTAAAGCCGCACTCGATCAGCCCTGTCTCCGGCGTAAGCTCCGTAACAACAGCCTTCTTTTTCCGACTCGCCGCTTTCCTTTCAGGCAAGATCTTCTCACCGGAAAAATAAGCTTCGATCACTTTATTCAGCTCTATCTTCCCACTTGGCGCTTTAAGCCCATGTGCCTTGCATATTTTTATCAGCTCATCCCTATACCAATAATACTTGCCAAACTCTGCATAATCTTTTATATCGTCAAATTCTGGCCTGTCCATTTTTCCTATTTCTCTCACTTACAAAAGATATTTTTTTATCGGATCCGGAATGGAATTCTCATAAACTTCTGCGATTTCTTCCAATGTTGCATTGATCTGTCCAAGGATCCACTCGCAGCCAAGGCCTACGATACCATGACAATATATTTTTGCATACATCCTCTCCTCATGGGTTAACTTCCGGTTCCCATTAACAGAGAGAATGTACTTTTCCAAAGCAGCGCAATTGATCTCCGTCATAAAGCGTTTGCTTCCACTGATAATCATCCGCACTGGTCTGGTCCACGATCTCGGCAACCGCCCTGGTATGTTCCCACGCAATAAGATCATATTTATCCTTATAATTCCGATAGAATGTTGCCGGTGAATACCCGCAGTTGTCCACTATTTCCTGTATTTTGATCTTATCAATGCTTTTCTCCGCCGCAAGCTCCTGAAAAGAGGCTGTTAATATTTCCTTTGCTGTTTTTCTTTTCATATCAGCCACCTCATAATTGATCATCCCTGCAGATATTATTTTGAAGCTTTTTCGAACTGTCTTGTCAATAGGATCAACATAATAATTCTACTTGTTCTGAGCAAAAAAATAAAGCCCAACCTCTAGTTCCTTATCTTTTTCACGGATTTCAGAAATGAATATTTTGCCGCTTCCTGAGAACTCCCAATTTTGTACCCAACTGAATCATAATCTGTTTTATTCCCTCTTAACATTTTCGAATAATTCATCTTTTGAATAAATTGTATCAACTGAAACTGCCTTATGAAATATACTGAACTATCAGAAAAAGAAGGGGGATAAGCCCGTGGCTGTCGGTGAAGAGCCGATGGCTGCGGGCTTTTTGCGTTACGACATACGTTCGACGCTTTTACCTTATCCTATATGTTAGACTGCGTGTCAAGGAGGGCGAAGAATGGATCATTACATTAGGTATAACGATCTTATGGATAAAACGAATGCCATTTTTGCTGAAACCGATTCGATCCGAAACCGGATCTGCAAAATGACAGGGTATTCTCCTATGCAGATTGTCGAGCGTATGGATGAAAAAGAAATAATAGTTCGTGAAACGGAAAAGAAGTTTCATGTGGCGTGCAGGTTTCTCAGGGATTTTATTGAGCGGAACTATGCCAGCCGAGTGAAACCGTTCAAGAGCTATTCCGGGATTCTTGAAGCATATGATCTGGTGGACCGATTCATGGGAGATGAGCTTGGTTCAATAACAATGGAAGCACTCATTGCCATAAGCCTGCCCGGAGAAAAGGCGCCGATCAAAAATCTTATGCGGATGTTTATTTTCGATGATCCGGCCGATGAGAAGACTGCGTTGAAACGGCTTGTTGTATTCATAAACGCATTGGAGGAAGCCAAGAGATTCCGGGAAGCAAAGGGAGATTGGAGCAGCGCGGATCAGCCTTTATCCGATTTTTATTCCGGAGAGTTTATGGATATTGAACTGTCTGATATGGAAAAGACAGAAGAAATACTTTGCGCGATCAGGAATGAGGATTCGTTCAGATGGTACTTAAACAAAGTCATATATCCTCTGATCATGCAAAAGTTCGATAATTGCGTTTTCATAATGGATGATATCAAGAGCGACAGTTGGAGGCGTGTGTGGGACCGATTGAAAAAAGTGCCTGCTATTGATGATGCTGCAGATGTAGCCGGACACGGAAAATATACATTGGAGAATGAGGAAACCATACAGCTGATCATAAAGGACGCTTTGATTCAGTATAGATCCGGAACGCTTTATACCTATCATCCCATGTGGCTTTTTGGAAGCAGGTTGTATTGGGATGTGCTGAATGATTACCTGAGGATGTTCCAGCAGGATTTTGAATTGTATCAGATGAAACAGATGATGGAAAAGCTGTGATGACAAGGCTGTTGTCGCCGGAGAGTGATAAGCTGCATGATAAAGGAGGGTGCGATCATGAAAAAAAGAACAAGGATTGAGCTTCACTGCCACACAAAGATGTCTGCCGGGAGAGGGCTGATAGAGCCGGGTGAACTGGTCAGGTATGCCTGTGATAACGGATATAAGGCAATTGCAATCACAGACTGCGGGTCTGTGCAGGCGTTCCCGGAAGCGTACCGGACATGGAAAGAACTATGGGAAAAGTACAGGGAGGAATGTGAGCAGAATGGCGAAGAGGCAAAGCAGGAGGATTTCTTAAAGGTCATCTATGGCCTTGAGGTATATCTGGCAGATGAGAATTCTTTTTGCGATAAGCGCAGCGTTGTGAGCGATGAGACGGATGGTCTTTCCGCGGATAAAGATAAGAAACGCGCCGGAGGGGAGGGGAATCGTTATCCCGCGTTGCTTTATGCGAAAAATGAAACCGGGGTCCGGAATCTGTATAAGATCGTTACGGAGTTTAATCTGAGGGGCTATGACGAGGATCCGGTGATAACAAAGGAAACCCTCGATACGTATCGTGAAGGCATTTTGGTGGGAGCGGTATGTGATGGTGGTGAAGCAAAGGCTATTATTCATCACGAAGATGTTTGCCGAACTGATCCGGAATTCAGGCGGGATCTCAGGAATATCATGTCCTATTACGACTTCATAGAGGTGTCTCCGTTCAATGCGGATGAAGGCAATGATGTCAGGTATATGTATCATGTGCTTCAAAAAGGCGGGATGCTTGTTGCGGCGTCTGATGCATATTACCTTAATGAGGAAGATAAAATTCTGTGGGATATTTTGACAAATGGACAAACCGGGGAGTACACAGACCGCCCCAGGCATTTGGTGAATTGGGATGAGATGAACTGCCTCTTTAAGTGCTGGACTACGGGCTGCCCGGACATAC
>JAEEGL010756369.1_pt1 | contig 10542 bp, 12 predicted proteins | sample 9134231 | NCBI WGS metagenome assembly JAEEGL01 (sample SAMN16246548, study PRJNA631951) | gut metagenome | biome: gut microbiome; feature: rumen; material: fiber-attached | host: Bos | place: Iran: Karaj | collected 2018-10
CGATTGAGGTATGACAATTTTGTTTTTGGTTTGCAGGTTAAGGAAAAAAAATAAGCCCGAGCTTTTTTCGGGCTTATTTTTTTTAGAAAGGAGATATAAGTCTTTAGAACTTATATTGGAAATTCAAACCAATCATGTTTGAATAGCTGTGATATTTCGCATCGACATCACCCGAAGGAGAATTTTTGGTTTTGCCGTGTGCGAAAAAGAGGTGAGCATAACCGAAGTCAATTTGATAATTGTCTTTTTGATAGCTTGCACCCAATGATAACCATACGCGGTCCGTATCAGGAATACGGTTTGTGCGGTATGTGTTAGAGCGAGACGGCGATTGGTCATATGCCACACCGGCACGCAATGTCCAGTTGTTGTTTAAATAATAATCTTCGCCTAATGCAACATTCCAAGCGTCTTTCCAGCGATATGGAACATCAAGATTTCGTCTTCTCGGCCATGTTGATTTTCCGGGGAAGATACCAAAGCGGTGCCATAATGTATATTTAACCGTTGCGGTTGTTGCCCATTTCGGCGCAGTTTTGAAATAGCCGGACAAGATAATGCTTGCAGGCAATTCAGGATCTGATGCCGAATGGTATTTTTCGTTCATTCCCATGGCAGGGATGCTGATATAATGTTTGCCGCTTGTCTTTTGAATGCTCTTATGACGATAAGACAAACCGATGCGCGCGTTTTCGTTGAATTCATACATGGCGCCAACGTTAAATGTGCCTGTGTAGCCTTTTACTTTAAAGTCGCTGTAGCCCATTCCACCCATTAAGTTTGAGGTCAAAGAACCTGTGATGCGGCGGAAAATAGCACTTGCGCCCAATGATAAGTTGCTGTTTAGTTTATATGCGGCTGACAAGTTAAAATCAATCACTTCAAGCTCTGATTTTCTGATACCAGCAATGTTCTGACCAATAAAGCTGTCATGTCTGTAGCGTGTTGACAAACCGAACGGAACATAAACACCTGCACCTAAGAAAAGCTTGTCATCAACATTATATTGACCGAAAGCAGAAGGAAGCGGAATTAAAAAGTCCATATCTGTTTTTTGACCGGCAAAACGGCCTTCACCTTTTGCTTTTGAATGAACTTGTGTGATTGTTGAGCCAAGTTGCATGCCGGAACGTTTAACAAGAGTCATGCCGGCGGGGTTGTAAGCCAAGGCGGAATAATCGTCGCCTGAAACACCTACGCCCGCAAAAGAACGACCGAGGTTTGTTACTGAATATTCATTTAATTGATAACCGGCCGCATGGGCTTCTGCGCAGACAAGCGCCAAAGCAGATACAGCAGCGAATTTATAAAATTTATTCATAAGTTTTGTCCTTATTTGTTAGTAAATTGAAATAAAATTCTTGAACATGTTAGCTTTTTGATGTAGGTATGTAAAGTAGGCACTTTTAAGACGGATAGTTTCTTAAAAGATACTAATGCCTGTTTTGTAGTGTTTGTTGGAGAAAAATATGTCTGAATATTTGCCTGATAAGTTGGCAGAATTGACGATTAAAATGCTCGGTGATCGCTGGAAAGTTTTGATTATTCAAAACTTGCTTGACGGAACAAAAAGGTTCGGCGAGTTAAAGCGTGAGCTCGGCAATATTACGCAAAAGGTTTTGACTTCTAATTTAAGACTCTTGGAAGAAAAAGGAATTTTGGTTCGCAAAGTTTATGCACAAATTCCGCCGCGTGTGGACTACACCTTGACTCAGCTCGGCTATGAATTAAAACCGGTTATCGACTCGATGATTGCATGGGCGGAAGAATATCGCCGGAATGTGGCAAAAGCCTTAAACATTAAATTGCCTGAATTGGCTTCATAAATATAAAAAAAAATAAAAAAAGACCTTCTTTGCGGAAGGTCTTTTTTTGTGGGGTGGAGTGAGATCAGTGCCACCCTTTGAGGTGCTTGATGTGGGTACACATGTCGAACAGAGGTCCCCACTTTTCACACCCACCGTCCTCGTTGTGCATCTTGTGACCGATGTAGTTGATCAGCCACCGAAGATTCTGTTCGTTGTAGGCGTCGAGGTCTTGTTCCGTAAAGGTCAAGAGCTCTTCGTCACAGGGGACGAGCTCGCCGTTGGGCATGGTGAGCTTGTTCATTTCTTCTTCAAGTGCGCCCATTCTTTCCTTCCGCGCGCGACGGAAGCCGACAATCATCAGAACGATGATGACTGCCAGGAGAATTACATAGCCTGTCATTTTTTATGGTGTTTGTGATGTTTCTTTTTAAGGTAAAAAATGATTGTTGAGACTAATAAAATCCACAACATATATATAAAATGATTTAAGTGACACAAATATAAATAAGTGTTTCTAGAGTAGCATGTTTTGTCCAAAATGCAAGTAAAATTTTGTCTTTTTTTTAAACAAGTGCTTGCTTTTTGAAAAAAAGTGTTTTATATTCAGGTCGTAGAGAGGTTTTTAGTGCAATGATTATCAACAGTAATAACCCCCTGCAAAGAAATATTTTGACGAACAGATGCTTTTATTTGACAATAGCGCAAATTGTTCATGATTTTGAGCAGAAGGGGTATCAAAACGCTGCTGACGAGGCTGTAAAGGTGATTTCGGCCTATCATTTGATTGTGCAAAAAAAATCTAAAAATAACTATAACAAAGATTATAACGAGGCTTTTGCCCGTATCGATAAGGCCATCAAGAGCATGGCAAACCAAGTTTTTTATACCTATGATTCAAAAAGTTTTGATGCAGCTTATGCGGCATTCAAGGATTTTGATTATATTAATGCGATTTTAGGGCGTCAACGCTTAAAGAAATTCTAAAAACGCGTATAGCTGGTGTCTAATACAGAAACACTTTTTCAAGCTAGGTCATGTACCTCTCATGTACACTCCTGTCGCTTGAAAAAGTGTTTCTTATTATCCACACACGCTCTCCGGGTTTTTATTTTAAATCGGAAGGCTTGTTAAAATATGTTTAAAACTCGCGTTTCAGTTCGCGTTCAAACATTTCTTTAATCATCGGCTTAATCGGCGCATCTTCAAAAACAACTTTGTAAAGTGCCTGACAAATCGGCATTTCGATGCCGTCTTTGTCCGCGATGATTTTAACGGCTTTTAAGGTCATCGGGCCTTCTGCCGATTTTGTTGAACGCTCGCCCTTGGCTAAAAGCTCGCCGTAAAGTCTGTTATGGCTGTTGCGCGAAAAGAGTGTTGCCTCGTAATCGCCCAAATGCGCCAAGCCGTATGCACTCATCGGGTTGCCGCCAAAGTGAGAAATAAAGCGTCCGACTTCGACGGGAGCACGTGCCATTAAAGCACCTTTTAAGCCATACCATTCCAGACCGTCCAAAATGCCGGCAGCGATGCCGATCACATTTTTCAATGCCGCGCCGATTTGGTTGCCGACAACGTCCGTTCCATAGTAAAAACGGATAAGCTCGCTTTGCATCAGCTCAATCCAATGTTTTTTCTCGGCTTCTTCGCGGCTGTCAATCACAGCGCATGAGGGCACTTTTTTAAGATAATCCTGAACGTGTCCGGGACCGCCTAAACAAGCAAAATGGACGTCTTTTTGATGAATTTCTTCTGCCATGACATCAACCAAAATTTTTGCACTCGGTTCTTCCAAACCTTTCATGGCAAGCAGGAAGTGTTTGCCGGACAAGTCATATTGGTTGATTTGTTTGGCAAGTTCTCTTAAGTGTTGGCAGCCGATCGAAATGATGATGTCATCATTTTTGAAAATTTCATTTAAATCGGGGGTTAAAACCATATTGTCGCTTAAAGATAAATAAGAGTTTTTACGCGTTTGTTGAAGCTCTAAAAAGTTGGGCGATGTCGGGATGTCGTAAAGCGTGACTTTATCAACGCGATAATTTGCCGCATACCACCCCAAAAAAGTGCCCCAACGACCGCAACCGATAACAGAAATTTCTTTCATGACAGACCTCACTTAAAATTAAAAAGCTGTCTAAAGTTTAACCCCAAAAAATCTGTTTGCAACAGATAATAAAAAAACAGTCCACAGGGATTAAACCATCGTTGCCGTTTTTTTCGTAAATTAAGGCTTGAAAAATGAGATTAAGGCGGTTATAGTGCGAGGGTTAAAAAATAAATTTAAATAAGGTCAATAAAAATGTCTAATGAAACAAATATTCATCGCGAATCGCGACTTGCTAAATTAAATACATTAAAAGAAAAGGGATATAATCCGTATCCTTATAAGTTTGAGCCGAATGCGTATGCGGCTGATTTGCAGGAAAAATATAAGGATTTGGAAACGGGTGCGGACACGGAAGACAGAGTGACTATCGCCGGACGTGCGATGGCTGTTCGCAACAGCGGTATGTTTATTGATCTTAAAGATAAAACAGGCAAAATTCAGGTTTTTTGCCACAAAAACCATTTAAATGAATCTGATTTAGAGCTTTTGAAATGTTTGGATGTGGGCGATTTGGTCGGTGTGACGGGATATATTCGCCGGACGCCGCGCGGTGAGCTTTCGGTTGCTGCCGAAAAGTTTGATATTATTGCAAAATCGTTGCAGCCGCTTCCCGAAAAATTTCACGGTTTGACGGATATGGAAGCCAGATATCGTCAAAGATATGTTGACTTTATTATCAATGATGATGCGCGGGAAATTTTCAAAAAGCGTTGTCAGATTACATCTGCAATTAGAAAATATTTTGAACAGCACGACTTTTTAGAGGTTGAAACGCCGATTTTGCACCCGATTATGGGTGGTGCAAACGCTAAGCCGTTTATTACACACCACAATACGCTTGATATGGATCTGTTTTTGCGTATTGCTCCCGAGCTTTATTTGAAAAGGCTTGTTGTCGGCGGTTTTGACAGAGTTTTTGAGATTGGGCGCAACTTTAGAAATGAAGGTATTGATAAGAGCCATAACCCTGAATTTACGGCTTTGGAAGCTTATCAGGCGTATGCCGATTATAACACAATGGCAGAGCTTATTCCCGATATGCTCAGGTTTGTTGCCAAAGAGGTTTTGGGCACAACGGTTGTGAAATTCGGCGAGCATGAAATCGACCTTGCAAAACCGTTTGCAAAGAAATCTATTGTTGATTTGGTCAACGAATATGCCGGTATTGATTTGATGAAAGCTGAAACTTTGGAAGAAGCTCAAGAGATGGCAAAATCGATTGGGGTTGATGCTTCGGACTGCACCTCTTGGGGCAAGGTTGTGCAAGAAGTTTTTGATGCAAAAGTTGAGCACAATTTAATTGATCCGATTTTGGTGATGGATATGCCGCGCGATGTGTCGCCGCTTGCTAAAACACACCGCACAAATCCGAGACTTGTTGAACATTTTGATGTTTATCTCGGGGCAATGGAAATGGGCTGCGCTTATTCGGAGCTTTCAAATCCGCTTGAACAAAAAGAGCGTTTTGATGCACAAGCCGAGGCCAGAGAAAAAGGCGATGATGAAGCACAGATGTTTGATGAGGACTTTGTTAATGCGCTTGAAAATGCGTTTCCTCCGACAGGCGGTATGGGCATGGGTATTGACAGACTCGCCATCTTTTTAACAGGCGCCGAGAGCGTTCGTGATGTAATTGCTTTTCCGACATTGAGAAAGAAAGACTGATTTGAGTAAGGTAAAAGAGAAAAGAGCAAAATCTTCGGTTTGGTTTAAGTTTGTCTTAAGCCTTGCCGTTGTGCTTTGTTTGTTGATGCTCGGCTTCTTTTTCAAAACAACGCGGGATTTGAAGGCACAAGACAACGAAAAAACCGTTGCCGTTGTGGTTATGGAAGAAAAAACAGTGCCACAAGAGCCTCGCCAAGCTGTTGTTGATATGCAAATACCCCTCCGCAGAGAAGTTGTGGACTTGATTGAAGAAATCAGCGCGGCGGAAGAGACGCAGGAAGAAGAAGTTTATGATGTTTTGGATTTTATAGATGAACTGCCAGATGTTCAAAAAGATGAGGAACATCATGAAGTTTTTGAAGAGCCGATTGCAGATGAAGAGCCGGAAGAGGAAGAACATCAGGAGGCATTGCCCGAAGAAAACAGGCAGTATTATGTTTCAATCGTTGTTGATGATATGGGAGTTAATCAGCCGCGCACGAGAGAGATAATCAGCATCAGGGCGCCTTTGACATCTTCGTTTTTGACTTATGGAAAAAATCTCGAAGAGCTTTATGAGGCAGCCCAGGAAGCCGGACATGAAATTATGATGCATACGCCGATGGAGCCGAAAGTTGAGGCGGCTTTGGCGCCGGATACGCTTAAAGTTGAGATGAGTGATGAAGAAATTGCAAAAAGCTTTCTTGAGATGCTTTCAAAGTTTGACGGCGTAAAGTTAAAAGGGATTAACAACCATATGGGCAGCCGCTTTACGGAAAGCGCCGCAAAGCTTGATGTGGTGATGCGGATTTTGAAACAAAGAGGGTTGTTCTTTTTAGATTCTAAAACATCAAAGTTCAGTCAAGGGCAAGAAGTTGCCAAGATGGAAGATGTGGCGTATGTAAGCCGAGATGTGTTTTTAGACAACGAAAACGACTACGATTATATTATGAAGCAACTTAAAAAGACGGAAAAAACAGCGTTTCGGAATGGGAAAGCGGTTGCGATATGTCATCCGAAAAGTGAGACCGTCAGGGCGCTTAGAGATTGGGTCGAAAGCCTTGAAAATAAGCCGATTAAACTTGTCGTTTTAAGCGAATTGATTGAGAAAGAAGCACCTCAAAAATAAAAAAATTGTTTTGGGGTTAAAAAAAAGCTTGACGAATAAAAAAAATACATTTATATATGCTCATACCTTTGAAGCGGTCCCATCGTCTAAAGGTTAGGACATCACCCTTTCACGGTGGTAATATGGGTTCGAATCCCGTTGGGATCACCAATATAAACGGCGCCCTTTTTAGGGCGCTGTTTTGCTATATATACCAAGCCTTTCAGCAAGTTCGGATGTTTGTTTTTTGAAAATGGTCATTTGGGGAAACTTTACGAACTCGTTGTGGCAACGATGTAATAAACTTTAATAAATATTTGATTATTCTGGGGTTAAAAATATATTTTCATAAAAAGGAGCAAATTATGGATAATTATATAATCAGAAAAGCATTAATCAAAGATTGGCCGACTTTAATGTTAGTTTTTGATAAATCCTTGCGCTCTATTGAACAATATGAAAAATTTTCAGAAGAGGACTACGCTAAACTTTATCAATGTCTTATCAATCATTCGTTCCCTCTATACGATATATACGTATATACAGTTAACGGCGAAATATTAGGTTTTATCTGTTACTATAAGCATAAAATAGAGATGTTGTATGTTTTACCCCAACATATGAATAAAGGCATCGGCTCAACTCTTTTGCAATATGTGTTAGACAACTATCGAGAAACATTGGAAATAGGTGTTTCAAAATGCTACCCTGTTTCTTTATATCTATACAAAAAGCACGGTTTTGTAATTACAAAAAGTGAAGATTATGATGTCTCAGGAATCTATAGTCCTCATTATATAATGATTAGAAAATACGAAGAATAGCTCGTAAATTACGAGGTAAGCATCACCAATAAAAAAGCGACATTCAGTCGCTTTTTTTATTGGTGATGCGCAGATTTGTTAATTTGCAAGCCGATGATAATCGGGCGCAGCAAATGTTACAAATCAAGTGCCCGACGAGTTTTTAGCGATATGAAATTGAGCTTAGAACTCTAGACACCAATAAAAACCTCTCTTGAATGAGAGTTTTTTTTGTTGACCCTAGGGTTTCGAACTCAAGATAAGGCTTCTTATTTAAATTTATTGACAAAATTTAAGAGGTATGTTATAAACGAAACCAAGAATACTTATTTTAAATCAATTTTTATATATGAAAAAAACATTTTTAAAGGCTGTCCGCATTTGGCTGAGCAGGTCATATCGGATGAGGGTAGGCAAGGAGATCTATCTGAAGTTGCAGGAAAACGTTTCTTCCTATGAGCCGAAAGATCGGCAAAGAAAGGTGGCAAAGTATCTCTATGCGTATCCGTCTTCTGATCGGAAAGCTTTGCGGACGTATATGATGGCCAACGGCTTGAAGTTCTAGGTATTCACTTACGGCAAACAAGGGACGAGAAATCGTCCCTTCTTTTTGAAAGATAGGTTACAATTTGATTTTTCTGCGGAAAGTATTAATTTCTGTTGCGGAGGAAGATGAGCAGAAACAGGCTGTGTTGCCGTCGATCTTTTTGGCGGATGTCTATCTGCCAGTATGGTATGATGAGAGCCTGGAGGAAGGGCTCCTTATCTAGTTTCGGGTCTTCGCATGCGGTGCGGGGGCTTTTTTGTTGACAAGTTTTTGATTTTATATAACAATACAGGTGTTTTAACCTTAAAAAGAAAAGCCTTGTTTAAAATTTGCAAAAAGAGGTATTAAATGAGGATTTTAATTATCGGTCCTTTGGGCGCAGGGAAATCATCTCTTGCCTATGCTATCAATAAAAAATACGGTTTAGAGAGGCTAAACCTTGATGAAGTGCGCCGTATCAGGAATGGAGGGTATCGTAGCGAGGAAGAGCAATTTGAGATATTGAACGTTTTTTTGCAAAGTCACTCAAATTGGGTAATGGAAGGGTGTCAGAAAACACTTTATGAGAAAGTTAAGCCGAATTTGATTGTTGATATGCGTATTTGTCGTTTGGTCGCGATATGGCGCTTTACGCTACGCTTTATTAAGGCTAAAAAGCTCATTGGAAAGGATATTGATCAGGATTTGCCCGTTCAGGCATATCATTATCGGAAAATAAGTTTATCAAAGATTTTGGAATGGGATGGGACAAATAAAAGGATTAATGCCGAAATTGAGGCATTTTTAAGACAAACAAAGGTTAAAGTAATCAAATGCAAAGGGTTTAAAGATTATCAAAAAGTTTTTGAGTTTATAAATCTTAAGGAAAAAATCAAATGAAAACAGCAGAATATATCGGAAAAACGGTTAAAGTTGTTATTGATCGAGCCAAAGGGAGCAAGCACCCGAAATTCGGTTTTGAATATCCGGTTAATTACGGGTATGTGCCGTTTACGAAATCGGGCGACGGGGAGGAACTTGATGTTTATGTTTTAGGGGTAGATGAGCCTTTGAAAGAATATGAGGGGCGTTGTATCGGGCTTATTCACCGAACGGATGATGATGACGATAAGTTGATTGTGGCGCCTGAAGATGTGGATTTGACAGATGAAGAAATTGAAAAACAGACAGCATTTCAGGAAAGATGGTTTAAGCATATTTTGATACGCTGAAAATATAAAAAGTATTGACAAAAAACAGGTTTGTGCTATAATATAATCATTATTTGATAATATTTTTTACCAAGGAGATAAGCTATGAATATAAAAGAAAGAATAAACGATATTCGTAATCTTGCAGTTGTAAGTATGTCTAAGGTTGTGGATGAACCCGGTAATGATGTTCGAACGATTGCAAACGGCAAGGACAGATATACGGTTGAAAAAAAGAGTGATCAAAAAATTTGCACTATTGGTCATGGGGATCCAAGAATGTATGACCCTACGATTGCAAATGAAACTTCAATATCTTTTAAAGTAACGGATAATGCCGAGCATATAAAGACGCTTAGGATAGTTAAACGTGAAGTTGTTAAACAAGGCGATGGTGATATCATTAAATGTGGTGTATCCTTTGGCTCGGCGGATTGGTATGGTTTAGTAGCCTTAGACGACAATACGGATATAAACGATATTAACGCTATTCGCTACCAATTAGGGAAGTCCCATGAAAAAGGAAGTAAAGAGATGTCTCATTTTCTTGATAAGTTTGTTATTGTTACTCCGGAAGAAAGAAAAGCGTATAAAAAATATGAAGACGAAATGAACAGAAAAGAGCTAGAGGCTCAAAGGGCTAAAAAGCATGAAGATCGTGTGGCCTTGCGTGCCCAAAAAGAGCAAGCAAAACAAGCTAAGCAGGAAGCTAAGGCTAAAGCTGCCCAAAAAGCCGTGCAACAGAAAATTGAAGAACGTTTTATTGGCAGGAGGTAGAATAAAGTTATTTGATAAGAATTAAAAGAGGTCGACATGGCTGTTTATACGTATAAACATTAAATAAAGCCGTTGAAAGCGGGCAAGCCAGTTTAATACAAAAAACCTCCCGGTCGGGAGGTTTTTTGTATTGTTAATCTTTAAGCATTGAGAATCTCTTTGGCGGAACCTGCCGTCAAAGAATCGTCCAACGCGTTCATGAGAGCCTGTTTGGCGTTGGGCCAGAGCCAGGGCTTGACCGGTCGGAGATAGTCAATAAGAAAGGACTTAATAAAGTCCGCAAGATCTTGTTTCTTCAAGAGTTTGATGAGTTCTTCCTCCGCAGGGGCGCTGAGCCGATAATGATGGCGATAGTGACAAAGAATCTCTTTGGCATTTTCAGTTGCAATGGTATCTGCCAATTTTTTGATAAGCGCTACCTCAGGATCTGCCCAAATAAAAGATTCTTGAATGTATTTGAGAAGAATCTCTTTGGCAAAGGTTGTGGCAACAGGGTCAGCCAACAAGAAGATAAGCGCAAACTGAATTGATTTCTCAAGACAGTGATTCTTGATGTAC
>JAEEGL010878930.1_pt1 | contig 10542 bp, 9 predicted proteins | sample 9134231 | NCBI WGS metagenome assembly JAEEGL01 (sample SAMN16246548, study PRJNA631951) | gut metagenome | biome: gut microbiome; feature: rumen; material: fiber-attached | host: Bos | place: Iran: Karaj | collected 2018-10
AAGAATATTTGTGCAATTGTAAAATATGAAGAAAGTTTAAACATGTATATAATAGATGGATATGAAATAGATGGGAAGATATTAAATGATTAAAAATAAAACTAAAAATAAGTATATTATTCCATCAACTAATACTTGGTATATAACTTATGGAGGATATACAAAAAAAGATTCACACTCATATGATGTATATGGACAAAGATGGGCTTATGATTTTGATAAAAATATCGATGGTAAGTATTTTCATGATGATGGAAATATTAATGAAAACTATTATGGTTACAATGAACCTTTATTAGCGCCAATAGATGGCTTTGTTCTAACAATCCAAGATGGTGAAAAAGATAGTCGTGCTTATAGTGATTTAAGAGTATCACAAGACTCTAAAGATGTTCGTGGTAATTACATAGTAATCAAAGCCGATCATTCAGAGTATGTGACACTATGTCATATCAAAAAAGGATCATTTAAAGTAAAAGAAGGAGATATAGTAAAACAAGGCCAAGAGATTGCTAGAGTAGGTAATTCAGGTAGAACTAAAGGAGCACATATTCATATGCAAGTAAATAAAGGAGATGACTTCTTTAACTCTGATCCATTAATAATAAGATTTAATAATATCCTAGTAAACAATAAGAATAAACATTTTATAAAAGTAAAAGACTTTGTAAGAAATAAAAAAGAGTACTAATAGTACTCTTTTAAAATACGAAATAACCAAATATACAGCCACATATAGCGCCTATTAAATGGCCCATATGTGATATATTATCTTTCTTAAATAATCCATCTCTAATTTCACTTACTATATAGAATAAGAATATTAATATCAATGTAATTGGTATTTTGCCTTGACTAATGTTAACAAAACTAGATAATAATATAAACATGTATACAGTACCACTAGCGCCTTTTAAAGAAACTTTTTTAAAGAATATATTATTAAATAATCCTGTAATTAATGAAGTGATAAGTATCATTTCAAGTAATGGAATACTACCATATTTTTCTTCTAACATTGGTCCAACTAATAATATAGTTAAAAAATTATTCATAAAATGATTCCAGTTTTCATGACCGATAGCATGAGTAACTAATCTAACATAAGTCAAAGGATTAAATATAGAACTTCTATAAGTACTAAATAATAATTTATTAGCTTTACCTTTAGTAATAGTATTAAGTATAAAAGCTCCCAAACTAATAAAAAAGTAACTTAAAATTACTACAGAATTATATGAGAAATAATTAATAACTTCCATTTATTATCACCTAATTAATTATAACATAAAAAAAGTCTTATGAAAGACTTTTGAATATACTCTCTGGAATAGCTTCTCTTAAATATTTAAAGAATTCTTCTTTAGACATTTTATCAGGTTGTTGAATTAAAGATGTAATAACTTCAATAATACCAGATACAAAGAATTTTGAAATAAACTCAGCATAAGCATCATTATCAGTATTATTACTAAATCTCTTATATACATCAGTAATAGCTTTTTCTTTTAATATATCTTTAGCAATACTACTAAAATTATTCATTAAAACTTGAGAATATACATTTAAATTACTATAAATATGATCATATAATAAACTAATTAATTTAAAATAGTATTCTCTATCAGAATCTATATTATCATATTGTGATAATTCGTCAATAAAATCATGTTGTAAATCAGCAATCATTGCTTCTAACAATTCATATTTATCAGCAAAATGATCATAGAAAGTACTTCTATTAACTAAAGCAACTGAACATATTTCAGATACTTTAATATTTTCAAAGTTCTTTTCTTTCATAAGTTTAATTAATCCCTCAAATAAATTCTTTTTAGTTTTAACAATACGTAAATCTTCTTTCTTCTTCATAATAACCTCACCAAACTAATTATTACATATATAATAACTTTTGTAAAGATAAACCACATTTGTAGGCATAAATATAATACAAATAATAAAAAACAGTAGTTAAACAAACACGAGCAGTGGTTTATTTCTAGAATTTTGTATAATAATATACTATTATATTTCATTGGAATGAGGTAATATGATGAGAAAAACTGCAAATTTTATTACAAATCATAATATATTAATAGTTATAATTGCCTTACTGTTATTAATACCTTGTATTATAGGTTATTTAAATACAAAGATTAACTATAATATATTAGTTTATTTACCAGATAACATTGAGACTATTAAAGGACAAAATATATTAAAAAATGATTTAGGTATCGGTTCATATGCCTTTATAATGACAGATAATAAAAATGAATCAGAAATACTACAACTAGAAGAAAAGATAAGAAAAGTAGATGGAGTAAACAAGGTAGCAAGTATTGTAGATTTAATAGGAACAACTATTGATAAAGATATGTTACCTGATGAATTATTACATAAAATATATAATAATGATGAAACAATAGTAATTGTTACATTTAAAGAAGGAACAAGTGCTGAAAACACACTAATAGCTCTAGATAAAGTAAATAATATTGTAAAAGATGCCTCAAATGTAAATAGTCTAAGTCAAATGGTATTAGATACTAAAAAACTATCAGATCATGAAGTAGTCGCCTACGTTCTAATAGCAGTATCATTATGTTTAATAGTCTTAATAATATCAACAGATTCCTATATAATACCATTTTTATTATTATTAAATATAGGAATAGCTGTAATATATAATATGGGAACTAATATTTTCTTAGGAGAAATTAGTTATATAACAAAAGCAATAGCAGCAATACTTCAATTAGCTGTAACCACAGATTTTTCAATTTTCTTATATCATAAATATAAACAAGCTAAAGATAATAACAAAAAGAATACAAATGAAGAAAATATGGCAATTGCTATACAAGATACATTTACATCAGTTTTAGGTTCATCACTAACTACTTTTGCCGGTTTCTTAGCCTTATGCACAATGCAATTAACTCTAGGAAAAGACATAGGTATAGTTATGGCTAAAGGTATAATATGTGGTCTAATATGTGTTATGACTATATTCCCATCTCTATTATTAGTATTTGATAAGCAAATAACAAAATATCAACATAAAATAATACTACCAGAATTTAAAGGAATACAAAAAATTGTTATTAAACATAATAAACTAATATTAATAATATTTTTATTACTATTAATACCAGCATACATAGGAAATAGTAATTATAAAGTATATTATAAATTAGACGAATCATTACCAAAAAATTTACCATCACAAGTATCTAATTCTAAATTAGCTGAAAAATTTAATATAATCTCATCAGAAATAATATTATTAGACTCTAAAACAAAAGATAATAATATTGAAGAATTAGTAACAAAATTAAAAACAATTGAAGGAGTGAGTTCAGTTTTATCTACAGCTAATTTAGTTGATCCAACAATAAAAGAATTGTTACCTAATGATCTCAATAATTTAATTAATAACGAAAAATATAAAATAGTAATAGTAAATTCAGATTATGAGATAGCATCTCCTAGATTAAATAAGCAAATAGAAGAAATGAATGCTTTAATTAAAAAATATGATAAAAACGCTATCTTAGCAGGAGAAGGGCCATTAATGAATGACTTAGTAAAAATAGCTGACCATGATTTTAAGGCCGTTAATTATACATCTATTATTGTAATATTTATAATAATGTTATTTGTATTAAGATCCTTATCATTGCCAATAATTTTAATTATATCAATTGAATTTGCTATCTTTACAAATTTAGCATGTTCTTTCTATACAAATACAACACTTCCATTTGTTGCAAGCATAATAGTAGGAACAATTCAGTTAGGTGCAACAATAGACTATGCAATATTAATGTCAACAAAGTATTTAGAAGAAAGAAGAAAAGAAAAAGATAAGAAAATTGCCATGGAAAATACTTTATCTTCAACCGTTCCATCAATAATAACATCGGCTTTATGTTTCTTTGCAGCAACAATTGGCGTTTCACTATACACAAAAATAGATATGATAGGAGCCATAACTACATTACTATCACGTGGCTCCATAATAAGTATGTTAGTAGTAATACTAATACTACCAAGTATCTTAATGCTAACAGATAAGATAATAATGAAATTAACAAAAATAAAGGAGGCTAGATAATATGAAAAAATATATATGTTTATTACTTATAATATTATTTCCAGTATCTACATTTGCAATAACAAAAACAGAAACTATCTACACATATATAGATACAAATGGAAAAATACTAAAGTCAACAGTAAATAATAAAGTATCCAATTTAGATAAAACTACATATGAAGATTATACTTTATTAAATAAAATAACTAATATTAATGGAAATGAAAAATTTACATTAAATGACAATAAATTAACTTGGGAATCTAAAGGAAAAGATATATATTATCAAGCGCCTAACACATTAGAACAACCTATCATTATAAAGACTAAATATTATCTAAATAATGAATTAATAGATGTTAAAAAACTAAATAATAAAAAAGGTAATATAAAGATAGAAATAAATCTAGAAAACAATTCATATAATGATAAATATAATATGTATAATCCATTCGTTGTAGCAATTGGGACTACATTAAATAATAAATATAATAAAAACATAACTATTACTAATGGAGAAGTAATAGATAATGGTAAAACTACTGCCTTAGCAGCAATAGCATCACCAGGATTATATTCAAATATAAAAATCGATGAATTAAAGAATTTAGATCATATAATAATAACTTATGAAACAACTAAGTTTGAACAAAAAGAGATATATGCAGTCGCAACACCTAAATTATTAGATAAGATAGATATATCAAGATTATCAAAATTAGATAATTTAAGTTCTTCTCTAAATTTACTACAAGAAAATATGAACAAAATAGAAAATGGATCTAAATCTCTAACTAAAGGAACAGAGAAGATTAAAAATGGATCAAATGCTATTACAAATAATTTAGGAATTGTAGTTGATGGAGTAAATGATTTAAAAAGTGGATCAAATAAGTTGGATTATGCACTAAATCAAATTATTACTGAATTGAATAATCAAATAAATGAAATGTCTTCACAGGAAATATCTTATGCTGAGATAGAACGATTAATAGCAGGAGATGAACAAGCTATAACTAAATTAACAGCAACCAATGAAAACTTTAAACAAACATTAGCAAAAGATGGGCTTGATATTACTAAAAGTAATCAAGAATTAAGTAATGAGCTTCTGGTACTAGTGCAATCAGGAATTATTAATCAAGAAACAATGACTAGTATAATGACGTATAAGAGTCTATATGATGGTAATAATGAAAGTATATATTTATATAAATTAAATATAAATGCCTTAAATACGATGAATGATAAATTAATTCAAGCAAGTACAAAAATAACTACATTAGCAAATACTTTAACAGCAACTCTTCAACAAGTAGAACAAGGAGCAAGTCAAATAGATAACGGCTTACTTAGCTTAGGAACTGGCTTAGATAAACTATATGCCGGAGCTCAAGAACTAAGCAAAGGTACAAATGAATTAAACAATGGTGCTAATACTTTATCAGAAGGTATTAAAAAATTTAATAATGATGGCATTAAAAAATTAACTAATTATTCAAACATTATTAATAATTACTCTAATAAAGTAAAAGTATTAAGTAGCATGTCAAATGATTATAAAGGATATTCTACTAACAACGCTGATAAAACAATATTCATATATAAAATAAAATAGGTTCAATGAACCTTTTTTATTTTATTTAAAAAAAGTATGATATAATAGACTAGGAAATATAAAAAATGGAGTGATTAATATGAGATTTTTCAAGAACTTATTTACTAAATTATTTAAAAAAACTGATCCAAATAAACCTTGGCTAGAATATTATTCAAGAGAAGAAAGATCAATAAAATTCACAACTAAATCAATCTATAATTATATGAAAGATGAAGTAGGAGAGGATAAAGACTTTATAGCCTTAAACTATTTTGAAAATAGAATTAGTTATAATGAATTCTTTGACAATATTAATATATGTGCAAGAGCATTAAGAAGTTATGGAGTAAAAGAAGGAGATATAGTAACTATATGTATGCCTAATATGCCAGAAGCACTATATGCCTTTTATGCTATAAATAAGATTGGTGCGATTGCTGATATGGTTCATCCACTAAGTAGTCCAGAACAAATAAAATTTTATTTAAAAGAATCTAAATCAAGATTTTTATTCTTAGTAGATTTTGATTATGATAATTTTAAAGATGTAATAGGAGAGACATTAGTATATAAAACAATATTAGTATCTCCAAAAGAGTCTATGCCATTAGCTTTATCACTAGGTTATACTATTACTAGAAGCATTACAATGAAAAAGCCAAGTATTTTAGATAGAGATTATATGTCATGGAAAGATTTTATGTTACGTGGTAGAAGTTATAGTAAAAACTTTGAAGCTAATCCAGATAAAGATGCTTGTGCTGTAATTCTTCACTCTGGAGGTACAACTGGAACTCCAAAAGGAATAATGATATCTAACTACAGTTTTAATGCTATGGCTCAACAGTCAGCTGTAAATGTAATTGATGTTAGGCCAAAAGATAAAATAGTAACAGTCCTACCAAACTTCCATGGATTTGGATTAGGTATCTGTATCCATACACCATTATGTTTAAAGGTAGAAACAATATTAATGCCAGAATATGATGCGGGTAGATTTTATAAAATATGGAAAAATGACCGACCACATGTCATATTAGGAGTGCCAACATTATGGGAAGGAATGATGTCTAACCATAAATTTGATAATCTAGATATGTCACAATTAAAATATATTGTATCTGGAGGAGATTACTTATCAATTCAAGCAGAAGAAAAGATAAATGATTTCTTACATACACATGGAGCAAATGTAAATATATTAAAAGGCTACGGTATGACAGAATCAGTAGCAGCTACAGCTTATACATTCCCAGGTACTAATGAACCAGGTAGTATTGGAATACCAATGGTAGGTAATACATACAAAATAGTAAATCCTGAAACAAATGAAGAATTACCATTTGGAGAAGAAGGAGAAATATGTGTAAATGGACCTACATTAATGATGGGTTATTTAAATAACGAAGAAGAAACAAATCAAGTATTAAAGAAACATAAAGATGGATTATTATATTTACATACAGGAGATTTAGGTTATATAGCTCCTAATGGAATTGTCTATTATACACAAAGATTAAAGAGAATGATAGTTGTATCTGGATTCAATGTATATCCAGCTATGATAGAACGTGTTTTAACAGCTCATGAAGCCGTAAAACAGTGTTGTGTAATAGGAATACCTCATAAATATAAAATGCACGTTCCAAAGGCTTATTTAGTATTAAATAATGGTTTTAAAGAAAGTGCTAAATTAAGAAAAGAATTAAAAGAGTTATGTAAAAATGAATTATCAATCTACTCAGTACCAAAAGAGTTTGAAGTAAGAAAAGAATTACCTAAAACACTATATAATAAAGTAGATTATAAAGCTCTAGAAAAAGAAAATGAAGACAAGGAATAAAACTTGTCTTTTTATGATATAATAAACTTGATTTGGAAGTGATATTATGAATTATGATAAATTAATGGAAGAACAAATAGAAAACATAAAAGAAGGTACAGATTTACTTTTACATGCATGCTGTGCTCCATGTAGTAGTGCTGTCTTAGAAAGAATAGCTAATCATTTCAAAGTTACTATTTTTTACTATAATCCTAATATCACAGATGAAGTAGAATATAAAAAGAGAATCGAAGAAGTAAAAAAATTAATCAGTATAATTAATCCTAAATATGAAGTAAAATTAATAGAAGGTAATTATGAACCAGAAAAATTCTTTACTATCGCTAAAGACTTGGAAAATGAACCAGAACGAGGAAGACGTTGCTACAAATGTTATAACTTGCGTCTTGAAGAAACAGCAAAAATTGCAGAAAAGTTAAATATTCCATATTTTTGTACTACATTAACTCTATCTCCACATAAGAGAGTAGATTGGTTAAATGAAATTGGAGAAAGATTAGATAAAGAATACAAACCTACATATTTATATTCTGATTTTAAGAAAAAAGAAGGCTATAAAAGAAGTATAATATTATCTAAAGAATATGGACTATATAGACAAGATTATTGTGGGTGTATCTATTCAAAAAAATAACTAACAATGGGGGAAGATATAATGAATAATACTAAATTAATTAAAAACTTGAAGATATTTGGAACAATATTAGTATTAACAGTATCTTCTTATCATATTTCAGATAAAGTAATAAACTCAAATGATTTATATATATCATCGATAGAACAAGAACAAAATATAGATGAATTAAATGATTATGTTCTGCAAGGTCTATGCAAAGTAGATGATAAATACTTATTAACTGCTTATGATTCAAATAAAAATAAAAACTCAATTATTTATATTTTAGATGAAGATTTAAATAATTATAAAATTAAAGAACTAGATACAAATTCTCATGTAGGTGGTATAACCTATGATCCAATACATAATAATATTTGGGTAACAGATGTAAATGGAACAGTATCTTGCTACGAAAAAGATGAAGTATTTAGTCATAAAAGCACAATTAGTCCAAAATATAAAAGTATTGATGTCGGAGATAAATTAAATAATTTCTATGGTGATACTTCAGCAGCCTATATTACATATAATGACAAAAAATTATATATAGGTAATTTTAATAAAAAGAATAAAACTATAATAAAAGAATATAATATTGATGAAGATGGTATGATTGATATTTCTAATTACAAAAGTATTAATATATCTGAATATGTTCAAGGCATAGCTTTTTATGAAAAAGATGATAAAAAGTATTTAATTACTTCATCATCATATGGTAGATTCTTTAAATCTAAATTAAGAATATATGACTGCAATAACTATAAAGAATTAAATGAAGTAACAACAAAAGAATTAATGGAAGAAATAATAGTAGATGATAATAAATTAGTATCATTATATGAATCAAATGCCAAAATATATAAAAATAACAAACATAGTACAGATATTATTGTTTCAGATATGGATAAAATACTTACAAAAAAGTAATTTTTTGATATACTAATAGAGAAGGTGATAAGAATGAAGTATTATTGTATAGGAATTAAAGGAACAGGTATGTCAACACTAGCACAAATATTATCAGATTTAGGTAATGAAGTAAGTGGCTATGACGATGCCAAAGATTATAAATTTACACAAAAAGGATTAGATGATCGAAATATAAAAATATATTATGATAATGATCATAATATCGATAAGGACACTATTGTAACTTATAGTGTAGCTTTTAAAGAAGATCATAAAGAAATGAAAAGAGTAAGAGAGTTAGGTCTTACAATAAAAAAATATAATGAAATAATGCAAGATGTAATTGCTCAATTCAAAACAATAGGAGTAAGTGGAACACATGGTAAAACTACTACATCATCAATGATTAGACATATATTAGAAGAGACTATTGGTTGTAACTTCTTTATTGGAGCTGGAGATGGAAAAGTATCTAAAGATAATGAATACTATGTAGTAGAATCAGATGAATTTAATAGACATTTTACAGCTTATCATCCTACATATTCCATTATCACAAACATTGAAAGAGAACATATGGAATGTTATAAAGATTTAGATGACATAAGAAATACATTTGAAATATTTGCTAACCAAACAAGCAATCTAGTAGTAGCAAATGGAGATAATGAAGAAGTAAGAAAAATTAATTATAATACAAAAGTATTATTCTATGGTTTTAATGATAATAATGATGTTGTAATAAAAGACTTAGAGTTAAAAGAAAATGGTTCTGTCTTTGATTTATTTATTAACAATGAATTATATGGTAATTTTGACATTCCATTATTTGGACGTCACATGGTAGCTAATGCCGCTGCTGCTATTACAATATGTAAAGAAATAGGTATATCATATGAAGATATACATAAAGCATTAGAATCATTTATAAATGCTAAAAGAAGAATGGAAACAGAAGTAATAGGTGATACTACTATAATAGATGATTATGCTCATCATCCAACTGAAATAAAAGCAACATTAGAAGGAATAAAACAAAAATATCCACATAAGAAAATAGTAGTAGTATTTAGACCAAACACTTATTCAAGAACAAAAGATTTTACTAATGAATTTATTGAAGCTTTACAAGTAGCTGATAAAGTATATATGACTGAAGTATCAGCTAATAGAGAAAAACAAGAAGATTATCCTGGTGTTACTTCTCATTTAATAGCTGATAAGATTAAAGATTCAGAAATGGTAGAAGAAGAAACAATAAATAAATTAGAAAAAGAAAAAGGTAATGTTGTAACATTTATGGGCTGTGCAGATAATTCACATCTAATAAGTGGCTTTAAAGAATTATTATAGGAGGTAATATATGGATATATTCATAATATATGGTTTAACTGCAATTGCATTAATCATTGTAGTAGCATCTCAAGGTTATATTAAGAGTGCATATAGTAAATATAGTAAAA
>JAEEGL011133278.1_pt1 | contig 10542 bp, 10 predicted proteins | sample 9134231 | NCBI WGS metagenome assembly JAEEGL01 (sample SAMN16246548, study PRJNA631951) | gut metagenome | biome: gut microbiome; feature: rumen; material: fiber-attached | host: Bos | place: Iran: Karaj | collected 2018-10
CTTCCTATTTATAATGCTATAAAGGAAAGATTTGGCCAAGATTATTTAAAAGAAGATTTATCACTAGATAAAAAGAAACTAGCTAAGCTTGTTTTTAATAATTCCGCAGCTAAAATAGTTTTAGATTCTATTACTCATCCTATTGTTTTAGAAGAAATAAAAAGACAAATTAACCAAATAAAGGATGGAATAATCTTTGTAGATGTACCACTACTTTATGAAGCTAAATTTGAAACAATTTGCGATAAGGTAATATGTGCATTTGTTAAAAAGAAGGTCCAAGTTGAACGTCTTATGGAAAGAGATAAGATAGATGAGGACTATGCACTTGCAAAAATACATTCTCAGATGGATTTATATTTAAAAAGAGAAAAGGCTGATTATGTAGTTGATACAAGTGGTTCATTTGAACAAACTAAAGAATTAGTAATTAATTTATTAAATAAAATAAAAGGAGAACAATAATTATGGCAACATTTGAAACAAAAGAAAATGCAAAAGACGAAGCTTTACAAACTCATTATTTTAAAGCAAGCTATGATCAAATTAAGGAAGCTTATCTTGAAATAATTAAAAAGCTTCATCATGAAATTTTATCTGTTAATGATGATTATGGTGAGATTTTTAGTGAGGTTCCTCACTTTTCAGTAACAGCTAAGGTAATTATGCAAACTCCAAAGGAAACTTCAATTGATTTTTATATTTCATCAGAATATTTATTTGCTAATGGAAGTAAAGTAAAGAAGTTCTTAAATAATGTATATCAAACAATTTCAAAAACTTATGAATTAAAAGGTGTAGGCTTACACAAATAGAGGTGTTTTATGGCAACAAAATCAGTTGATAGCAAATCAAAATTTAATATTTATTCAAGCTTTACGCTATCAAGTGATGATGTATCTGTAGTTTCACTTTTATACGCACCATTAATGGGTAGTGATGCATTAATGCTATATTTAGGTTTTACATCACTACTTGAAAGAAATAACTTAAAGAGTGAAGAAATTACTCATCAAGATTTCTTTGATATATATTCACTAACACCTGCAAGCTTCACAAAGGCAAGAATTAAGCTAGAAGGTATTGGTCTTTTAATTACATATCAAAATCCTGATGGTAATTATATATATGTGGTTTGTCCGCCTTTAACAGCTAAGAATTTCATTAAGGATGCAACATTAGGCTTATATTTATATGCTAAAACGTCAAAAGAAACATTTGAATTTATCGCAAATCATTTTAAAATTGAGGTTATTGATAAGGCAAAGGCTCAAAATATTACTAAATCATTTGATGAGGTTTATTCATCACAAATTGATTCAGAATATACATTTGACAAATTCAAATATATCTTAGGTAAAAAGCCTAATAAGAATTTAACAATCAATAATTATAATTTTGATTTTGATTTCTTCTGTAAAGGAATAAATCTAGATTTCTTAGGCGCAGTAGGTATTACTAAGCAATTTAGAGAACAAATTTGTAATTTAGCATTTGTATATAGATTTAGTGAAACTGAAATGATTGATTTATATACTGAATCAATTAATAAACAAAATCTATTTGATTATAGATTATTAAAGAAGAAGGCGAATATATTATTCTCCTTTAAGAAAAATATGAATGCTCCTAAATTAGTTTCAAAGGATGACGATGTTGTTGAAAATAAGGAATTAATTGATTATTTAGATAATACATCACCTGAAACATTATTAACTGATTTATTAGGTGATTACCCTGATAAATATTTATCTACAATAATTGATGTATATTCAAATATTGACTTACCTCGTGGTGTTTTAAATGCAATGATTGTAAAAACAATTAAAAATAAGGATTCTCTACCAGGCTTAAATTATTTTAAAAAGGTAGCTGAAACTTGGATTTCAGATAATGTATTTACAACTTCAGATGCAATTAAATATACAACAACATATAAGGATGAAAGACCAGTTGAGGATAAGAAGGCTGACTCTAGTGGATTTGGAGGATTTGATCAGCTATGATAGATGATTTAAGCTTTGAAAATATAAAGAAGCTTTACCCAAATGCGACTTTAAAAAATATAAATGAATATATAAACATGATTTTTGAACAAGAAAATTGTAAAGCTTGTAAAGGTCTTGCGTGCTGTAAAAATCCTAATCCAGGTATGGTATTAGATTGTAAAAATGATAGCTTTTATTATAAAGACTGTAAATATAGGGTTCAAAATAATTTAAAGCTTCATACAAAATCAAAAATTGCAGCACTTTATCTACCTGAAGAGGTATTAAATGCTACACTAGATGATTATGAATTAAATACAGAAAGCAGACAAAAAATAATTAATCATGTTAAAAATCTAATTTCTGAATATGAAACTGGTGAAAAAAGAAAAGGATTATTTATTCATGGTGATTTTGCTATTGGTAAAACATATACCTTATCTGTTATAGCAAATATGCTAGCTGAAAATAATTTATCATCAATGCTTATTTATTTTCCAGATTTTGTTTCAAATTTAAAAGCTAATATTGGTGATAGTATAGCTTTTAATAAAATATTAGATAGTATTCGTAATACAGATTTCTTGCTTTTAGATGATTTAGGAGCTGAAAACCTAACTCCTTGGGTAAGAGATGAAATATTAGGACCTATTATTAATTATAGATTAATGGAAAATAAACCAATGTTTATTACATCTAATATTAAATCTTCAGCCGATTTAAAGGGTTATCTAGCAATAGATAGATCTAAAGAGGGGGCTCTAAAGGCTGAAAGAATTATGGCCAGATTACAGGATTTAGTTAAATTTATTAATATGGATGATTCTAAAAGATATAGCAGATAGCTATATCTTTTTTAATAAAAATGATATAAATATTGAATTAAATATTTAATTATTATATAATTATTTCGTCGATAATGAGGGACAAGATATTTAAATATTATTTTTAGAGAGGATATGGCTGGTGAAAATATCTAATATGTTTAAAATATTACTACCCTACTAGATAAATAGAGGAAATGCTATTTCGTATATCTACGTTACAGATAATTTGAGTTGTCATATTTGAAATATGGAACTAAGGTGGTACCGCGGAAAGATTTTCGTCCTTAAATTAATTTTTAAGGACTTTTTTTATTTTTAAGGAGGATTATATGTTAAAGGTAAAATTAATTGACGGAAGCATTAAGGAAGTTGAAGAAAATGCGCTTGTTGTAAGTGTAGCAAAGGAATTATCACCAAGCTTAGCTAAAAAAGCATGTGTTGCAAAGCTTGATGGTGTTTTAGTTGATTTAAAGACTCCAATCACTAAAGATTCATCTTTAGAACTTGTTATGTTTGATTCTAAGGAAGCATTTGAAGTAATTAATCACTCTTGTGCACATTTACTTGCTCAAGCTATGCAAAGATTATATCCAGGAACAACTTGTGGTGTAGGTCCAGCTATTGAAGAAGGATTCTATTATGACTTTGGTGTTAATGGTGTAGTTACAGTTGATGATTTAGCTAAAATTGAGGCTGAAATGAAGAAGATTGCTAAAGAGAATCTAGCAATTAATCATTCAAAGGTTTCTAAGGCTGAAGCTAAAGAAATGTTTAAAAATGATAAATATAAACAAGAATTAATCGATGCAGTTGATGATGATTTAGTTGGTATTTATGAACAAGGTGAATATAAGGATGTTTGTAGAGGTCCACATGTAATTTCTACAGGCGCTTTAAAATACTTTAAGCTATTATCAGTTGCAGGTGCATATTGGCGTGGTGATTCTAAAAATGATGTTATGACACGTATTTATGGTACTTGCTGGTCAACTGAGGAAGAATTAAAGGCTTACTTAGATTTACTTGAAGATAGAAAACAAAGAGATCATAGAAAATTAGGTAAGGATTTAGGTATATTCATGTTTGATGAATTAGTAGGTAGAGGTCTACCTATGTGGTTACCTAATGGATTTATCGTAAGAAGAAAACTATCTGATTATATTATGGATAAGGAATATGACTTAGGCTATAAGCATGTTATGACTCCATCATTAGGTAATGTTGAATTATATAAGACATCTGGTCACTGGGCACATTATAAGGATGATATGTTCCCTAAGATGGATGTTGATGAGGAATCATATGTATTAAGACCTATGAACTGTCCTCATCATATGGTTATGTATAGATCACAATTACACTCATATAAGGAATTACCTTTAAAGATTGCTGAAATTGCTGCTGACTTCAGATTTGAAGCATCTGGCGCTTTAACTGGTATTGAACGTACAAGAGCATTCTATCAAAACGATTCTCATATTTTCTGTATGCCTTCACAAATTGGTGATGTATTTAAGGAAGTAACTAAATTAATTTTAGATGTTTATAATGATTTTGGCTTCAAGAATTATAAATTTAGATTATCTTTAAGAGATCCTAATGATGTTGAAAAATATTTCGGTAATGATGAATTGTGGGAAAGAAGTGAATCTGAATTAAGACAAGTATTAAATGAACTTGGTGTAGATTATTATGAGGCTATTGGTGAGGCTGCATTCTATGGTCCAAAGCTAGATGTTCAAGTTAAATCTGCCATTGGTCATGATGTAACACTTTCTACAATTCAGCTTGATTATCAATTACCTGAAAGATTTGAACTTGAATATATTGATGAAAAAGGCCAAAAGGCAAGACCAGTAGTTGTTCATAGAGCAATCTTAGGTTCTATGGATAGATTTGTTGCCTTCCTACTAGAAGAAACAAAGGGTATTTTCCCAATTTGGCTTGCTCCAGTTCAAGCAAAATTAATTCCAGTAAATCTTGAATATCATAAGGAATTTACTGATAAGGTAGCTCAAATTTTCAAGAAGAATAAGATTAGATTTGAATGTGACTATAGAGATGAAAAGCTAGGCTATAAGATTAGAGAAGCTCAAATGAAGAAGATTCCATTCCAACTTGTTGTTGGTGATAAGGAAGTTGAAACTAATACTTTAACATATAGAAGATATGGTAGCCAAGAACAAACTACAGTTACTATTGAAGAATTTGTAGAAATGATTAAAAAAGCAAATGAGGAATTAAAATAATAAAAAACAAAAGTCTAGGCAGCTAGACTTTTGGTTGTTATATAAGAAAGGAAATATTATGAAATTAATTTTATCTAAAGAAGAAGCATTTGATGAAAATGAGGTAAAATTTGTTGTTAAACAATTAAATAAAATAGTATTAAAGCCTCAAGTATTACTTTCGTTATTATTTTTAGTAATTGGTGTTATATTTTTTGGTTTATCATTTGCTTTTGATAAGGATACAACAATAATGGGCTGTGGTATATTTATTGTTGTCTTTGCGTTAATTTATTTATTAATGATTAAATTTTTAGGTGATAAGGCAGTTAAAAAGGTAACTTCAAGCATTACCTATAGCTATAAATTTTATGATGATAGAGTAGTTGTTTGTTCAAATACAAATACATCAAATGGTAATGTTACATATAAATATACTGACTTTAAAAAATGTGTTAAAAAGGAACATTATATATTCTTATTCATAAATAAGAATCAAGCATATATCATTAGAAATCAAGATTTAAATGAAGAATTCTTTAATCTATTAAAGACTAATATCAAAAAATATAAGGAATAATTATGGGACTTTTAGATGTAGAAGGCTTAAGATTCAAATATAAGGATGAAAATCTTTTTAATGATGTTGAATTTAGAATCTTACCCAATGACCACATTGTAATTGTTGGTGATAATGGGGCAGGTAAATCAACTTTCATGAATCTTATATGTAAAAATTTAATACCTGATAGTGGCTCTATTAAATGGATGAATAATATCAAATATTCATACTTAGATCAGCAATTAAAGGTAAGACAGGATATCACTATTAATGATTACATAATAGATGTTTTTAAGCCTCTATTCGAAAAGGAAGCATTAATGAATTCTTATTATGAAAAGCTTGCTAGTTGTAATGAAAATGAATATGAAAGATATTTAAATTATGCTGATCAAATACAAAAAGAATTAGAAGATAATAATTTTTATTGGATAGATTCTACACTAGGTAATATTTATAATGGCCTAGGTATTAGAGAATTTGGTATTAATACTAAATTATCGAATTTATCAGGTGGTCAAAGAGCTAAGGTTTATTTAGCTAAATTATTACTTGAAGCACCTGATGTAATGTTACTTGATGAGCCTACAAACTTCTTAGATACAGCTCATATTGAATGGCTAGCTAAATATTTAAATGATTTTAAAAAGGCATTTGTAGTTATAAGCCATGATGAAAGCTTTATTAGAAGTATAGCAAAAGTTGTTTATAACTTAGATAATAAGCAAATGACTAGATATAATATGGATTATGATCATTATTTAGCTGAAAAAGAAATAAGACAAGAACAATATATTTCTAAATATAAGGCTCAACAAAATTTCATTAAGAAAACTGAAGCATTTATTCAAAAAAATATTGTTAGGGCAACAACATCTAAACAAGCTAAATCAAGAAGAAAGATGCTAGAAAAGATTGAAAGAATTGCCCCACCTAAAAACCATGAGCCAATGCATTTAACATTTCCTTTTTCTAAAGGCTTAGGACAGGAAGTTTTAAAGCTTAAGGATTTAACAGTTGGTTATGAGGATAAGGTAGTACTTGAAAATTTAAATTTCTTACTTAAGCATAATGAAAAGGTTGTAATTTTAGGTAAGAATGGTATTGGTAAATCAACTATTATAAAAACAATAATGGATGTAATTAAACCACTTTCAGGTGAATATGTATGGAATTTATCTGCTGACCTAAATTATTTTTGTCAGGAAGAAGCATATGATAATAAAACAAATGCGATAAATTATTTAAGATATTATTATCCTTTAAAAACAGATCAAGAATTAAGAAGTGTTCTAGCAACTGCAGGTATTAAGGGTGAGCTTGCAACTAAGCCTATGATTGAACTTTCTGGTGGAGAACAAACAAGAGTAAGACTTGCATTAATGACTATGAAAAAGTCAAATGTACTTATTTTAGACGAGCCTACAAACCATTTAGATGTACTTTCAAAGGCTGAGCTTTGGGACTCTTTAGATAAATTTCCAGGCTCACTTATTCTAGTAACTCATGAAGATGATTTTTATGAGGGATTAGTTGATTTTAAACTTGAATTTGAATAATATTTTTCTTGACTTTGACACCCTAAATTTGTATAATCTATAATGCTGGGGTGATTTAGTATGAAATTTACTTTAGCTCAATTAAGAAATAAGAAATTTCCTATTACTTGTGAAGAAGAGCTTGATTTAAAAAATGATTTATTAGGCTTTGAGGATGTTTTAGATGCATCTATGTGTCATGTTAAAACAACAATTCATGAGCGTGGCGAAGAAACATATCTAGTTAAATTTAATATTAATATTGATTTAACATTAAAAGATTCTATAAGCCTAAAAGAAGTTCCTTATAAAATTGAAACAACTGCTGAAGAAATCTTTTCAACTGATGATTCAATTGAAGATGCAATTATGATAGATGGAATTACTTTAGATACTAAAGAAGCTATTCTAACTGCTGTATTAATTGCAAAACCTATGAGTTATTCAGAAGAAACCTTTGAAGATGAAATTGAAGAAGATGAAGTTGAAGATGATAAGATTAATCCAGCATTTGCCAGCTTAAAAGATTTATTATAGTGGAGGTGTAGTAAATGGCAGTACCTTTTAGAAGAGTATCTAAGAGCAAAAAGGCAATGAGACGTTCTCACTTAGCTTTAAAGACTCCTGGTATGATTACTTGTCCTAACTGCGGTGAGTTAACACTTGCTCATAGAGTATGTCCAAATTGTGGATATTATAAGGGTAAATTAGTTGTAGCTCCTAAGGCAGAAAAGACTGAAGAAGAAACAAAATAGTTATTCTATAGAAATAGACGCTTGGGGCGTCTATTTTCTATATTTAGAGGTATAGATATATGTATATTCATAAAACAGTATTAAAGGAAGAGGCAGTAGAACAATTAAATATAAAAGAGGATGGAATTTATGTTGATGCCACAACAGGTGGTGGAGGGCATTCATCTTTAATCTTGTCTAAATTAAAAAAAGGTCACTTGTATTGCTTTGATCAGGATGATTACGCCTTTTTAAGAAGTAAAGAGGTATTGGATAAGGTTGGATGTAATTACACCTTTGTAAAGGCTAATTTTAAGGATTTAAAGAAAGAATTAAATAAGCTAGGTGTAGAACATATTGATGGTATTATCTATGATTTAGGTGTATCATCGTTCCAATTTGATATACCTGAAAGAGGATTCTCATATAATAATGATGCTCCACTAGATATGAGAATGAATCAGGATTCACCTTTAACAGCCGCAGATATTGTAAATAATTATAAATATGAAGAAATAGTTAAAATATTATATGATTATGGCGAAGAAAATAATGCGAAGCTAATTGCTAGAGGTATAGAAAAATATAGACAAAATAAAAAAATAGAAACGACATTTGAGCTTGTTGATATTATTAAAAAATCTCTACCTGCCAAAATTCTAAATAAAAAAGGACATCCAGCAAAACAAACATTCCAAGCATTAAGAATTGCTGTAAATGATGAATTAAGAGTATTTGAGGTTTCAATTAATGATGCCTTAGATATGCTAAATTCAGATGGTAGAGCTGTAGTAATTACATTCCATTCATTAGAGGATAGAATATGTAAAAAGGTATTTAAGGATAGAACAACAGTTGAGGACGTAAAAGGTCTTCCAACTATGCCTGTTGATAATACTTTATTTGAGTTAATTACTAAAAAACCAATGCTTCCTACTGAAGAAGAATTAAAGGAAAATAATAGGGCACATAGTGCTAAAATGAGAGTAATTAGAAGAAAATAAAATAGTTGCAGTTTTTATGCAAAAAATATACGAAAATTGTTGACATATCAATTAATTTTAGTATAATTAATATTGCAGTAAAAATTGCAACTCAAATGCCCGAATGGCGGAATTGGCAGACGCGCCAGACTTAGAATCTGGTTCCGAAAGAGTGCAGGTTCAAGTCCTGTTTCGGGCACCATCTTAAAAGTAATTAAAGGTTCATAATGAACCTTTTTATTTTTTATAAAAAATAAAATAAAATGTTAATGTATATACCTACTAAAAATCATTATTTTATCAAGTATATTTTTCCTTGTTGAATAAATATATAGATGATAGAATAATAAAACCATATCATTGATATGGGCATTTTAGATAAGGAGACAACAAATGAAAAAACTTCTCTACTCGGAGGAATTCAACGAGTAGTTAGGAGGTATCAGATGGAATATCTGATAATTCTTGTAATAATTTTGGTTTTAATGATCATCATTATTGACAAGAACAACTACAAGCAGTAGTTGGCTTAACTCCTTGTTGTTTCCTCTAAAATGTGAAAAGGAGCAGCTACCAACTGCTCCTTTTCTTTTAGCTTAACTCTTGTTGTTTATGTCTTTCGACATAATTATTATAGCATATTGAAACAATTTGTAAAGTGAACATGTGTTTCTTAAAAGTTTATAGTCTTTTATAATATGAATCCTCTAAAATGCGAAAAGGGATAGTAACCAGCTATCCCTTTTCTTTTAACCTTTAACTCTTGTTGTTTCCTGTCTTTCGACATCTTAATTATAACATATTGAAGGAATTTGTAAATATAAGTTTGGTACTTTGAGATTTGCTGTAATAGTTGCTTAATTGTTATTTTTTTTAATATGTATTATAATTATAAGAAGAGGTAAACTTTTATGAATGTAAAAGAAGAACTATACTTATTAATTAAAAAATATACAAATGAAGAAATAGATGATAATAAAATGTTAAAGGAAGATTTAGGTATTGATTCTATAAAAGGCTTCAAGCTGTTAATGGAATTAGAAAAGAAAAAAATAGGCTTAAAGGATGGTGCTTTAAAACAAATCTTAACTGTTAATGATTTATTGTCTTGCTTGGAAGAAAAGATATGAAAGACTTAAATTTATGGTTTTTAGAAATAATAAAAAAATACAATGAGAATATTGCGATTATAGATGGTAAAAAAGTTGCTACCTATAATGATGTTTATATAGATGCATGTAAGATTTATAAGCATATTTCAAATGGTAAAGTTTTAATTAAATGTGCCAATAAATATAATTATTCTATAGCTTATATTGCAGCTATTTTTAAGCATGCTATGCCTTTTTTATCAAATATGGAATCGAATGTTTATGATAATTATAATTTTGATAACATTATAGATGATGAATTTGTAAATAAATGCTTAAGGGATAATGATTTCAAATTATATGAATATGAGGATTTTGATAATAATTTACCATGTATGGTAATATTATCATCAGGAACTACTTCGACTCCAAAGCCTGTAGTTTTATCTCATAAGGCAGTATGTTTAAATATGGAATCAGTTAGAAGAGATAGTGATGTTCCATTTGAAAAGCCAGTAGTATCATTTTTACCACTTGATCATATATTTGGTATGAGATTAGAATTTATAGATTCATTTGTTAACGCAAATA
>JAEEGL011516992.1_pt1 | contig 10542 bp, 6 predicted proteins | sample 9134231 | NCBI WGS metagenome assembly JAEEGL01 (sample SAMN16246548, study PRJNA631951) | gut metagenome | biome: gut microbiome; feature: rumen; material: fiber-attached | host: Bos | place: Iran: Karaj | collected 2018-10
AAGAGGTGGATGCTTATCCTGTAATTTGCCGGGAGCTTCTTTATTTCTTCTGTAAGTACAGACACCGGTTCTTCCGGCACAGCTCTTTCCGGCAGCGCATCAAGCCCTATTGTCTTTCCGAAGAAAGCGCTCTTTCTCATCTCTGAATCAGCAGTTCCAAAAGACACTACTAATTCAATTTCCGCAATTTAGGAGTGCCGAATATATTATCCCTTTTGCCTTAGACATACTAAAGCAAATATAATTGCGCTCTTAATATGTCTTTCTTTGATGATATTTACAAATACTAAATAGTCTTCGCTCCCTCATGCATATGAAGACAGCATTATGCTTTCCTTTCATATGCTTCTTTGCCCATGTGATGAATGAAAAAACTCATGATATGCATACTGACGCTCGTATTTCTATTAACTTAATATGCTTTTATACTGTAAAACAACCACCATCAGCTCAATTCATTCCCCCAAATGCATATTAAACAAGTCGTCATAAGCATTTCATATGTCAGTAGTTCGATTTCTCCCCGATTTGCATGATTATAGATTATTTTATCATCTGATTATCCTGTGACACTTCTGTGATAGATGAAAGCGTATTATTAAATCAGAACAAAGGACAAGAACAGCTACGGAAGCGATGCTTTTCCAAGGCATAGTTCTAAGCAAGGAGTATTCCAGCAAAGGTAGCGTGACTTTACCGGAGCATAGGAAAAGAACCTGCGGTTCCTTATGAGGGAAATGATATCAAGGGCGGCGATGCTTCACCTAATGATATCCATACAAAGATCATCTACAGCGAAGGGGATTATTTTTCACCGTAGCCAAGGGATGAACGATAAAAGAGCTGGCGCAATGCCAGCTCTTTTATCGCAATCATCACCACCATGACAGATAGAATAGAATGTCACTCAGCACTTTTAAGAGATTCGACCATATTGATGGTTCTTATCACAATAAACGCAAAGGCATTAACTGTTAAGGCGAATATTATGGTTAAAACTATTGCCTTTACGTAGCTCTCAGTATGGATTTGCCTTCCAAACATGACCTGATTTATTTCTATTGTAGTAATTAACCATCCGTGAAGATATTTACCAAATATCATTCCGGCTGCTATTCCAATAGCTGTCATTACCATGTTTTCACGATAAGTATAGGCTGCAGTTTCCCCGTCAGTAAATCCTAGAACCTTGAGGGTCGCCAGCTCCCTCAATCTTTCTGTTATATTGATATTCATCAGGTTATACAACACTATGAAGGCCAGCGCCGCTGCAGATATAATAATTATCATTACTGCATAATTGACACTGTTAAAGCTGTCTGTAAAGCGATCTACCACTTCACTGACATTGGTATATGCGGATACCCCCTTCATAGATACAAGTTTGGAAGAAAGCTTGTCCTGGTCTGCCCCTTCTGTAAGATTCATCATTATAAGATTGCTATCCGGAACGTCACTTCCTGATATTTCCTTGTAATAAGCCTCAGTCATAAAAATATAATGATATACATAATTTTCAAAGGTGTCTGTTATCTTAATACTCACCCGCTTATCATTGTTAAGAGTTATCGAAACAGTATCTCCTGCCTTTATTCCCAGCTCGTCTGCAAGCTTTTCATTTAATATGGCTCCTGTGTCATCAAAAGCCACTTTTTCCTCACCCAGTCTGTGCCTCAGTTTATAAAAGGTGCTAAAGCTATCCATGTCAGTAACAGGCATTAAATATACACTTTCCACAAAACCATCCTCTGAATAAACGTCAGTGGTTCCCTGGTAAAAAGCCCCATACTCTTTTACCAGCTCGTTCTCATCCAATTCCTTAGTGATTGCCTCTAATCGAGCCTTAGAAATACTGTCACTAAGACCTATTGATGCATCATAAGGATTAATTTTGATAAATTGATCGTCCAAAATGTCATAAATACTGTCATGGAGCCCAAAACCGGTTACAAGTAGTCCCGCACAGCCTGCAATCCCCACTACTGTCATCCAGAATCTTTGCTGATACCTGAAAAGATTTCTTGACGCTATTTTATGGGTAAAACGCATATGCTTCCAGATAAACTCAATCCTTTCGAGCCATATTCTTTTGCCGGGTTTGGGAGCCTTAGGTCTCATAAGGTTGGCTGGAGTATCGGTCAAAGTTGACATACATGCAAGAGTTGCAGTCACTGACAACGCGCCCACTGACGTCAAAATAGCAGGTATTACCACGGCCCACTGAGCTTTGTAACTGATAGGCGGCAGATAATACATTATAAGCCATGCTGTATAGATAAAAAACGGAATTCCTATGCAGCCAACAACAGCACCCGCGATACCTCCTGAAAGAGAAGCCAAAGCCGCATAACCTATATATTTTATTGAAATAGACAGTTTACTATAACCAAGAGCCTTAAAGGTTCCTATCTCAGTTCGCATCTCTTCAATCATTCTTGTTACAGTTGTCAGGCAGGACAACGCTGCCACCAAAAAGAAAATAACTGGAAAAACATTAGCAAGATTGCCCATTCTATCTGAATCCTGACCAAATCCCACATAACCTATATTGGAATTCCTATCCAGGACATATATTTCGCCATCTTCTATATCATCTATCTCCTTCTGGGCATCCTCAAGTTCCTTTTCGGCATCGGATAGCTCTTTTTCCGCATCGGCACGTGCATCCTCATATTCCTTTAAGCCTTTTTCATACTCTTTCTTACCCTCCTCCAGCTGTTTGATGCCATCTTCATATTCCGCTTGTGCCTTATTTAGTTGTGACATGCCAGAGTTATAAGCAGCTTTGCCTTCTACAAGCTGTGCCAAACCTGCAGTATATTCCTGCATACCGGCAGTATACTGCGCCTTAAGCGCTGCCTTCATGGCATCATTAGTGCCGTCAGGTATGCTGCCTATCTGTGCCAGCAATGCATCCAGGCTTTCTTTGGTCTGATTTAAAGTACTCTCCGATTCATCAAGCTTTCTTTTAGTGCTACCCAGCTTACTTTTGTTACTTGCTATGGTTTCAAAGGCTTCTTCAAGCTTTGTCTCATTATCATCAATTTCAGCCGCAGCGTCATCCAGTTCTTTTTTGGCATCAGCAAGTTCTTTATCTGCTTTTGCTTTGGCGTCATTATATTCTTCTTTTGCCTCATCAAGCTCTGCCTGAGCATCACTTACAATGCCGTCATGTCTTGCAATAAGCCGTTCCTCAGCTATTGGCTTAAGCTTATCAACCATATCTTCCATCAGCTCATCATAAGGATTTTCATAGGCATATAGGTCTTCCGTCCCTTCCAGCGTCAGATAAATTCCTGTATAATAGTCACAATCAAACTCTTCCTTAGGAACACAGACCCATGCAGAAACAGAGCCCGTCCCAATTGAAGATGAGCCCCTTATCAAAGATATATATAACGGATTGTCGGCGATTCCTACGATAGTGTAGGTATGATCAAGCAGAATGTCCTCCTGATCGGCAAGATCAACTGTGAAGCTGTCTCCAATTTCCAGATCAAGTTCATCCAAAAAACTCTGTTCAGTAACACATTCGCCTTTTTGAGAAGGCATGCGGCCTTCTTTAAGCCGCATCATATTAATGCTGTCAGGCTCAGACATAATAGTAATTGTCAGCCCATCAGCAATTGCGTCAATAGAATTAACCGCCTCAGCTTCTTTTACTCCCTCTATAGTTTCAAATACTGTAACATCATCCTCTGTAAGTCCCAATGTAGATAGTATTCGGATGTCCATGAAATTGTAATCCTTAAAATACTTATCTGCGCTATACCACATATCCGGCTTGGTAGCTCTAAGTCCTGATAAAAAGGCTACTGCCAGCCCGGATAAAGCAAACAGTGAAATGAATTTTCTGCGGCTTTTATGAATTTCTCTAAAAAAATCTGTTAGTAAAGCTTTTTTCACGAATTATCCTTTACCATTCTATTTGTTCTACCGGCATCGGGTTATCGTTGTACTCTTCCTTATCCACCTTGCCGTTCTTAATGTGAATTACATGGTCGGCCATCGGACAAAGGGCTGTGTTATGTGTAATAACAATAACGGTCATTTCTTTCATTTTGCAGGTATCCTGCAAAAGCTTTAATATCTGCTTGCCGGTAACATAGTCCAGCGCTCCCGTGGGCTCATCGCACAACAATAGTTTTGGATTTTTGGCAAGGGCCCTAGCAATCGCAACCCTTTGCTGTTCACCCCCGGAAAGCTGTGACGGAAAATTTTTTTGACGATTCTCGAGGCCCACATGCTCTAATACTTCGTTTGGCGGCAAAGGGTCTTTACATATCTGGGCTGCAAGTTCTACATTTTCAAGAGCTGTAAGATTTTGCACAAGATTATAAAACTGGAATACAAATCCAATATCATATCGTCGATATTTAGTCAGCTGTCTTGCATTCATCCCAGATATCTGAACATCGTCCACATATATGTCCCCGCTGTCACATATATCCATGCCTCCAAGCATGTTAAGTACAGTGGTCTTACCTGCTCCAGAGGGTCCCACGATTATTGCAAATTCTCCTTTTTTTATTTCAAAAGAGATTTCATCAACTGCCTTGATGGTTACTTCGCCCATGGTATATTGTCTTGTAACATTTTGAAAACTGATGTATTCCATACATAAATCCTTTGTCAAAACAATGAGGCTTCAAAGAAAAAAGCATGGAGATAGAATATATCCCCATGCTCGTTCATTATATCACTATTATTATGTGAGAATGTACGGTTTATAGCATTTTTATAAATATCGCGTGTTATCTTTCTGCTATTCTATATTATGATACTGAATCTACTTTTTTAATTTGATGAAGAAGATGATGAAGAAGCGCTGGAAGCTGCCGCCTCTCTATCTTTTATCATGTGCTGCAAAGTAACAAGAATAGCTACTACTATCTTTTCATGCTCAGTCTTGTAAAGATCAATGCAGTACTTGTCATGGATTGACAACATCTTCTGTGCAATTACAGCAATTACTTCTCCATTCTCATCATATAATTCGAAATTGAGGCCTAGAACATTTCCCTTAAGTTGCCAACCAAGCCCCACAATGTTGGTTATGTCCTTGATAATATGCATGACTTCATTAGAAAGTTCAAAAGTCAATCCATCTGCCATGGTAACAAAATGTCTTTCGTGGATGGTAAAAATCTTTTTCTCAATGTGCGCTACCTGATTCCCATTAGCATCCGTAATATCAGTTTTATCATGGAGCGATGGAAACTTTGTTGTAGAGTGATAGATCACATTCTCATTATCATCTGTAATGTCGATAAGTCTGTGCAGCGTAAATACCTTTGATGTTGTAAACAGTGATTTTGCAGGTGTTCCAAACTTCTCTACATTGTTTACGTTTGCTTCTTCCCCGGCTTCTCTGAAACGATGAACTTTTGAAAATACTCCCATACCTTTTTCCTTTCTTAATTCATTATTTGCAACTTAAACAGCCTTTTTAGCGGCTAATAACTAGTGCAAATACCAATAACCAGCTTACTATAATAATACCTATAACTAGCTTAGCGCCCACATCCGATCTGAGATCGTAAAATTCCATTTTTCCAAAACCAATAAGAGACATCAGTGCTCCAATTATGATCAGGGTCAATGGAAGCAGAATTGCACATAAAAGAAGGATGAAAGCTGCTGCAAAAAACGCATTCATGCGTAAACAATCACTTATCATCGAGCTATTCAAAAAGCCTATTAACAAAAAGAAGCCAACGAATAAAAAGGTAATTCCGACAAAGCGGAACTGACGTCCTTCTTCCCAGCTTAAGCGTTTGTGATTCCATATTCCTGGGCGATATTCAAAATCGTGATCCATCAGATAATGTTCAATAATGGAAAGAAGCTTGTCCTCATCAAATCCGATATTCGCCCAGTCCTTATAATCAACTCTTTTCCTCCAAGGTAAATTCTTTGGTGTAGAGAGCGAAAAAACAGTTCTGATCTCCGTGGACATAGGCGGCTTATAGTTATCCCTATTAATCAAGGTCTCGCCGCCGCAAAATGTTTTGTCTCTACTAAGTACATATGTCACAGAAAAAGAGCTGATTTCCCCCTTGTCAGCTCCTTCGGGGATTTGCTGTGTTTTCCAACTGGCAACAATTTTGTTTTTTCGAATAGTTACAGCAAAGGAATATTCATTCGAATTTAGATCCCTTTGCATGGAAGCTATAAATTCATTAAATTCTTTACTACTTATTTTTTTCCTCATAAATCAGATTTTTCACTACCTTCATTTTGTTAGCTATACTCTTAATTATAACCTCAAATACAGTCCTTATCTATCCAAAAAGCATGTGACACCAAGGGATGGTTAATAAAAAGCTGGCGAAATGCCAACTTTTTTGCTTTTTCAAATAAGCTGATTTATAGTTAATAATAGTGGAGTTTCATGGGAGGAGCAAATTATGGTCAGAATATATTCAGACAGCACATGTGATTTATCAAAGGAATTGCTTGATAGATACAATATTGGAATCATCCCTTTATATGTGAGGCTTGGAGATGACGAATATCTGGACGGCATAAACATAACGCCTGAAGAACTATATAAATGGTCTGATGAGCATGGGGAAACTCCAAAGACAGCTGCCCCAAGCATCGATGATATTGCAAAAATTTTGGATAAAGACAGCGCAGACGAATATATCATCTTTACAATCTCATCATCAATGTCCGCCAGCTTCAACAATGCAAGGCTTGCTGCTGAAAGTGCTGAAATGTCTGACAGAGTTCATGTTATAGATTCTGCAAATCTTTCAACCGGAATTGGACTGTTGGTTGTTAGAGCTGCAGAACTTGCAAAAGAAGGCAAAAAAGCAACTGAAATAGTTTCAGAAATAGAAAAAATCAAGGACAAAGTACGTGCCAGCTTTGTCATCGACACTCTTGTATATCTCTATAGAGGTGGTCGATGCTCAGGGCTTGCCGCTCTATTGGGTACAGCTCTTAAACTCCATCCTAGGATCGCCGTATCTGAAGGCGCAATGCATCCCGAGAAGAAATATAGAGGTAGCAGTCATAAATACGTTATGGATTATGTAAAAGACATGGAATCTGAGTTAAAAAAAGCCAGAAAAGACCGAGTTTTTATCACTCACTCAGGATGCAGCAAAGAAGTTGTAGATAGTGTAAAGGAATACCTAAATAGCCTGGGACATTTTGACGAAATACTTGAAACCCGGGCCGGCAGTGTTGTATCTTCCCACTGCGGCCCAGGAACACTTGGTGTGCTTTTTATATCAGCTCAATAGTACTTTAATCACTCAACCGTTACATTTATTGTAACCTTTTTGCCATTAATTGTTGTGCTAAATGATGTCTTGCCCTTGCTCCTTGCATGGATCACAAGTTCCTGATCTACGAACGCAATGTTATTATTTTTGCCGGTAAAGCTTACTTTCTGGCTAACATTCTCAAAGGTTATCTGTTTTGTCTCACCGGAAGCCATCTTGATTGAATACTTATAATTTGATCCAGAAAATGCACTGTCATTAATGGACGGATCCTCAACGTAAACTACAAGGTGATACTCAAAATTGCCACATATTGCTGTCAAATGCTTTTCTCCAGCGGCATTTCCTGTGATCTTATTGCCTTTTATGGTAATTCCGGCATCTTCAGTTGTCCAGGTAGGTGTTCCTTTTACTCCGAACAATTTGATTGTCTTAGATGTTCCTTTGTTTAAATGTAGCGTCCTTGTAACTGTTGGCAAAACTGTAACCGTGATATTTGCAGGTTCTGTGCTTCCACCTGTTGCAGTAAGCACTGTTGTTCCTACGCCGGTTGCTGTAATTTTGCCAGATTTATTGATCATGACAATGCCATTTGCAAAAACATAACCCTTTGGAGCTTCAGCTGCGGGAAGATTAGATGTCCATGTAGCCTTTGCTGCTTTAAATCCAGTAATTTTAACCTGTACTGTCTGATTAGGCACAAGCTTTATTTCCTGGGTAAAATCATATTTGCCGGAAGGAACATCAGAAACTTTAATGGTATATTTGAAGATTACACCATTTACATAAGCATTTATAGTAGCACTGCCTTTGCTTATGGCAGTTACAACACCTTCTTCGTTAACAGTTGCAATATCCGGAGCTAAACTCTCATATGCAACAGGCAGATCGCCTACTTCAAGAGGAGTAAGATTATAAATATCGCCTGCTACCATTTTGATAGTCTTTTCAGCCTTGGGTATTGCGGGTGCTATTACGGTAACATTGATCTCTTTATCAAGTCTCTTAAGAACAGCCTGACCAGCCTTTTTAGCTGTAACAGTATTCTTGCTTACAGAGACAATTCCAGAAGCAGAACTTTTCCAGTCTTTATTGCCAAGGATAAACTTCTGGCCTTTTACAAGCGTAATTGCCTCTGTATCATCAAGTACAGCAGGCTGCGTATCCATAGGGCCGTTGCCGCCTTCGATGGGTATGAATTCTACCGGAGTTTGAGGCTGAACGTTTTTATCGAGCAGTTTAAATGGATTGCCATAGTATTTTGCATAGGCCTGGGCGCTGGAATCTTTTTTACCATATATCACAGCGTTTGTAGGGAATATCTGAATATAAGCATGGCAGTTGTAGTTGCCAAAAATACTATCCCATGTTTTTTCAACTCCCGTTGCATAGCTGTAGATATAAAGTTCGCTATTATTCATATAAACTGATTCAAGTCCGCTGCCTTCAAACCAGCCTTGATAGTTTATATCATCTTCAGCATAGTATTCCTCAAAAGAGATCTTTTTTAGTTTAGCTGGGAAAATTATACTTTTTAAAGATGTACATTTTCTAAATGCTGATCCTTCGAAATATATTTCAGTTGTACTTGCCGGAAATGTGATAGTTGAAAGATTAGTGCATCCGGCAAAAGCTGCTCCATGGATCATAATATCGTTATATTTATGTGTTGCTTCCGGGATATCAATACGTGTAAGCCCGGTACAATCTTTAAATGCCATAGCATCTATTTCAAATGTAGAATCATCGGGAGCATAAGGGGAAGTATTATAATTCTTACCTGATACGGTAAGCTTTGTCATCTGAGAAAAGCCATTGAATGCTCTATAGCCGATATTTTTAACATCATCAGATAATACGACCTCAATATCGCTGGCGCCTTCAAACATACCTGCCATATCATAATATTCTTTTTCAGAAAGAATAGGATCCTTACCAGTAATGTTGCCAATATAGCCGCCCCAGGCAATGTTATAGGTTCCCCACTCGGTTTGAGGAAGATTAGTATATGTAAGCTTCTTTACATTATCACATCCTGAAAATACAGCCTGTCCATAATAAATAGTTATGGGCATCGTAATCTCTTTAAGACTCTTACAATTTGTAAAGACCTGGGTTCCCATATGTACCATAGTATCTTTAATTGTAAGTTTTTCAATTTTATCACATCCGTCAAAAGCATATGAACCTATAGTAAGAGATCCTGAATCTCTGCCTCTATCTGGAAGAACGAGATCAGTAAAACCGGCATTCATAAATGCGCCTTCACCGATTTCTGTTACAGAAGTAGGAAGATTATAAATTGTAAGGTTTCGGCAGTTGTAAAAAGCATATTCTCCAACAGTTCTGGCAGTCAGATCATTAAGATTGATACTCTCAAGGGCGCTGCAACCATCAAAAGCATGCTTATCAAGCTTGGTGACATCCTTACTAAGAACTACCTCTTTAAGAGAAGTACATCCCTCAAATGCACTTTCTTCTATCCTAAGGCCATAATATGCCCTGTCTTCACCAGCATCAGTATTTTCTAGCATTGTAACTTTAGTGATACCGGTACAATCTTTAAATGCTTCTTTATTGATAGTAGTAATTGGATAAGTCTTATCTTCGATAACAACAGATGACTGTATTGTGATTTCACCTTGATAATCTTTATCGCAGTCAACTACTTTCCCATGAGTATAAACAACTCCGCCTATTGTTACTGTAGGAAACTTATATAATCCGGTAAATTCACTATCGTCATCAGTATCTTCTTCAAATACTTCTTCATCTGCAGTGAATTCATTTTCTGAGCCTTCATCTTCTTCAATCACATCATCTGTAACCGTAAATTCCGGGATTGTTTTTTCTTCAGTTGCGTCTTCTACAACTATTTCCTCAGTGGATTCATCTTCTACAGCCGTGTAATCGACAGTAGGTTCTACTATGATTTCATCTTCTGTTATTGTCTCCTGGGCATTAGCATAAAAAGAGCTCTGGAATATATTAAATAAGCAGACACACGATGCTAATCCGATTGATACAACATTTACAGATCTTTTGTTTTTAAAAAACCTTATTTTCATCATTGCATAACCCTCCAAAAAAGGCATCACAACATTGCACATACATTGTATCATTTAGTTGTTATCGCAATATAAAACAGGTATTAACTTTTATTAAAAAAGCTGGCATTACGCCAGCTTTAATTGCTTAAACATTTCACTACACATTTTTCTAAGAGCCACGCCGTTCTTATATCCCAGCATTTCTCCGCGTTTTAAATAATCCTCGCCAAGGTGGTTATTTCCAAGGGCTATAA
>JAEEGL011828183.1_pt1 | contig 10542 bp, 13 predicted proteins | sample 9134231 | NCBI WGS metagenome assembly JAEEGL01 (sample SAMN16246548, study PRJNA631951) | gut metagenome | biome: gut microbiome; feature: rumen; material: fiber-attached | host: Bos | place: Iran: Karaj | collected 2018-10
GGTGGACTTCCTGAACCGGCGTAAGTCTGCCTTTTCTCAGACACATTTCGCACAGCGGATGTGCTTTGACATACCTGGCGCGTATTTTCCGCCATTTCCAGTCGTATCGTTCACCGCTTTTGTAGCCTCTGTGCCAGTCGTTATATTCTTTGTTATGTATTTTCTTATGCTCCTCGCAGTAGCCTCCGGACGCCAACTTACTGCATCCCGGATATCTGCAGGGGCTTTTTGCTTTGTACGGCATATGTCACCTCTGAATGGTTGACGGCCGCCGGAAAGTGAGAAAACCGGCAGCCGTCCTGAAAGGGATGGTATAAAGAAAAGGCTCCCGCAGCGAGTGGGACTGCAGGGACCTCAACTTTCTATCTCCATTTTATATTATACAGCCCAGGAAATAAAACTCAAGGTCACTGACGGTCACTCTTTTACGTTCAGTATTTTTTCCACCGATTCCAGCGCCTCAAAATGGATTTTTTTCGTCCATGTCGGTCCGTAGTGCAGTTCGCAGCCGATGTCTTCCCACATCATTCTGCAGAGGTATCTCTTTTCAAGAAGCATCCTCTGCGTGGGGTCGGGCACCTGATTTATGACTTTCGTTATTTCTGCTTTGAGATCCACGAGCCTGTCGATGTCGGCGTTTATCTCGTTTTCAAGGTCTATTATTTTCGCTACTGTCGCGTCAAGCCCGTTTTGTTGGTTTCCGCAGCGGGGAGCATGTGACATAACCGACGTGCACTTCGTAGCGAGGCAGTTAAGATATTCGAGATACTGGATTTTGGTATCGATGCGGTCGTCCAGTTTTCTCGCCTGTTCAAGATACTCTTTCGCTCTCATAAACGCATCTCCTCCTTCAGTTTGCCGAGTATGTATCCGCCGTCGACCGTCGTCAGCATCGCGCACCACTGTCCGAGAAAGAACCTCTCCAGCGATTTCAGTTCTTTTCCTATCGCTCTTTTCTCGGCCGCTATCTCTTTGCGTTTTTCTTTTGACCGGGCGCGTTTCAGTCTTTTGTCGGCTTTGTGCCACAATTTCGCCGTCATGCGGTAATCGTCCGCGGCCTGTATCACTATTGCGTTCGCCAGCAGTTCAACCGGCTCCATAATTTTCAGCCTCCGTTTTTCTCTTTTTTCTGTTTTTCTTCCGCTGTTCCTTTCTTCTTTTTGACCGTTCCTGCCTCGCTATATGCTCAAAAGCCGCGCCCGCTGTCGGGTCTTTATATCCTTCGGGGTTTCTGTAATTACTCATTCGTTTTCCTCCAACATTGTGATTTCTATAAATATTCCGGTGGGGTCGTTGGTCCATTTCTTTTCGACCGTTTCCCTGACAACCTGAGCGTCGTCTTTCCAGAACCCGCATTTCGTCATGCAGTCTTTCAGCAGTTTCTGCAGATTGTCGGTATCGGGTTTTGTGATTCTCCATTCTCCGTGCCTGTGTGAGCGTCCTTTCGGAAACATCCACACCGCCTTCAGTTCGACGGGTCCTTCAAAAGGTCTGCCGGGTTTGTTTGATATGAGGCGGGATATAAGCAGCGCTTTCGCGTTCTTTACAGGAGCGGGGTCGAAAAATAACGGCTTGCCGTGAACGACGCGCACTTTCTTTTCCTGCGCCGTCGCCGTCGGCGGTATCATTGATAAAAAGAATTTCATTTTTCTATACCTCCGAATTTTATCGTTCTTCTTTTCCGGTGAAGTTACGTTGCGCTCCTCGACAGGGGAAGGGCGGGCGTTTCAGCCCTTCCCACTTCGGGAGTGTAACTCCGCGTTTTTCTTCTTTCTAAACCTATATAAATACAGTGTAGAAGAAGAATTTTTCCGGGGTCGTTTTCAGGACTGAGCCTTTAATATATATCCTTTATTTAAAGAAAACTCCCCGTTCATTTTCTTTATTCTCGCGTAGACTGTTTTATCCGATATTCCGAGATATTCCGTCATATCCGCCACGCTGACGTTTCCGTCAAAAGAGAGCGCGTTGTATGCGTTCCTGAACTCTTCGGCGGCCGCGTCCTGGGATTTGTTCCGGGAGTTTTTCGCTCTTCCGGCGTCGGGCGTTCCCTGGGCGGGAGAGGACAGAAGTTCGCCGGATGAATCCACCCTGTGAACGGGGTATTCGAACCAGAAATTCACGGGCTTGATATTCGGAAATTCGCGGAGCGAGGATTCGAGCCTCCAGGCGGTGGCGTTCCCGTCCCTGACATTGTTTTCAATGTCCTCGGAAAGTTCGAGCTGAATCATATCCAGCTGCGCATCCGGGTCTCTTGCGAATACTCCCGAACCCGACGCTCTGTCCATAGCTTTCTTCATGCCCTGCGCACCCTTGCTGTGATGATGGCAGTAAATGGCGCTGCATCCTGTTTCCGTGCATATTTTGTCAAACTGATTGCAGAACGCTCCCATTTCCGAGGCGTTGTTCTCGTCGCCGGTTATAACCTTATATATCGGGTCGATTATTATAGCGGAGAACCGCTGATCCCTGACTCTGCGGATAAGTTTCGGTACGAGCTTGTCAAGAGGAACGGCGTGACCTCTGAGATTCCACAGAACTATATTGTTCATATTGTCCGGCGGTATCTTCAGCGCCTCGTAAATCTTCAGGAATCTCGTGACCGCGCTGGCGGGGTCTATTTCGAGATTGACATAAAGCACCCTGCCTTTTCTGCACTGAAAACCGAGCCATTCTTTTCCTTCGGCGAGAGCGACGCACAATTCCATAAGCAGGAACGATTTGCCTGCTTTCGAGGAACCGGATATAAGCATTTTGTGACCTCTGCGGAGTATTCCGCATATAAGTTCCTCCGGGAGAGAAGGAGGGTTGTCTCTGAACGAATCAAGGGAAACGAGGCCGGGGAGTTCGTCCGACGCTCCCTCCACAAAATCAAGCCAGTCGACCCATGACTTTCTTCCGATGTTGACCGCCGCCAGATACTGTCTGTTTCCGTTTCTCGTGACTCCCGGCATACGGGAAAGCCTCGACGGATTGCGGTTCTGCCTGTCTATGGCAACGCCGTTCTTCTCAAGAAAATCATAGAGAAAATCCACGCGCTTTCTGTATTCGCCGTAGTCTCCCGCGTCTATATGAACTATGGCGTGGAGGCTTTTGCCTCCGCTGTGAACGAGAGCCGCGACCGGAAGTTCGAGTTTTCTTATGACTGCGTCCTGCTCGGCTATTGAAAGCGTGTCGGATTCAACCAGGGCGAAGCGGAACTTTGTGACATTCTCGTTTTTGACTCCGCCGCCGTCGAGGGGATTGAACCTGATCCATGCACCGGCCTGCGGTTTCCAGTCGCCTATGACGGCTCCGATGTCGTTTCTGTGTTTCTTAAGGGAAGAGATAAGTTCGCCGGCGGTTCTGTCATACACGCCTTTACTCGGCAGCCATCTCTCCCCGCCGTCCTGCCACACGTCGTTTGTAACATATCCGACCTTGTCTCCGGGGTCGAACACCGTCTCAAGGTAAGTGATGAGATCTTTGACGGGGTCCCATCCGCCGGGGTCGGTGAAACCGGAGAACCCGTCCGTTATGCCGTCGTATTCTATGGCGTCGTCCCACGCCATGCAACCGTCCTCCCCGTAAGGCGTCCATCCGCGTTCTTTCGCCATCTGAATTATCGTGCCTCCCGTTACCGGAGTTCCGCTTCCGTGAAAGCCCTTCCACTTTTTCTCGCATTCGCCCGGATGATATCTGCTGTCGTTGCGCGACCAGTCGTCCCATACCGAACAGGGATAGCCTTCCTCTTTCAAAGCCATTCCGACGGCTATCCAGGCGGCTCTGCTGATTTCCGACACATCGATAGCCCTGAGTGCCGATAAAAGATTGTTTTCCATAACTGCCTCCTCACGGCGTGTAAGCCGCGGCGTTGAATCCGCGCGGTATGCGCCAGTTGTTTTTCGCAAGCCTCGATATGACTGCGGACGCCTCGTCGAACCGCCATGTGCCGACCTGCCTGAAACCGTAGCGTTCGAGGCATCTTATCTGTTTCGGTGTGGTAAGCCCCGCCTGCTGACGGCGTCTGAGTTTGTCTATGATGAGGGACGCCAGTCCGGCGTTCTCGATGCCTCCCGCGGATATGCCGCGCTTTTCAAGATACGAGAGCTGCTTTTCCGTCGGCGGCCCCATCTCCCATGCGAATGTGGGAACATATCCCGACAGGTCTTCTTCCGCTATTGACAGAGCGAACTGTATGGGGTCGACGAGTTTTGACTTTTTCTGCCTCATCATTTCAAGTTCCCTTGCGAGAGTCTGTTCGCGTTCCGCTATGACATCGCGTTCCGCCTGTTCTTCGGCTTCCATAAGGTCGATGCCTTCGTCTTCGGCAGCAACCCTTGCGTCGATAATCGACGCTATCTTAGAGTCTTTTGCGAATAATGAAGACGGCTTGCATAAATCGTGCCTTTCCGTCATCCACAGAAAATCGAGGAGCAGAAGATTCTCCTTGCCTGGTGAAAGCCTCATTCCGCGGCCGACCATTTGTTGATAAAGGGAGCGGATTTTAGTGGGACGGAGAACCACGATGCAGTCAACAGAGGGACAGTCCCAGCCTTCGGTGAGAAGCATCGAATTGCAGAGAACGTCGTATTTACCGGATTCAAAATCCTCAAGAATTTCATCTCTGTCTTTGCTGTAGCCGTTTACCTCCGCCGCGCGGAGCCCCGCTTCGTTCAGCATTTTGCAGAACCTCCGGGATGTTTCTATCAGCGGTAAAAACACGACTGTTTTCCTTCCTTCGCAGTATTGAGTCATGTGAGAGGCTATCTGTTCGAGGTAAGGATCGAGAGCCGTTCCTATTTCGCCCGGCGCGTAGTCGCCGTTCGATATGTGAACTCCGCCGATATCGAGTTTCAGCGGAATCATCTGCGCTCTTACCGGACAGAGATAGCCTTCTCTTATGGCTTCCGTCATACTGTATTCGTAAGCGAGGGAATCGAAATATTCGCCGAGGTCTTTTTTGTCGCCTCTGTCGGGCGTCGCCGTAACTCCGAGAACGTTTGCTTCCGGGAAATGACCGAGTATGCGTTTATAACTGTCCGAGAGGCAGTGGTGCGCCTCGTCCACTATGATGTCCTGAAAGTAATCGCCGGAGAAACGGCTCAGTCTGTTTTGCTGGGCGAGGGTCTGAACGGAGCCGATGATTACCTGTGAACCGCATCCGAGACCAGTCGACTCCGCTTTTTCAAGAGCGGAATCAAGCCCCGAACTTTTCTTTAATTTATCCGCGGCCTGACCGAGGAGTTCGCCTCTGTGAGCCATAATGAGAACCCTGTGTCCTTTTTTTACCTGTTCTTCGGCAACCGAGGAGAAAACTATGGTCTTTCCGCACCCGGTGGGGAGAACGAGGAGCGTTCTGCGCCGCCCCCCGTCCCACTCGGAAAGGATCGCATTTTTCGCCTCGGCCTGATAAGGTCTCAGCTCATACATGAAACTCCTCCTTAACCGAACGGAAGCTCGTCTTCGTCGATTTCCACTTCTTTCAGGTCCGCGCCGGTTTTATCGTCTTCGCGGTCGTAAAAATACACGAGTTCGTTTTTCTCTCTTTCGACGCCGTTTTTGTCGGTGTATTTAGCGGGTTTAAAACGGGCTCTGCCGGTTGAACCGGACACCTTGCTCCAGTCCATAACGAGTCTTTCGCCGCGCTTCTTCTGACCTATGCAGCGGAAGAAAGCGGAGAGCTTCCATTCGACGGTTTTATAAAGGAAAAGGTCTGTGTATGCGTAAGCCGGACCTTCGGGCGTGTCTACGCGCACGGAAATTGTCGCCTTGTTGCAGGGAGGGATTCTTTCGCCGCCGGGGAAACGGCCGCGTTCAAAACCCGTCACCGTAAAGTTGTAGTCTCCCTCTTCAAGAAGAACGAATTCCTTGCCGTCGCTTTCGAGAGCGTCGTCCCAGTCAATAAACATATCGTTGTCTTTATAGTTGTCTGACATTTTTATTTACCTCCGTTTGATATGATTTCAATAATCTGCGGCCAGTATCTGATTATCCAGCTGGTGATGAATTTGTCGCCGTATTCCGAAACGGGAACATTCTCATTAAAGTGGCCTCTTGAAACAACCACTTTGCGAACATCTTCCTCGGTGACTCCGGCTTCGCCCATCATTTCCCTGAGTTTTTCGTAAGCGTAGGCGTCCTTCTCCGGTGAGGCCGCGGGCTTTTTCTTTTCGGGTTCGAAAGCGAACGCAATGTTCGAATAATCGAGGTCTATGATATCGGGAAGTTTTACGCGCGATTTCGCATCCCAGGCGGGGTGGTGCGAGGTGTAAATGACTCTCTTTCCGCCCTGCGCTTTTTTGGTGTCGTTTTCCGAGGTGACCACAAAGGTCTGATAATTGCAGAACAGCAGCATATCGCACCATTCCTTTAACAGCGGAGCCGTCTGCTTTGACAGTTTCATTTCCCACCTGTCGTAAGCGCCCATTTCGTCGGGCTGCTCGAACTTTCGCATTTTGGCGTGGGCGGTGATAACGACATGAATGCCGGCGGCGATTACGAGGTCGCAGGACGAGAGCAGACGCGAGAACTCTTCGGCGAGGTATGTGTAGCCTTTGCCGTAACCGAAACTCTCGATGGAGTTCTGCTTGTATTTGCCGCAGAGATATACGGTTATGAGCTGTTCCGCCCAGTCGGCCGTGTCTATGACCAGGGTTTTGCATATACCTGCGGTCGCGGCCACTTCCTTTACTATCGAGAGCAGTTCCTCCCATGTGGCGGGTTTGTCTATACGGCGGACATCCATATGCGCCGTGCCTCCTTCGGTGTCGATGATAACGGGGTCGGGAAAACGGGCCGCGAGACTCGACTTGCCGATTCCTTCGGGTCCGTAAATAACGACCTTCTGGGTGCGGTTGATTTTTCCTTTGGTGATGTTAAGCATTGTTGCCTCCTTATCTGAGAGAGTATGATTTGTCTTCGACAAGCGTACAGCCGGGAACGGCGGTACCCGCCGACATGAGTTTCTTCACTTCCGTCTTCGCGACCTCCGGGGAAGGTATGCGGAAACACGATGTGAGTTTTCTGCGTTTGAGCCAGCTGACTGCCTTCGCCGCGTCCGAAACTTCGAGACGGGTGGTTCTGCGGTAACTGAGAGTGGCGACTCCGAGGTCGGTTTTCTCGCCTCCGCATTCCCTGTCGAGTATTTCAAGCAGGCGAGTTTCCTTTTTCTCCAGGCGGTAGCGTCTTTCTTTGAGACGCGATTCCTCCGCTTTCAGCGCCGCGGTTTCGGCTCTGATGTTCAGCACCAGTTTCGCCAGATATTCAAGAATGGATTTTTTCTCCATCTGCAGAGCTCCGATTTCTTTGCAGATTCCGTCGAGGTCGCAGAGAACCTCTCCCGTTTCCTCGTCAACTGTTATCTGTTCTGTAAGACGGACGATTTCTTCGTTTATTTCGTAGAGTTTCATGACGTCCTCCTTTCTTTGACTGACTCGCGCGGTTGAGTTTTATAAGGTTTCCCGCAAGCCGTTTTGACACTACGCTTATCGCCGTCAGTACTCCGATGAGTTCCTCGTCGCCGACGGCATAATATGAAGAGTTCTTCACGGAAGTTCCTCCTTTCCGGGGGCGGTTTTGTTTGTGCCCTTCAATCCCTACTGGACAGAAACTCCCGGGGTGGTCTAAAAAACTTTTCATTCCGACAGTTTTTTCCGCAGTTCCGTCTTTATTTTTCCCCAGCGGTATTTGAATGCGGTGCGGGAAATACCCATAAGCTGCGCCGCTTCTCTCTCGGAGTGATATTTCATCAGTTCGCAGATTCTTCTTCCGTCGGGATCGAGTTTCTCAAGTTCCTCGCACAGCATTTCAAGCAGAGCCTTATCCGCGGCAATATCCTCGGGAGTGGGGCAGTCGGACGGCAGAGCGTCTTCAACGGTTAAATCCTCATCGCCGGTCGGTTCGGACAGGCTGACGCTGTTTCCAGAACTGCGGAATCTGCAGAGAGCGCAGTCCGCATCGCACATCCACAGTTTTGATTTCGGACAGACGCAGAATCCCTGCCGCTGCATTCTTTTTCTGGTTTTGTCTATTTCGGGCTGGACGGAACGATAGATTTCTTCCGGTATTTCAACGAGTGTGATTTCATAGGGATTTCCGGCGTTCCTGGTCGGATAAAAAAACTTTTTTGACATAAAAAAATGCGTCCTTTCACAGATGTTTCAATCTCTGTGGGACGCAAAAAAGGCATAGAAATACATAGCGGTGACGCTTTCGGCAGCCGGGGGAGTAGTTCCGGCTGCATATTGCGTCCCACCTGATTTCTATGGCCATCTCAAAATCAGCGAGATTATTTAATTGTCGAGTTTTCCGCTCGCATCGCTCTCTCCGCTCGGAGGGAGTCATGCGGGAAGAAATACATCTTGTATTAATTGTAAGAGACGTGTTAGTATATATTCAAATATTGAAAATACATTCATATTCGGAAAGGAGTTGCAAGATTTGAATAAAAATATTCAGGAACTGAATATCGGTATTCTCAACCAAAAAATCAAGGATATTATGCAAAGCCGCGGGCTCTCTCAGGAGCAGCTTGCAGGTAAGATTAATATGTCGCAGCCGAATTTCAGCAGGGCGATAAATAACAGAGGCGGAAAGTGCTTCACTTTGAATCAAATATTTATGTTGTCTCAGGTTCTGGAAATCAGTATTGACGAACTGACCGGCAACGGGGATTTGAAAACGGGAAAAAAAGAAATTGCGTCAATGATTGCCGAACTGGTATTAAATGAAACCGCAAAGTTTCATCCTGTCACGCTTCAGGAAACGGTTTATATTCCTATACCCGAGCAGATAAACTCATCGACTGGAAACGAAACCACAACTTATCAGGCGTTGTATTTTCCGAATTACTGGCAGCCGAAGGAGAGCAGCGGCGTGTTTGACGAACCGGACGATTCTTATTACGAAGCGATTTATTCCGGCAATTTTACCGACAACGCGCTACTGAATGTGTTCCTGGATAAACTGAAGACCATATCGGACGCATATTTTGCCGATAAGCTTGACAGGGACGATGTCGATACTTTGATAAAAAAGCACATTGAGAAAATATAAAACAAAAAAAGCCGGAGTTATCTTCTTAGAGCATTTACGCTCTGATGAGATAACTCCGGCTCTTAGCTCCTCGTATTGTTACGGGGCAATTCGCGGTAGTTTCTACTGGTTGGCCGCCTGTCTGGCTGATTCCACCTGGCATACAACATCGTTCCAGGGTATTCTTAATGTAAGCGGGCGGCCCTTTTTATCATGTGATTTTGTTTCAAGATAGGGTTCATTATTATCCTCTACTATTACATCACAAAAGCGTTTGTTGTCTTTAAATCTTCTAATCGTTCTTCTCGCCATTAACTGTTCTCCTATTCTTAAAACGGTAATTCATCTTCAGTTGGTATTCTTGAGGTGTCGACATCGTCTGTCAGGTCGCCTTTCATAAAGGCGTCTATTGAATATTTCATGTTTTCCTTAATTCTTGGATGTTTCATATTTTCTCTAACTATGGAGAAGAGGTTATCAAAAGCCTTTGACAGATAATCGTCGGTTTTGTTATCACACAGAAACTGTTTTCCTGTTTTGTCGGCAATCCAGAACTCGCAGACAAATGCGCTGTTGTCACCGACGCGGTGAACGGATTTGCTTATGTCCATCAAATATATTCTCGCACCGTTTTTCAGGCGGAGATTATAACAGTTGCCGTTGATAAAAGTGTTGCATCCGAATGCATTTGATACAAACCGGACTTCTTCCATACGCTCGGGATATTCGCTTTCGCCTTTTTCATAAAACTCTTCAAAACTGAACAGGGGATGCCCAACCGATCCATCGTCATAATGGCCCATTCGGTTTAATGAGTTCGGCGTTTCAACCTCCCAGTCAAGCTCGTGCTTTTCGGTGTCTTTTGTCAACTTATCTATAAAAGAAATAAGATAAGACTCGGTAGGAGATACTGATCCGAGGTCGGCGAAAAGCAGAGTGTCCACGCTTATATTCAACGCTTCAGCGGCGTTGATTATGAAGTCAAGACCTGGTTTTGCTTTTTCGTCTTTCGACATCCTTGAGATGTAACCGACGCTGACTCCGCATTCTTTTTCAAGTTCGCCTATCTTTTTGCCTGTTGAATCAAGGCAGAAGGTTATGTTGTCAAGTAGCTGCTGTTTTAAGAATTCCATTGTTGTTGTCCTCCTTGCGAAATTTCTGATTAAATTCTATCACGATTTTAGGTATATGTCAATAGAAATATACAAATTTGAGAAAAACCCAAAATAATTTGCGAAAAACAACAACTTTTTGAGGATAACAACAACTTTTTGATTGTTACGCAAACATCAGCCCCGGCATTTTTACCTTCTCCCTGCCGTCGCCCGGCATTTTCAGGTTGCCGAGCAGACTGCCGTAGGTTATTGACCGCTTGCCGAATCTGCCTCTTATGCTCTCGACTGCGTCCTGCAGGCACTCCAGCCTGTCCTCCCGCTCAAAGTCGTTGAAGAAATCCATCTGCACGGGCGAATCGGCAGGACATAGATTTATCGCCCTGACGCACACCGCTCTGACCGGAGTCCGCCA
>JAEEGL012930124.1_pt1 | contig 10542 bp, 7 predicted proteins | sample 9134231 | NCBI WGS metagenome assembly JAEEGL01 (sample SAMN16246548, study PRJNA631951) | gut metagenome | biome: gut microbiome; feature: rumen; material: fiber-attached | host: Bos | place: Iran: Karaj | collected 2018-10
CTCAGTGAAAAGAGCGGGAATGATTTTATGGGCGTGGGTGCCAGACTTGACATCAGTACCTATGCCATTCAGCACAGAAACAGAGAAGAAGGGAGCGGAGAATGGATAAGTATAGCGGAAAAACAAAAAAGATAAGATACTGGATCCCTGTCGCCGCAGCCATTCTGGCGGCCGCACTCGGAGCTGCTCACGCGGCGGCGTATTATGCCGCCGAGATCGATACGGCGCATGAAGTAAAGACAGCGGAAATCACATTCGGAGGGGAGGAAGATAAGGTCGAGGAGGATTACAGCGAGATGGACAGCCACCTTCTTCCATATAAAGACGGCGATTCCTTCGAAGTGAGCTTCCGTACTGTTTATACGGGAAATGTCCCCTGCATTGCCGTGCCGCATCTGAATGTGAAGGCGGGCAATTTTTCCCAGGGAGACCAGATCACAGTCTCAGACGGAAAAAACGTCGGGATCCTGAAAGACGGGGAGGCGGATCTATATTCAGATCCGCGCCCGGTACAGCCGGGAGAGACGATCGAATGTGTATACAGGATCACGATCGCCGGACATACAGGGGATGCCCCGCTGCTGTTTGATTACGACTTTGGCATTGCAGCAGTCCAGGAGGCCAATAATGAAGATTTGCTTGACGGAAGTGCCGGAGGGGAAGAAGTATTTGATGAAATCCGGGACAAGCTGGAAGGAAGAGAGTCGGAAGCCGCAGGTTTTACGGATTACATCGGCACCGGGGAGGAAAGCGGCACAGATGAGGAGCGGAGAAGTTATGCGGTTGAACTGATTCCTTCTGTGGACGCGGGATTTACTGAGAATTATCTGTTCCGCTGGTATGCGGCATTTCCCGGAGAAGAAGAACAGCTCCTCTCCGAAGGACCGGAGCCCCGCCGCATGCTTGTGCTTTCAAATGCGCATGACGGACTGAAGCTCAGATATGAAATCAGCAATGAAGCGGGAATTTCGGCTTCCGCGATTCTGACTGTCAGAACTGCGGGAGAAAAGCCGGTATTTGATGAAACAGTTTATGAAGGCGACTTTAGCGAAAGGAAGGGGTGGACATGAAAGGAAAAGGAAAACTGACGGCTTTGTTTGCGGCAGCCGGAATTATGATTCTTTCCGGCGCGGCATTTGCAGCGCTTTCCGGAAACGGGAGTTTCGGGAGCCCGGTGACGGGAACCGCTGCGGCCGGAGACAGGATGACACCGGACGTTCATGTCAGGAATCTGACGACGAAGCATCTGACTACGATTCGCCTGGAGGGCGTCTATACAGCAAAAAAATACCGGATGAGTTTTGATGCCTGCGGGGGACAGTTCTCAGACGGCAGTTCCGTAAAAACCGCGGAAGTGACCTATAATGCCGGGATCCCGCTGCCCGAAGAACCTGTCTGTGATGGGAAAATCTTTGCCGGCTGGTATCTGAAGGGAAACGGGCAGAACGACGGCGGCGGTACCGCGGGACCGCTTCTGGGAGCCGGATCTGTCTACAGAATTGCCAATGATGATGCGGGAGATATGAGACTGGCGGAAACAGGAGAAAACGGTGAGACCCTCAGCAAGGCGATCTGGAGAGTGGATTCTTATGATCCCGCAGATGGAAATGAAGCTGACGAACCGGCAGGCGGCACCCCCGAGAATCAAATGGATCCATGGTCCGGAGATAACGGGGCGAACCGGGTGATCGAATGGGTCGGGGAACTGCCGGACAAGGAAAGTTACCGCGCACGGCACGGGCGGACAGCATTTCAATACGGGAGAACCGCGTTTTCGGCCGAGACCGGACAGGCGCTCGGATATACCTGGTATGTGAAGAAAGCAGGAAGCAATTCATTTGAGGCACTTTCAGAGACCGGACCCGTCCTGAAACTGGAGCAATTGACAAGGAAAGAAAATGGCAATGTATACCGCTGCAGGGTCGAGCTCGGGCAGAATGCCGTTCTGGAATATGAGAGCCCGCTGACGGTATACCATCTGCCGGAAATCAAGGGAACGGTAATCAAAGTGAACGGGGAGGTGATTTGAGATGAAAAAGAAATATACTGCAGCATGGATCCTGCTGACAGCCGCAGTATTTGCGGCTGCAGTCCGGACACAGCCGGTTTTCGCCATGCCGGGGGATCATCCCGCATTTTCCACGGCAACACCGACACAAATGGAAGAGAATGAGGAAGATGAGCCGGACGTTTCTAAAGAAGAGGAATCTGATAACACGGCAGTTTTGCCTGATCCGACGGAAGAAGAACAATTGGAAGAACCTGCCGTTTCCTCACCGCTGATGAAGATGGCGGGAATGACAAAGGGAGCCGGACTTCTGGGTGTTTCACTGGACGGAAATGTAGCGGATTGGGAAAGGATGCAGATCGGAGCGTCTTATAACGGCAGCCAGCTGATCCTGAGTTTCGACCTCGAATTCAACGCAGGAGGCGGGGGAACCAAGTTGTTTGCTCCCCGTATTTCACTCAATCCGACACCTTCTTTCAACGGAGGGATCCTGTACTGGGGAGAGGGAACGATGCCGACCAGTTATTACGGGACGCTGAACCTGAGCCGTTATAACAGATCGATGGGGACTTCGGAAGCGGAACGGTTTCTGACGTTGGCGGGAACTCTCGCTGTGAATGCAGACCGGCTGTCTTCATTCAATGCAGACGGAGAACTTAATCTGTTTGCCGGAGGCTGGGGAGAAGACTGGCAGAGCTACGGGAATTTTAAAATCGTCCCGGAAGGATGGGGAACGGCATACAAGCAGGCAACCTGCTCACATCCGAGCCGGACCTGCACCTATCTCAACGACAGTCTGCATGAAGTGAAATGTGCAGCCTGCGGATACAGCTTCGGTACGGAAGCACACTCCGTATCTTCGGGAAAATGTTCCGGCTGCGGACATACATTTACGGTTTCCGGCACAGTCAGATATACGATCAACGGCAGGACCTACAGCGAAAACTATACGGTCCTGCCGGGGAGTCAGTATAAGCCGAAGGACTTTCCGGGGTATATCACACCGACGGTGACGATCCCGGCGTCGGGCGGGAATGTTAACATCACCTATACGCCGATTACCTACTACATCTCTACCGAAAGCAAAAACTATACTCTGAAATATGACGAGACAGTCCTGATCGCCGGATCACCCAGAAAGGGATATACCCAGGAACTGTATGTGGTAAAGGAAGTGTCCTGAGCCCCGGCCGCAAATCAGGTGTTGATATCAAGCAGGATCTTTCTGATTTCAGACAGCCTGTCACGAAGCAGGATCGCTTCTTCAAAGTTGAGTTCCGCCGCTGCGACCCGCATCTTCTTATTCAGCGTGCTTTCGAGGGCTTTCAGCTCACGCGGCGTCATGGATTCGAGCTCTTTTTCGTTTTCTCCCGGATCCGTTTCCGCAGCCTTTGAAATGGTGATCAGTTCCCGGACCGCTTTTTTTATGGAGGTCGGTGTTATGCCGTGCTCCTGATTGTAGCGGTCCTGGATCTCGCGGCGCCGGTTGGTTTCATCGATGGCGCGCTGCATGGATTCCGTTACGGTATCAGCGTACATGATAACGTGCCCGTCGACATTTCTGGCAGCTCTTCCGACTGTCTGGATCAAAGAGGTCTCACTTCGCAGGAAGCCTTCCTTATCCGCATCGAGGATCGCGACCAGGGAAACCTCCGGGATATCCAGGCCCTCCCGGAGCAGATTGATGCCGACCAGAACATCAAAAACATTCATACGCATGTCGCGGATGATCTGGCTGCGTTCCAGAGTATCGACATCGGAATGCAGATAACGGACGCGGATCCCGATATTCTTCATATAATCTGTCAGATCCTCCGCCATTTTTTTGGTCAGGGTCGTGACCAGCACCTTATTGCCTTTTTCTGTTTCCCGGTTGATTTCGGAAATCAGATCATCGATCTGCCCCTCGACCGGATGGATCGAGATCGGCGGATCCAGAAGACCGGTCGGACGGATGATCTGCTCTGCGCGGAGAAGTTCATGTTCCGCTTCGTAGGGGCCCGGTGTCGCGGAAACGCACAGCATCTGGTCGATCTTCATTTCGAATTCTTCGAAATTGAGGGGCCGGTTGTCCAAAGCCGACGGAAGGCGGAAACCGTAGTCTACGAGGACCATCTTGCGGGAGTGGTCCCCGGCGTACATGCCGCGGATCTGCGGCAGAGTCATATGAGACTCATCGATGATGATCAGGAAATCGTCCGGAAAGTAGTCCATCAGTGTATAGGGCGGGGCTCCTGGCCTGGAACCGGCCAGATGCCGGGAGTAGTTTTCGATGCCCGAACAGATCCCTGTTTCCTTGAGCATTTCCACATCAAAGCTGGTGCGTTCCCCGATTCTCTGGGCTTCGATGAAACGGTCCTCGGAAGTGAAAAAGCGGACGCGTTCATCCATTTCCTCGAGGATCTCGTCACAGGCGCGGTCCATCTGTTCCTTTGGGACAACGTAGTGAGAAGCGGGAAAAACAATACAGTGATTGAGAGAAGCCCTGGCGTGCCCTGTGACGGAATCTATGGAAGTGATCCTGTCGATCTCGTCGCCGAAGAATTCGATGCGGAAAGCTTCGCCGCCGGAATAAGACGGATAGATCTCCAGGACATCTCCGTGAACCCGGAAGGAACCGCGCTTAAAATCCATTTCATTGCGGCTGTACTGCATATCGACCAGTCTCCGCATGATTTCCCGCATATCCCTTGTCTGACCCGGCCGGAGAGAAACGGTCATATTTTTATAATCGATCGGAGAGCCGAGCCCGTAGATACAGGAAACTGACGCAACGATAATCACATCCTCCCGTTCTGAGAGGGCTGCCGTTGCGGAGTGCCGCAGTTTATCGATCTCGTCATTGATCGCAGAGTCTTTTTCGATATAAGTATCTGTAGAGGGAACATAGGCTTCCGGCTGGTAATAATCATAGTAGCTGACAAAATATTCTACGGCATTTTCCGGAAAGTACTCTTTGAATTCACCGTACAGCTGTGCGGCAAGCGTTTTGTTATGTGCAATGATCAGGGTCGGCTTTCCGAGGTTTTTGATCACATTGGCCATGGTAAAGGTCTTGCCGGATCCGGTCGCGCCAAGCAGGGTCTGAAACTGATTGCCGGCCAGAAAGCCTTCGGTCAGTTCACGGATCGCTTCGGGCTGGTCGCCCGTCGGTTTGTAATCACTGTGTAAAAAGAATTCTGCCATGGGATTCTTCTCCTGCTGCAAAATAGGATTTATTGGTATTGATACAGTATAGAAGAAAAAAGAATCATCTTCAATGCCATGCAGCTTTCTTGCTCAAATATCATTGCTGTGCTAAAATGTCTCCTGAGAAAAAACGGGCTGGACCGGGCATGGATCCCGCAGCCTTCTAAACTAAAAGGAATAAGGGGAATATATATGGCAAAAAGACCAGCGGTCCTTGTGATCATGGACGGACTCGGACTGAGTAAAGAAACAAACGGCAACGCGGTCGCGGCGGCAAAGACGCCCGTACTTGACCGGCTTATGAAGGAGTGCCCTTTCGTGCAGGGACAGGCTTCAGGACTTTCCGTAGGACTTCCCGACGGACAGATGGGAAACTCCGAGGTCGGACACCTGAATATGGGGGCGGGACGGATCGTCTACCAGGAACTGACAAGAATCACCAAGAGCATCCAGGACGGTGACTTTTTTGAGATCCCTGAGCTCCGGCACAGTGTAAAGAATTGTCTGGATCACGATTCGGCGCTGCATATCATGGGCCTGCTGTCGGACGGCGGCGTGCACAGTCATATCACTCACGTCTACGGACTACTGGAACTGGCAAAAAGAAACGGATTGAATAAGGTTTTTGTACACTGCTTCATGGACGGCAGAGATACGCCTCCGGACAGCGGTATCCGTTATGTGAAGGCGCTTGAGGAAAAGATGAAGGAACTTGGCGTCGGAGAGATCGCCAGCATCAGCGGACGTTATTATGCAATGGACCGCGACAAGAACTATGACAGGATCGAAAAGGCATACCGTGCCCTCACCAAGGGGGAAGGAAATACGGCATCCTCTGCGGTGGAAATCATGGAACGTTCCTATGCGGAGAATGTGACGGATGAGTTCATCATTCCGTCAGTTGTGCTGAAGGACGGGGCTCCGACGGCTGTGGTAAAGGATCATGATTCGATCATTTTCTTCAACTTCAGGCCCGACCGCGCGAGAGAAATCAGCAGGGCCTTCTGTGATGATTCTTTCGATTTCTTCGACAGAGGCAGACGGCTGGATGTTAACTACACCTGCTTTACGGATTATGACGAGACGATTCTGAATAAAGATGTCGCGTTCCATAAGGAAGAGATCACAAATACTTTCGGAGAGTACATCGCCGCCCATGGCAAGACACAGCTCCGCATCGCGGAAACGGAAAAGTATGCGCATGTTACCTTCTTCTTCAATGGCGGAACGGAAACCCCTTACGAAAACGAGGACCGTATCCTGATTCCGTCTCCGAAGGAAGTACCGACTTATGACCTGAAGCCGGAGATGAGCGCTCCGGAGGTTTGTGACAGACTCTGTGAAGCGATCAGAAGCGGAAAGTATGACGCAGTGATCTGCAACTTCGCTAATTCCGATATGGTCGGACACACAGGTGTCATGGAGGCTGCAATCAAAGCCGTTGAGACTGTGGATACCTGTGTCGGAAAGGTCTGCCAGGCAGTAAAGGATGTGGACGGAGTCATGTTTATCTGCGCGGATCACGGCAATTCCGATATCATGGTGGATCCGGAGACCGGAAGACCGCATACGGCCCACACGACAAACCCGGTTCCGTTTATCCTGTTTAACGCGGATCCGGCTTACCGGCTGCGGGAAGGCGGCGTTCTGGCGGATATTGCCCCGACAATGCTCGAACTGATGGGAATGGAGCCCCCGAAGGAAATGACGGCAAAGTCCCTGCTTGTGAAATAATCATTCATTATCCTGCGGCGGCATGAACAGCCGCCCTGTCAACTGAATATGAAAAGACCTCTGTTTTTGATTGCGGTGATTGTTCTGTCCGGAGTGATCTGCGGAATCCGGGAAACGGGTCTGGTCATGAAGATTCTGGCGGCATCGGTGCCGGCGGTGATCCTGATGATCCTCAAAAGCGGAATATCCGGGAAAATGGGTATTCCGCCTTTTTTATCGCTGCCTTTCGGACAGGGTTCCGGACAGGTACGGCTGAAGACCGGAAAACTTCTGGCGGCCTTGACTGTCTTCTTTTTTCTGACCGGCCTGCTGAGGGCTTTTGCGGTATCAGAGAAATACCACAGTGAAGAATGCCTTGCCTTTTATGAAACTTATGCTGCGACAAACCCGGGCCAGTTTGACTATGCGCTGTATCTGAAAAGCCAGGGAATCTCTGACAGGGAGGAGTATGAAAGAAGAAAAAGCGAAGAAAGCGCTGAAGGAGCGCTTCTGTACGGATTGCAGCGCTTCCGTTCCGGCTGCGGGGAGATCTTCGATTCCTGTTTATCAGAATCGGATGCCGGCATTTACAAAGCGGTCGTATTGGGGGATAAAAGTGAACTGGACAGGCGGGTGCGGGATCTGTATCAGGATGCCGGCATTGCGCACCTGCTTGCGGTCAGCGGCCTGCATGTCAGTGTGATCGGCGCAGGTCTGTATGAATTACTGAGAAGAAAAACAAAAAAGAAAACAGCAGCAGTGGTTTCGTCCGTGATCCTTCTGCTCTATATGCTCATGACCGGCGCATCGGGGTCCGTTGTGCGGGCTGTGATCATGCTGATCCTGGGCATGGCGGCCGCAGTCTGCGGCAGAAGTTATGATATGCGTTCGGCGCTTTCACTTTCTGCACTTGTTCTGATGCTGTGGAGACCTTACCAGATCCTGACCAGCGGCTTTCAGCTTTCTTTCGGGGCGGTTGCCGCAATCACTCTGGTCTGCGAGACCGCCATACGCAGGATCGAACTGCTGAAGGAAAATGCGGGGAAAAAGGGACCGGCTGCTAAAAGGATCAGAATCAGGAACCGGCTGCCTTTGTGGGGAAAGACTTTGATTACCGGGGCCGGCATCCAGCTGGTGACACTGCCGGTGATCCTTTATCATTATTTCCAGTTTCCCGTTTATGGGATCCTGCTGAATCTGATCGTGATCCCGCTGATGACTGTCGTACTTTGTTCCGGGATAGGACTTCTGGCTTCCGGCTTCCTGACTGGACTCCTGCAGTCCCGGATCCGGCTGCCGTGGACGGAATTTTTGATACTTCCGGCGGCCGCGCCCGGCCATTATGTCCTGAAACTTTACCGGTATGCGGCTTCCGCCAGTCTGAACCTCCCGTTTGCCACGGTATGCCCAGGCCGCCCGGAGATCTGGCAGATCGTGCTGTATTATGTTCTGCTCGGTGCTGTGCTGTCTGTCTTTTTCGGGGGCAGGATCCGACGAATGCAGGAACTCCGGCTCAGATGCGCAGGATCCGTTTTCGCGCTTCTTTTGTGTTCCTGTCTTTTGAGACACTTTGAATACGGGGAATTGTCGGTCACGGTGCTCGATGTCGGACAGGGGGACGGGATCGCCGTCAGAAACAGGAACAGCTGGATCCTGATCGACGGGGGATCCAGCAGCAGACAGAGCGTAGGGGAAGATGTGCTGGAGCCGTTTTTTCTTTCCCGGGGAGTCCGCCGTCTGGATATGATCCTGGTCAGTCACAGCGATGAGGACCATATCAACGGCATTCTGTATCTTCTCGGAGAAGAGTCCCCGCTCAGTGCCGGATCGCTCGTGCTCCCCGGCCCGGCCGAGGCAGATCCGTCCTATGACAGACTGCGGGAAGCCTTTGCCGAACCGGAGAGGATCATTTATCTCAAAGACGGGATGCAGGCTGCCGGAGACGGGACATTTGAACTGGACTGCCTTTATGCGGGAAGAGACGGGGAGGACAGAAACCGCAATTCTTCCGTCATGCTGCTGAAAAAGGGCAGCTTCAGCATGCTGTTTACCGGAGATACTACCGCCGAAGATGAAAGGCTTTTCTCTTCAGACCCGTCGGTCAGGAAGAGGATCCCGGAAAAAGGCATCAGTGTTTTAAAGGTTGCCCATCACGGAAGCAGCAGTTCCACAACGGATGAATTTCTGGATTGCTTCAGGCCTGCCGCCGCAGTCATTTCCTGCGGCAGAAATAACCGCTACGGCCATCCTTCGCCGGAAGTGACGGAACGCCTGACAGAGCGGGGGATACGCATTCTGCAGACCCAGGAACTCGGCGCGGTCCGGATCCGTCCCGATTTCGGGAAAACGGATAGAAAGTGAGCGTGCCATCTGCTATAATACCAATATGTGCGCGAAGAAGAATTTGTTCCTCATCTGCGGGGACGAGGAGTATCTGAAGGAACAGAAAAAGGATGAGCTGCTGAAGCATTTCCAGTGTGAAGGCAGCTTTAATTTCAATGTTTTTTCGGAAGAATCATTTGATCTCGGGGAAATCGGAGATCTGGTCCGGACGGTTCCTTTTATGGAAGACCTCCGGAAGATCCTGATTATCGGGTCCGGACTTTTCAAAGGAACTGCGGATGAAGAAGCACTGCGCATTTTCGGGGACCTTCCGGATACCGCGGCAGTCTTCTTTCTGGAAAAGGAGACAGACCGGGCCAATGCGCTTTATAAACTCGCCGGAAAAGACGGGGAGATATACCGCTTTGATTCGGCTGACAGCCGGAAAGGCCCGGAAAAGACCGCTGTGCGGAGTGATGTGCGGAACTGGGCGAAGGAACAGCTGCGCGCGGCCGGGCGGAAGATCGACAGCCGTACTTTGTTTGACCTGGTGGAAATGACCGGCTATGAGATGCAGAACTTAAGCACTGAGATCGAAAAGCTGATCTGCTACTGTTATGACAAAAAGCCCGGGTACCTGATCACACAGGCGGATGTAAATGCGATCTGTTCCAGAACTCTGTCTGACCGGATCTTTGAGATGATGGACCTGAAGATGAAGGGAAATACCGCGGCGGCGCTCGGGATCCTGGAAGATCTCTACGCGATGAAGATCTCCCCGATGAAAATCCTGTATACGATCGTCAGGCAGTATCATCAGGCGCTCGCCTACACGGAATGCAGGGATAAACGGCTCAGCGACGCGGAGACCGCTTCGGCGCTCGGCGTAAAGGACTGGCTGGTGGAAAGACTGAAGAAACAGCTGAGGTATATGACTCCGGAGGAACTGAAAAAACGCCTGGAAAGCTGTGCCGAGACAGAGTACCGGGTCAAGACGGGAGACCTGCCGGAGAAACTGGCCGTTGAACTGCTGCTCATCCATTAGAGAAGCATTCAATTTTTATTTTTATCTGCTTGACACAGAAATACTTTCTATATAAAATGTTTTTGTTTGCACGAGACTGTCCGTGTCCGGGATTAGTGGAAACATCAATATCATAAGAAGGAGGTGTAACACATTGGCAAACATTAAATCAGCGAAGAAAAGAGTTCTTGTTGCACAGACCAGAACCGAACGCAATAAAGCTATCAGATCAAAGGTTAAGACTTATGTCAAGAAGGTAGCTGCCGCAATTGAGGCTGGTGACAAG
>JAEEGL013115472.1_pt1 | contig 10542 bp, 12 predicted proteins | sample 9134231 | NCBI WGS metagenome assembly JAEEGL01 (sample SAMN16246548, study PRJNA631951) | gut metagenome | biome: gut microbiome; feature: rumen; material: fiber-attached | host: Bos | place: Iran: Karaj | collected 2018-10
AAGGCTACAAAAGTTTAAAAAAAGTTATGGTGACAATGGCCACGTGGAAATACCTCTTCCCATCCCGAACAGAGCAGTCAAGCACGTGCACGTCGAAGATAGCGCTGAGCAAAAATAGATCGTTGCCAGCTTTTTTTTTGCTCTTTTTTATTTACCTTTTTTTAGGTATAATTAATATTGTAAAGAAAGAAGGTGGTTTAACAATGTATTTATTATCTTTATGTGATAAATCTGCTATTGTTGAAGTAATGCTAATTGTTAAGACCTTCTTTAAAATTGCTTGTTACTTAGCACCGGTTATTGTTATTATTGCTTCAATTATTAACATCTTTAATTCAGTATTAACTGGGAAGGAAGAAAACTTAACAGATTCTTTAAAGTTATCTGTTAAGAGGATTATTGCCGGTTTATTAATAGCTTTTCTTCCAGCTTTAATTAATTATGTTTTTATGGATTTGATACCAGGATCTGATGTAGATTTTATTGCATGTTTTAATTCGGCTTCTAAAGAGAAAGTTAATTCATTAAAAGCTAAGGAAGAAGCAGAAGAATTAGCAAAGAAGAAAGCTCAAGAAAAAGATGATGAATCTAAATTAAGAGAAGCTTATGAAGCTGATCAGAAGAAAAGAGAGAATGCAAAACAATCATTTGAAGAATGGAAAAAAACGCATGGAGGCTTGGACTTTACTTGTACTAGTTCTGTAGTTAAAGCTAATTTTTCTTGTGGAACTTTAGAAATAGTTGAAAAACACTTATATGATTTAAATGCACAAAATTTTTATGATGTTATAAATTCATATGGTGGATTTGAAAACTATGCTAAGAGTGTTGGTGGTATTTTTGGTAAATACTATGGTAAGACAATTGATGGAAGAACAGAAAAAGATTTACAAACTGCTGCTGAATACGTGCTTGGTTGGATGTTTATGTATGGATGGGATTATGCATCTGCGCATGAGGATGCAACTGGAACTAGTGGTGAACATGCGCCTTGGGGATTAACTAAATATACACCAGATGCTTTTTATGTTAATGGTGGATATAAAAGAAAATTTAAACCTGATTATCCAGGAAATTATTTAAAACAACCTGATAATACAGATTTTGATCATATAATATCTGGAATGAATGGTGTAGGCGGAATGGCATCTGAATGTGGAGATATAGTTGGTTTTACTTATAAAAAATTAGGATTGAAAACAAAAAAAAGAATAGCTAAAATTACTAGGTTAAGAGATTTAAAGGTTGGAGATTCTGTTGGATATAGTAACGATAAAGGGGGAGGACACATGAATATGGTAGGAGAAGTTTATGATGATCATATTGTATTCTATGATGCTGGTAGATATATGCAAGGACATTTAGATTATAAAAGACCAGTTTATTTTCCGGAAATAGATTCTAAAGCTGCTGATGATGAAGTAATTCTAAAGGAATACGGAATGACTTTTTGGGAAGGAAGCAGATGGTATAATTTTGAATAAAAAAATATGAAAGAAGGTGGAATAATGATTTATTTATTATCAATGTGTGATAAGTCAGCTATAGTAGAAATAATGCTAATCATTAAGACCTTCTTTAAAATTGCTTGTAATATTGTGCCAATAATTATAATTATTGTTACAATAATTGGATTTTTTACTCCTCTTACTGATGGTAAGGAAGAATCACTAAAAGAAAATGGTAAATTATTGGTAAAGAGATTAATTGCTGGTCTTTTAATCTTCTTTTTGCCAACAATAATAAGTTATGTTTTTACTAATATTGTTAAGGCTGATAAGGTTGAATTCTTAACATGTTTTGAAAGTGCTTCTAAAGAAAAGGTAGCATCATTAAAAGCTAAAGAAAAACAAGAGGAAGAAGCTAAAAAGAAGGCCCAAGAAAAGGAAGATGCAAAAGCAGAAAAGGCTTCTTATGAACAAGAACAAAAAAGAAGAGAAAATCAAAAAGTAACTTATAAAGAATGGAAACAGAAAAAAGAAGAAGAGGAAAGAAGAAAAAGACAACAACAGTTTAGTGGAGAAGGATCTATTTTTTCCGATGTTCCATCAGGAACTGTTAACATTATAATTGGAGATTCTCGTACGGTTGGTATGTGTGCTTCGATTACTGGGGATTGGACTAAATGCCAATATTCTAATGGTGGTAAGAGTAATGGATCTGATTTTTATATTGCTCAAGGTTCTATGGGATATAGTTGGTTTAATAGTACAGCTGTTGGAGCTGTAAATAACATCTTATCTTCACATCCAGGAACTAGATATAATATCTTTTCTCTAATGGGAGTTAACTATTTGTTATCAGATATCGACAAGTATATTCCAACATATAATAATTTAGCAACGGGAGCTTGGAAGGATCATAAGATAATATTAGTTTCTGTTACTCCAGTTAATGAAAATATAGAAGCACAACATGGTTATAGTACTAGAAATGCTAATATAGAAACTTTTAATTCAAAATTAAGAAATGGTGTACGTCAGAGTAATGTATCTTATTGTGATGTATATGGTCAGATGGGTAGTAATTTTGGTACTGGAGATGGCTTACACTATGACGGTGATACATATAAAAGAATTTATAGTATGATGATGGCGTGCAAGTAGTTGGATATCTAATTTTTGTCAAATTTGTCAATTTTTTTGCAAAGTAGTTGGATAAGTTGTTATAATCAGTATAGGTGATACATAATGAATTACAAGATAACATCAAGATGCGAAGAAGATACAATGGAAATCGCTGAAAATATTGAAAGTGAAAAATTCCCAGGAATGGTTATATGTTTAAATGGAGAACTAGGTAGTGGTAAAACAGTATTTGTTAAAGGTTTTGCTAAAGCTTTAGGTATTGTAGAAACCGTTACTAGTCCAACTTTTAGTTTGGTAAAGGAGTACCCAGAAGGGGAAATGCCTTTATATCATATGGATGTATATCGTTTAGATGAAAATAATAATATAGGTATTGAAGACTACTTTAATATGGATGGTATTTGTATTATTGAATGGCCAGAAATGATTGAAGATAGACTTCCAGAAGAAAGATTAGATGTAACATTTAAAGTTATAGATGATAATACAAGAGTCTTAGTATTTACTCCTCATGGGGTAGAGTATGAAGACCTATGTAGTTCAGTATTCTAAAACTCGAAAGAGTTTTTTATTTTTGGCTAAAATATGGTATAATATGGCACGAAGAGGGGATAAATATGTATAGTTTATTAATTGATACTCATGATAAAAATGTAGTCGTTATTATATACAAAGATGGAAAAGTTTTTAAAATGAAGAATGTTGAATCTAAGAATAAGCATAGTGAAGTTACGATGCCTATTATAGATTCTTTATTTAGTGAAGCAAAACTAGATATAAAAGATATAGGAGAAGTTATTGTTGTTAATGGTCCTGGTTCTTTTACTGGAGTTAGAATTGCTGTTACGATTGGAAAGACTATTGCATATTGTTTAAATATTCCTATTAAGTTTATTGATTCTTTAAGTATCATTGCAGTTAATGTTAAGGATATTATGAAGTATGTTAGTTTACCTGATAGAAATGGAGCCTTTGTAGGAGTATTTGATAGAAGTAATAAACCTCTTGAAAAGTTTGTATATTTAAATAAATCAAGTTATGCCGATTATGTTAGTCAACACTATGTTGTTAATAATATCGATATTGACTATAATTTGGTCTATAATTTGGTTAAAAAGATTAAACCTATCAACCCTCATGAAGCTAAACCACTATATGTTAAAGGAATTAGTGCTTTAAATGATAAATAAGGTGGTTTTTAGCGATTTAGAGAGGTTTAATGAACTTGGTAGATTAGTAAATGATAATTTTGCAAATCTCTTTAATTTCAGCTCTTTGATGTCTTCTAAAGCAGATGATATTTATGGTTATTATGATGGTGAAGAATTATTAGGTTTTATTCAAATAAGTAAATCTTTTGAAACATTAGATATTGTTAATATTGTTGTAGATACAAACAAGAGAAATATTGGTATAGGTACTAAATTAGTAGATTATGTTTGTTGTTTATATGATGATGTTGATAATGTCATGCTAGAAGTTAGAGAAAGCAATGAAAATGCTATTAAGTTATATAAAAAATGTGGTTTTGAGGAAATAAATAGAAGAAAGAAATATTATGGTAATGAAGATGCCATTATTATGAAGAAGGTGATAAGTAATGAAGGACGTTAATATTTTAGCTATTGAGTCATCTTGTGATGAAACTAGTATGGCTATTATACGTAATGGATCAGAATGTGTTCATTTAACTGTTTTAACGCAGATGGATACTCATGCTGAATTTGGTGGAGTAGTACCAGAAATAGCATCACGTATGCATACAGAGAATATTACAATGGTTTTAGAAGAAACGTTAACTAAAGCTGAGATGACAATGGAAGATATTGATGCGATTGCTGTTACTTATGCGCCGGGATTACTTGGAAGTTTGTTAGTAGGTGTTGAATTTGCTAAAACTTTATCTTTTATTTATAAGAAACCATTAATTGCTGTTAATCATATTGCTGGACATATTTATGCTAATAATTTAGAAAGTCCTATGCAGTTCCCTTTACTTGCATTAGTAGTAAGTGGTGGTCATACTGATTTAATATTAATGAAAGGTGATTATAAGTTTGAAAAGATAGGTGGAACCTTAGATGATGCGATTGGTGAATGCTATGATAAAGTTGCTAGAGTTTTGGATATTAAATACCCAGGAGGACCTAATGTAGAAAAATGTGCATTAGATGGTGAACATACTTATGATTTACCAATTCCAATGAATGATGACTCATTTAATATGAGTTTTAGTGGACTTAAGAGTTCAATAATTAATTTAGTACATAATGAAAAACAAAGAGGTAATGAAATAAGAAAAAATGATTTGGCTCGTAGTTTTCAAGATGTTGCTATTGATCAATTGGCGAGAAAAACTGAATTAGCTATTAAGAAATATAAAGTAAAGAATATGATTATAGCTGGTGGAGTTTCTGCTAATAATTATTTAAGACAAGAAATTAAAAAAGTTACTGATAAGTATAAAGTTAATTTATCAGTTCCTAGAATGCTATATTGTACTGATAATGCAGCAATGATAGGAGCTGCAGCATATCCTTTATATATGAAAGGTGAATTTGCTGATTTAACTTTAAATGCTACAAGTAGTGATGAAATTTATTAGTATTTTGTGATATTATATTAATGATAAGAGAGGTGATTAAATGAAAAAGGTATTAGTTACTGGTGCTGGTGGTACTGTTGGATTACAAGTAATTAGATATTTACTAAGTGAAGGTAAGTATGAAATAACAGCATTAGAATTAAAGGATAAACATGTTTATAAAAGACTTAAACGTTTTAGAAAAAGAATAAATATTGTTTATGGTGATGTAGCTGATGCTGCTTTAATAGACGCTCTTATTAAAGAACATGATGTAGTAATTCATTTAGCAGGTGTTTTACCACATTTAGCTAATGTTAGGGAAGACTTATGTAAGGAGATAGATTTAAAAGGAACTATTCAAATTGTTGAATCTATTAAAGATTATAATCCAGATTGTTTCTTGTTATATGCTTCATCAACATCTATTTATGGAAGACAAACTAAGTATGATGCTATAGGTGTTAAATCGAAGATGAATGTTGATGAAAATGATTATTATTCTAAATATAAGATAGATGCTGAAGAATATATTAAAAAACAAATTAAGAATTATTCTATTTTTAGATTAGCTTATGTAATGGGAGATCCTTGTTATGAATCTTTAATTTATAATGTTGTTCCTAATATGAAGATGGAATTTGTTTCAGCACAAGATGCTGGATATGCTTTTGTAAAAGCTATTGAATTAAAGAAAGAATTAAATAGAAAAACTTTTAATTTATCTGGTGGAGAAAGGTTTAGAGATAATTATTATAATTTCTTAATTAATGTTTTTAAGAGTTATGGTTTATCAATTAGATTCTTATCTTCATGGGTACTAGCTGACAAGAATTATTATGGTGGGTACTATAAAGATGCAGATGATTTAGAAGATATATTACATTTTAGAAGTAAAAACATTGATGTGTATTATAAGTCATTAAAAAAATATAAAAAGAGACCAAATAGATTATTACCAAGATTATTTGCTTTGCCTTTTGTTGCAGTTTATTCTAGAAGAGTAAAGAAGGATAAATAATGAGAGGTTTGGTTTTAGAAGGTGGCGGAATAAAAGGTTCCTATCAAATAGGAGCTTTTTATGCACTTAAAAAATGTGGTATTAATTTTGATGGTTTTGTGGGAACCTCTATAGGTTCTTTTAATGCTGCGGCATTAGCATGTGATAAATATAAAGAGTTGTTAGATTTTTGGTTTAATTTAGATTTAACTGAAGCTTTAGGAATAAATGAGAAATTCATAAAAGACTATAATACTAATAAAAAAAGTCTAACAACATTAAAAGAAGCTCTAGGTGAAGTTGGTGGTATTGTTAAAAACCGTGGCTTAGAGTATGAAGGTTTAATGAAATTAGCAGATGATTTAATTAAGTATGATACTTTGATGAAATCCAAAAAAGATTTTGGTTTAGTTACAGTTCAAGTTGGAAGAAAAGGATTTAAACCAAAATATGTGTATAAGAATCAAATAAGAAAACAAAAAGAATTAATTGAATACATAATGGCTAGTTGTTATTTCCCTGGGATAAAACAAAGAAGAATCGTTGATGATCATTTTTATATAGATGGTGGTTTTTATGATAATTCACCAGTAAGAATGTTTCTTGACAAGGGATATGATGAGGTATATGTAATTGGTGTTAGAGGCATTGGTTTTCATCGTCGTTTGAAAAATGTTGATGCTAAAATTATTAACATCAAACCAAGTAGATCTACAGGTTTAATATTTGAATTAGATCAAAGTGTTACTAGAGATAATATTAAGATGGGTTATTATGATACTTTAAGATTAGTAAAACATTTAGATGGTTATAGGTATTGTTTTAAACCAAGGAATAAGAATTATTATAATTTTATTACTCGTAAAGTTAATGGAAGACTTATTAAGCGAGTTATGAATTTCTTTAGAACTAAATCAATTAAGATAGCTTGTATTAAAGCTATGGAATATGTTTTAGAAACTGAACATATCAGTTACTATGATGTTTATAATATCTATAAATTAAGTAAGAAATATCGACATAATAAGAAGAATAATTTTATTTATAATTTTATTGCGGGATGGAGATTTTTCTTTTAATTTAATAGGGTTTTATGTATAATAAATAACGGAAAAAGAGGTGTAATTATGGGAAGAGCTTATGCTGTTAGAGAAGCTAGAATTAAAAAGACAGGAGCTGCCAGAGGAAAAATTTATTCTACTTATGCAAAAGAAATATACTTAGTTGCAAAGAGGGGTGTTCCTGAAATTGAAGCTAATAGTGCCTTAAAACATCTTGTAGAAAAAGCTAAAAAGGAACAAGTACCAGCAGATATTATTAATAGAGCTTTAGAAAAAGCTAAAGGTGCTGGAAAAGATGAATATGAAGAAATAATTTATGAAGGATTTGGACCAGGAGCTTCAACATTTATGATTAAAACATTAACTGATAATGTTAATCGTACTGTTGGAGAAGTAAGAGCAGCCTTCAATAAAATGAAGAAGAGTTTAGGTGTTAATAACTCTGTTTCATATAATTATGATAATTTAACTGTAGTTAGTTTTAAATCTGATAAAGAAGAAGATATTTTAATGGCTTTGTTAGATGCAGCTATAGAACCAGTAGAATTTGAATCAGAAGATGGATTTATAAATATTTCTGTTCAATACAAAGACGGTTTAAAGATGAAAGAAATAGTAGAATCAATTATTCCAGATGTTGATTTTGAAGTCGATGAAACTGGATGGTATGCTAAAGATCTAGTCACTCTAGAGGGCGAAGATTTAGAAACATTTAATAAACTATATAATCTATTAGATGAGATTGAAGACGTTACTGATGTATATCATAATGTTAAATTAGAGGATTAATTTTTTATTAATCCTTTTTTTATACTATTGTTTTTTTATGCTGTTTGTATTATTATAAATGTATAGAAAAAGGAGTGGAAAAAGATGCCAAAAAAAGTTGAAGAAGAAAAGAAAGATGAACAAATAATCAATACTGAAGCTGCTAAAGCAAAAGTAGAAGAAGTTGCTAACAATGTTAAAGAAGGCGCTAATAATATGGTTGAAAAAGTTAAAGGCGACAAAAAATTATTAGCAGTTTGCTGCGCTTGCTGTGTTGTAGTTGTAGTATTGTTATTAGCTCTAATACTTGGATGCTGCAATGGACCTAAGAAAGCTGTTAAGAGTTATGCTAAGGGCATTGTAAAAATGGATGAAAAGAAAGTTTGTAAATCAATGCATAAGAATATGATTGAAGAAGATTATGATGACATCGATGATTGTTATGATAATTTTGAAGAACTTTTCGACAAGATGAAAGATGAAGAAAAGAACTATAAATCATATGAAATTACAAATAAAAAAGTATTAGATAAAGACGATGTTGAAGAAATGGCAGAAGATTTAGAAGAAAAATATGATATTTCTGAAAAATCTTTAAAGAAAGTTGTTCGTTTCTCAGTTAACTTCGATGCTAAGGGATCAGATAATGACCAAAAAGTTTATATCTATGTTGGTAAAATCAAAGGTCATTGGTATGTAATTGATCAAGAAAGTAGATAATAATAAATTAAGAATGAAGTGAATTCATTCTTTTTTTGTGATATAATCTATTTATGAAAGAGTAATTTAATACGTTAAGTATTTTTTTATATATTAGGTGAATTTTTTTATGAATAGATTAGTTAAGTATTTATTAGTTTTTTTAATTTCAATGGTACCCATTGTAGAATTAAGAGGAGCTATACCTATTGCGATAGATGGATTTCATTTAAATTTAGTACCATCATTTATCGTTAGTATTATAGGTAATATGTTACCAGTACCAATTATTTATTTGTTTGCTAGAAAAGTTTTAGATTGGGGCAAAGATAAAAGAGTTATTGGTAAGTTTTGTACATGGTGTTTGACTAAGGGTGAAAGAGCTGGTAAGAAATTAGAAAAAAGTATTGGTAAGAAAGGTACTTTTGTGGCATTATTATTGTTTGTAGGAATTCCTATTCCTGGTACTGGTGCTTGGACTGGTACTTTAGCTGCTTCATTCTTAGATTTAGATTTTAAACAAACTATTATTGCTGTTATGTGTGGGGTTTTATTAGCAGGTATTATTATGGCAATATTTAGTTATGGTTTATTGGGAGTGATTTCATAGTGGAAAAAACAATTGTTTATTTAATTAGACATAGTGAACCTACCCCTAAGAGTAACATCAAAGTAATTGCTGGTCGTGATAGTGCTCAGATTGAAAATGAAAAAGCTTTTCTTTCTGTAAGTGGTGAAAAAAGAGCAGAAGAATTGAGTAAATGTGCTGAATTAAAAAATATTGATGCAGTTTATTCTTCTAGCTACGTTAGAGCACTCGAAACAGCAAAGTATATTGCTTTAGAGAATAATACCATTATTAATGTAGATGATCGTTTAAACGAGCGCAAAATAGGTGATATGGGGGATATGGAGTGGAAAGAGTTTGAAAGATTGCAAACTAAGAAGCATGATTTCAAATTAGTTGGTGGAGAATCATTAAACCAAACTAAAAAACGAATGGTGGATGCTATGAAGAATATCTTGATGTTTGAATCAGGAAATAGAGTAGCTGTGATTAGTCATGCAACTGCTATTACATGTCTTTTAAGCTCTTGGTGTGAATATGGTTTAAATTTCGATGACCGTATTATCTTGACTTATAATGAAGAAACAATTGTTGATGGTAACTTTTTAGCACCTGATGTTTATAAAGTTACATTTGATGGTATGAATGTACTAAACATTGAACATTTAGACATAATAAAAAGTAATGAATAATCATTACTTTTTTATTTTGCGATATATTTTTAATAATACAGGTAATACTTTATACCAGAATGGTTTATTGATTAAATCAAATTCACCAATGAATTCAATGTAATCACCACCAATTTTTCTTTTGTATTCATATATTCCTGCTAAGTTTTTAAATTTAGTATGTGGATCACCTACAACACCAAATAAATCTGCATATTCATATTTATTATCATAAGCATCTTTTAAGAATTCATAATATAATCTATTAACTGTACCAGTATAAATAGCAGCTTCATCATTACCAATATATAGTGACCAAGCACCACTACCTGAATAAGTACAAATTAGAGATGCACATGTATATTCTTCTTGATTAGGTAAACTCTTTAAGAATTCGATATCTTTAAGAGTTCTTTTTTTACGGTCTTCGTTGTGATCATTTTTTACTTGTTCTTCAAATTTCTTGATTAACTTAGATGGATTTATCTTAGCATTAAAGACTTTAACAAGATTGTCTTTTTTTAGTTCTGTGAATACATTGTTATAGTATTCAAATGAATAAGAAGTAAAACCATCTCTTTTAGAAATTATTTGAATTAAATC
>JAEEGL013860358.1_pt1 | contig 10542 bp, 5 predicted proteins | sample 9134231 | NCBI WGS metagenome assembly JAEEGL01 (sample SAMN16246548, study PRJNA631951) | gut metagenome | biome: gut microbiome; feature: rumen; material: fiber-attached | host: Bos | place: Iran: Karaj | collected 2018-10
CTGACTAAAGAGGAGTTTGAGAATTGGAAGTCACAAATTGTGACATCCAATATATACTCGCAGAAAGAGATTGATGCGATAAAGATGGGAGCCAGAAAGTGTCCTTATGTTTTTACAGAACAAGGTATCTCGCAGTTAAGTGCTGTGCTTCACTCTGATGTAGCAGTCGAACGGTTTGATAACCAGAGGGGTGTCACAGTATGTGATACCCTCGGGATACACATGCGGGCCTTCGTGGCCATGCGCCGGTTTATCACGGCAAACGCAGGGCTTTGTACCATCATCAAGATAGGCTTTTCGCCAGAGACGGTTCTGGCGATGCTGAAATAGATGATGGCCGATGTTTTGGAACAACAGTCCTTCTCGTGTACGTATAGCGGCCTTCCTGGTGCGTGGGGAGATGCGGTAAAGGATTAAGCCGAGTGAGTGAGGTGAAAACTGTTTAGGGATATTTCGTTCCAATTTTCTCTTTTTATTATGTGTGAATTGCGTTTTATTGCAGTATGTATTTGCATTTTGTTGATTATTAGGAGTTTGCGAATCTTCATTCAATAGTTCTTAAAAAGATTGAAATTTGTATTGCTTTTTTTACTAACTTGTTAATAAAATGCTTTTATTGCATGGATTTGGAAAAAAGCGGACAATATTTTTTGTTTTTTCTATATTTGTAAAACCATAGGATGGTTCAATGCAATATGAATATATAGACTTGATTAAAGAAACCAAATCATAACACTATTTATATGATACCCAAGATAATACACTTGTGCTGGCTCAGCGGAGCCCCATATCCGCGGAAGATTCGGCTTTGCATCGACACATGGAAGAAATTCTGTCCGGACTACCAAATCATGCTCTGGGATACCACGCGGTTTGACGTATATTCCATGCCTTGGACCAGGCAAGCCTTTGAGACCAAAAAGTATGCCTTTGCGGCAGACTACATCCGTTTGCATGCCGTTTACAACCACGGAGGCATCTATCTAGACAGTGATGTCGAGGTTCTCAAATCGTTCGATGACGTTTTGGACCTGCCTTATTTCGTATGCCAGGAGGTTGATTCGAAGAGCATTGAACTGGCCGCATTTGGCGCCGAGAAAGGGACGCCCTGGGTCAAGACGGCGATGTCGTGGTACCAGAATAGAAATTTCATTGAGAACGCCGGCTCCATGCACCTGGAAGTACAGCCGCGCATCATGAAACGCCTCTTGTCCAAAAAGTACAAGTGGACCGTGGTCTCGGGAAAGGAAGAAGTTGTCCGCGACTATAGAAAGTTATGTGTTTTACCCTGCGATTGGTTTAACGCGCATCCAATAATGGATAAAAAGAGGGGGCCCGAATACATGGTTACAGAGAACACGCATAGCATTCATCACTATGCCGGCCAATGGCGTGATATTAAATTGGGGCCTCTCCGTGCATTATTGTCGAAAGTATTTCATATTGACTGGAGAAAACGACGGATGAACAAATGGATCAACCTATACGGAAAGGGATAAACTATGACCGAAGTACATTGTTCTCTGGTTGAACAAGGATGTGAAAGCTCTCATCCATTCCTAAAAAACGGGAATTGCCGCATCCGTTATCGTCCCTTTCAACCTAAATGTCGCAGTTAATGTGTCACACAGAGGCACGGAGAACATTGGGAAAGGGCTTTTGATGCCTTTGAAACCGTAGGCAAGGCTTTCACCCCGAAGGTGCATTGCAAATGGAAACCATGTGCATCCATAAAACTCTCAATCTCTGTGCTTCCGCGCTTCTGTGTGAGAATGTCTGTTCGGGTCGACTGCGTTTTTTAGGTTCAATGATCCGGCATCAACTTTAAGGAATGTACTGGAGTTCAGCAGCCCCAAAGGGGCTCGCGCGGTCGTTCTGCGCTCAACTTCGCCCTTCCAGTCTTGCCTGCGGAAAAACCAAAAGTTGTCAGATAGCGCAGTTCCGCTACTGCGGGACCGCCCCCTGCACGGATCCTCGCGCGAACCCTTTTGGGTCGATTCGCTCCAGCACGTTCCCCCCCCCACACACAACGCATTGGCTGCGCCCTGCCTCCGGGTGCTTTTTTGTCATTTGACTTGTTGGTGGCGATTCATGGATTATCCTTCCGGCAGTTCTGCCGAAAGGATGGCGCGTGTCCCTTTATTCGACAATGAGTCATCAGGAACGACCGTGCCGTGCTTTTTGTCGTTGAAGATCCGAACTGTCCAAGAACGGCCGACAGGGAAATCGCCCGTGGTTTGAAAACATGACTTTTGCGGCTCTCCATTCAACAGAGGTTTGTTCAGGCATCAACTTGCCAAACCACTCGTGTTTCGTCCGCCAAATTCCGACTCCGCTGCGCGGGCTTGGTTTCGTTAGGCAAGGACGAGTCGCGAAGCGCACGCTTCCGCGTTGAACGACGAGGACGAAGCCTGGCGGAATTAGGTCAGGCAAATAGGTCGGGACTTTTCGGACGGGGCACCGGACGCACAGGGGGATCGGACAAGACGCGACTGCCCGGATTTGGCACCGGAAGAGATCCGCGACAAGATGCCGGAGAGACTTGCCTTGAAAATTAATTCCCTTGCGACAATCGGGAGGCATGCCGTTCTTTTGCGCCAATGCTCCCGGCAAGCGCGATTCCATCGCCTGAAAACGTCCATGCGGAGGTGCAGCGGGCGCGGAGCTTTCCAACGCTAAGAAGATGAAGGAAACCGGGCGGTCGCATACGACCTCGCGGAGGACAGGCAGATAACAACGCAGGCCTCGCGAAGTCCCATCATTGAAGCCGCCGTCACGCTGCCAACCTTGTCCACGGCCATCTTCGTGCAAAGCCGCTTGCGACCCCCTCTGTCGCTGCGCAGCCATTCGCATTGCGAAAGGAGGGGCGAATCCGCTACTTGTCGGCCGCGATTTCCGCGCGTGCGACGACAATCTCCTGCAGGTCCCCGATGCGGCGGATTTCATCGTTCACCACGCCGGCCGAATCCATGTCCTTTGCCCGGGTGAAACGGGCGCGCAGATCCTTCAGGGCCTTGTCGGCGGCATCCGCCGCCGACACCAGCGCCTGGGCGCGGTCGGCCCTGTATAGCGCGAGAAGCTCCAGATGGTTGCGCTGAAGCTCGGCAAGCTTGTCAAGGTCTTCAACGATGTTGGCCGAAGTCAGCGCACGGTCGATTTCAAAGCGGTCGATTTCCTCCTTGGCGCCCTCCCAGCCCGAAAAATCGCCGGCGGACTGATATTCCTGCAAGAGGAATGTCAAGGCCTCGTTGTATTTGTCTGGCCACTCCTTGACCAACTTCGCATAGGTCGACTCGGCAGCGGCCATCTCCTTCTCGAAGGTGGCTCTGATGGGATCGAGGTCCTTGAGACTCCCGGAGCGGAGAACCGCCACCTTGGCCGCGTCGGCCGCCGCAGCCGTCTCGGCTGCGGCAAGATAGGCCTCCGCCTCCTTGAAGTCGGACGCATCGCTGGCGCGGCGCAGCTCGGCATCGACGAGGGCTGCCGCCTCCATGTCGCCTTCGCGCGTATAGGCGCTCAAAACCTCCGCCAGGCCGTTCAAGTACTTCTTGGTCGCGGCGACCTTGTTCTTGGCCCGCGTCGCGACGATGCCTTCCGCCGCGCCAAGGTACTTCTGCTTGAGGTCGCGCAAATCGGCCGGCTCCCCGGCAACCGAGGCGCCAATGGTGCCGGAAGAGGAAAACTGCTTGAGTTCGGCGTCGACGAACTGCCACTCATGGTAGTTTCCCGCGTCGATCTGGCGGCGTTCAAGATCCTTCATGCCGGCCACGTACTGCTCGCGCCAGGCGCGGTCGTATTCGGCGCCGGAACGGTCGATGTCGGCGAGCTGCGCGCGGTAGGCCGCGCGCATTTCCGCCAGTTTGACCGGCTCTACGACAACAGGCTCGGCGAGGTCGGAGCCGAGGAGGGCGGGCACGTCGCCTATGCCATAGAGCCGTCCATACCAGGCGAGCGGACGGGCGAAGGGGGTCTCCGCGCCATAGAGCAGTGCGGCGGGCCGGAAGAAACGCGACGTCGCCCGGGAGAGAGGCTCCGGCTGTCGCGCCCGCGCCACGGCGGGAAGGGACAGGACATAGGCGACGAGGAGAAGCAGAACGGCGCCGACGGAGTAGAGGGTGCGCTTCACGACGCGCCGTGAAAGAATGCGGCGGCGAAGAGCGAGGCAATCCCGGTCTTCCGGGGCGACGGTCGCCAGAAGATCGTCGCAAAGTTGGAGGGCGAAGGAAAAGTCATGGTCGTTCATCGCGTGGCGCGCGCGCTTGAGGTCCCGCTTGACGATCAGACCGGGAAGCGACGCGTATTCCTCGGCGAAGAAGCGCCCGTCGCCGCTCAGCTTCCGATACTCGTCGATGAATGTCTGCGCACGCTCATAGTTCTCGGCGCGGATCTCCATCGGTATGACGTCCTTGAGCTGGTTGCGGCGCGCGAGCTGCCTTCGGGCGCGATCGCGAAGCTGGGCGATCTCCTTCCCAAGCGCACGTCCCGAAGGCCCGGCGGGATCAAAGCCCTGTGCGCGAGAGGAGAGCATGACAGCCTTCTCGTACTCGCCGGCGTCGACGGCGCCGCGCATCCTGGCCGCAAGCAGGAGCATGCTCTCGTACACGCGGAGATCTGCGCCGCATTTGCCGCAGTACTGCATTCCGACGACATTTTCGCCACCGCATTCCGGGCAGGCCTCCGTCCCGTCCCAGCCGCATTCGGAACAGAAGCGGATTGTCACGGGATTGACCGTGTCGCACCACTTGCAGCGCCAGGTCGTCTTCGCCGGAGAGGGTTCTACCTTGGTGCGCGACTGCACGGCGATGAGAGCCTCCAGAAAGGCCCCTGCACTTGGCCAGCGCTGTTCGCGGTCGGTGGCAAGCGCCTTTGCAAGCGCCTCGCGGAGAGGAGCGGGAATGTCCTGTTCGCGGAAATAGCGGGGATTCTGGCCGGTAATCGCGAAGTAGAGGATGCCGCCGAGCCCGTAGATGTCGGCTCGCTCATCGGAGACGCTGGCATCGGCCTCCTGCTCGGGCGCGCCATATCCCAGCGAAAGCAGCTTTTCTCCGGGAACAGTCAGCTTGGTTTCGTCCGAGGCCTTGAGATGGGCAAGGCCGAAATCGACGATCTTTGGTTCGCCCGTCTCGTCAAGCAGGATGTTGGACGGCTTGAGGTCGCGGTGGATGACGCCGTTCGCATGGGCATAGGCAACGGCCTTTGTGATTTTCACAAGAAGGTCGACTGCCTCGTCGACCGTGTACTGGCCGTTCTCGGCGACCTGGCGGTCGAGTGATACCGGGGCGGGCGGAAGGGCGGAATCGCCCAGGAGCTGGCGGTTGCCTGTCGTTGCTGCGGGGCCCGAAACATACTCCATCGCGATGTACGGGCCGTCGGCGTCCTCGCCAAGCGCGTAAATGTGGACAATGTGGATGTGGTTGAGGGCCGCGACGGCGCGCGCCTCGTTGAGGAAGCGTTTTCGAAGCCCGGCGTTGGCGTTCGAGTGTGCGTTCAGCCGCTTCAAGGCGACATAACGTCCGAGCTTGAGTTCCTTCGCGAGGTAGACCACGCCCATGCCGCCCCCGCCGATCTTCGACTTGATGGCATAGAGGGCGCTGAGCGGCAAACCTCCCGCCCCTCCCGCGGAAACTCCTTCGGGGCTGTCAAGCGCGACAGTGCCGCCAGCCGGATCCACATGCTCAGTACGGCCGTCTTCGAAGGGAGGCGGGGATATTTTTACTGTCTTGTCCGGGCTGCTCATGCTGTCCATTATATCAGATTCGGCATGTTTATCATCAAGGTACGGCAGGCAAACCGCAAGGGTCAGACAAATGCACCGCGCAAGGAGGGAGCTGATGCGCCGGGCATGGAAGCACCCGAAAAAGGCCAGGGGGAACCGAAAGCGCCCAGTCCCAAGCTGACCAGGGGATCCTTCCGCGTTTTTCCGTGTCGGGCGAAACCCGTTTCCGTGTCCGCTGCAAGCGGCGGCGACGCCACGCATCGCAAGAGCGCGGGACGGCGGCGACCTGCCTGCATGGAGTGCCGCCGTCCCCGTCCGAAGGCCGCTGCGGCAACGGCCTCCGTGCTTCGGTGCGCCAGCGCCAGAACCCGAAGCAGCCAAATGGAATGATTCCGACTCCCTGCACTTCGCCGACCCCTTGCAACAAACTGGATTATTCCCTTGCATACCGCTTGACGCATGCGTTATAATTTACGCATCCTTAGTTGTTCCCCACCGCCATGAAAAGTGATACTTCCACCGATAACAACAGCGGCCTTCAGGCCCACACCCTTCTACTGGGCAGCGACCAGGGCGGCAATATCATCCGCATTCGAAAGACCAAGCTGCTCATAATCAGCGGTCCGCTCCAGGGGCAGGAATTCCTCGTCAACAAGGAGGAGTTTTCGATTGGCTCCGGGGCGCAAAACGATCTCGTTCTGGCCGACTCGACCATTTCAAAGCGCCATTGTGAAATCTCCGTCTCCGAAAACGGCTACCAGATCCGCGACCTCGGCAGCACGAACGGCACCTATGTCCAGGGCGTTCGCATAGCCAGCGCCTTTCTCAACCCTGGCGCCGAGTTCCAGATCGGCAAGACGCACCTGATATTCTGCCCGCTTCAGGAGGCCCGCGAAATCCCGCTCAGCTCCAGCGAGGCCTTCGGCGCGATGCTTGGCCGCTCCACGGCCATGCGCCGCATCTTCCACCTCGCCGAGACCTACGCGCCGACCGATGCCACCATCATGATTACCGGCGAGACGGGCACGGGCAAGGAGATCATGGCAGAGGAGATACACAACCACAGCCCCCGCGCCCGCAAGCCCTACATCGTGATCGACTGCGCCTCGATGGCGAAGGAACTTATCGAGAGTGAGCTCTTCGGCCATGTCCGCGGCGCCTTCACCGGTGCAAACGCCGACCGCCAGGGCGCCTTCGAAATCGCCGACGGCGGCACGGTCTTCCTCGACGAGATCGGCGATCTCTCGCCCGAACTCCAGCCCAAGCTCCTGCGCGTTCTGGAGAAACGCGAAATTCGCCGAGTGGGCGACAACCGGGTCCGAAAGATCAATGTCCGCATCATCTGCGCCACGAACCGCCGCCTGGAGGAGGAGGTCAACGCGGGACGTTTCCGCGAAGACCTCTACTACCGCCTCTCGGTTGTCCAGATCGAACTTCCGCCGCTCCGCCGACGCAAGGAGGACATCCCGCTCCTTGCCAAGAAATTCCTCGTCGACCTCCACGGCAAGGACGCCATGAGCCAGGTCCTCCATTTTGACGAAACGATGGAGATGCTCAAGCGCCACGACTGGCCTGGCAACGTTCGCGAACTCCGAAACCTCATCGAAGTCGCCTTCTATGCTTCCTCCCGGCCGGTTGATCTGAGCGCCTTCCTCGGCTTAGGCCGCTTCCTCCCGCAAACGGCAAAGCAGGAGACCGACCATGCCTTCACGGCCGACCGACCCTTTAAGGACGCAAAGAACGATCTGATTGAAGATTTCGAGCGCAGCTACCTCCAGGACCTCCTGGACCGGAACGCTAGCAACATCTCGAAATCGGCACGCGAAGCCGGCATTGAACGCGCCTATCTTCAGCGCCTCATACGGAAGTACGACCTCAAATGAAACATCTCTCGCTCGATGGAGCCTGGCGCCTCAAGCTCCCCGGTCGTTCGCGGCCAGTGCCCGCCAGCGTTCCGGGATGCGTCCACACCGACCTGATGGCCGCCGGCTTGCTCCGGGATCCTCTCTACCGCGACAATATCGCGGCCGGGCGCGTTGCCATAGACGGCCCCGCAACCTACGTGCGCGAATTCACCTTGAACCCCATTCCGAAAAAAGGGCGGATTTTCCTCCTTTTCCAAGGTCTCGACACCCTGGCCTCCGTCCAGGTGAACGGCCAGGCAGTCGGACGAGCGGAGAACATGTTCCGCCAGTGGCGCTTCGACATAACGCGCGCGGTGCGCGCGGGATCCAACACTTTGTCCGTATCCTTCGACCCGCCGCTGCCGCGCATGGAAAAGGCCGACAGGCTCCATCCCCTGGAATGCGCGACGCGACCGGGCGAACCTGCCGGAAGAACTCATGTCCGCAAACGCCACGCGAGCTTCGGAAGCGACTACGCCCCCTGTCTTCCACCCATGGGCATCTGGCGCAGCGTCCTGATTGAGTTCGCTACCGACGCGCGCATTCTATCCGTCATTCCAGCCCAGATCCATGACGGCAAGAAAATCTCCCTTAATCTGGACATTTCCTGTGAGATGTTTGCCCACGCCGAGGACTTGAATGTCGCTGCGCGCGTCATCTACCGTGGACTCACGGTGGCAGACGGGACAGTCCATGTCCCCGCCGATGGGCATGTCTCGCTTCTCCTTCCTGTCCGCAACGCCCAGCTCTGGTGGCCAAACGGGATGGGTGAACAGCCGCTCTACGAGCTCCAGATCGAACTCCTCGCCGGCCGACGCCAAATCGACTTTCTTTCCCGCCGCATTGGATTCCGGACCTATCGGGTCGAAACCGCCGTTTCCGACGGGAAACCCCTTTTCCGTCTTTTTATAAATGGCGAGCGCCTTCTTGTCCGCGGCGCCAACTGGAACACGCCCGACCTCTTCGAATCGCGCCCCACCCGCGTCGAGTACGCGCGTTTCATAAAGGCCGCCAACGTGGGCAACTTGAACCTACTGCGGGTAACCGGCGATGGGACCTACGAAAAGGACTACTTCTACGACCTGTGCGACGAATACGGAATCTGCGTCTGGCAGGACTTCATGTTCTCCAACGCCGCATACCCCGTCGCCGACACTGCATTCCTTCAGAATGTACAGGGTGAATTCGAAGAGGTAATTCCCCGCCTCGCCCCCCATGCCTGCCTGGCGATCTGGTGCGGTGGCGACCGTCTCCTCGGCCATGTCGCGGCCGAAGGAGCCGGCGCCGGCGCGAAAATGCCCCACGCCGACTACCAGGCTCTGTTCGGAAGGATTCTGCCTGACTGCCTGTCGCGCTTAAGCCCCGATACGCCCTATGTCCAGGATTCAACCGGACCTGGCCTGGCGGCAATCGATTCCATCGGGCGGGACCGCCGCGCATACGGACGCGATTGCGCGGCCTTTTACACGTCCTTCGGGTTTCCAAGCCTCCCCTCCCCCGCAAGCTATTCCGCCTTTCTGCTCCCGGAGGACCGCGACCTCGCCTCCCCCGTCCTCGCCACGCACGCCACACGGCCTGGCGGCCTTGCGTCCGTCACGAAGATGATGCAATCGCTCTTTCGGCCGCCCCGCGACTTTCCAAGCGCCGCCATCCTCTCGCAATTGCAGCAGGGCATCGCCTACAAGACACTGGTCGAACACTGGCGGCGGCAGGGCCCTCGCTTCAGCGGCGCCATCTTTTCCCTCCTCAACGAATCCTGGCCCGGCTTATCCGAATCGTCCCTCGATTACGGCGGCAACTGGAAGTGCCTCCACTACTTTGCGCGCCACTTCTTCGGAAGCCTTCTCGTCACCGGTGTCCCAAATGTCAAGTCGGGAACCGTAGAAGTCTTCGTGCACAATGATTCGGCGGCCCCCTTCTCCGGCAAAGTCAGGTGGCGTCTCATCGACACTTCGGGCCATGTCTGGCGTGAAAGGGAGAAAGCCATTGAAATTTCTCCCGGTGGCCCGCGCCGACTCGGCACCCTCAGACTCGGCGACCTGCTCGCGAAACTCGGCCCTGAAAAACTGCTCGTCTGGCTCCGCCTCGTCGCCGATGACGGCTATTCACCTTCCACGGACTGCGTCCGCTTCGCACTGCCTCGTGCCCTCGCCCTCGAAGATCCAGGAATCACCGCCGACTTCCGACAGTGGGACGAACACTGCTTCGCCGTCACCCTTCACGCCGCACGCCCCGCCCTCTGGTGCTGGCTCGACTTCCCCCCCTGCCCGACGAAATTCGACGAAAACTTCGTCTGCCTGGCCCCCGGGCAGCCTACCCGCATCCGCGCAACCCCGCTGGATCACTGCAAGCTTGCCGATTTCCGAAAGGGTTTGCGCATCCACTCGCTCTACGACACTTACGCATCGCAGGCAACCCCCGTTTGATTTATGGCATGCTTTATGCTTTAATTTAAAGAACCTTTCCGCAGAAAACTTTTCTGACGGATGTCGCGGGAAATGCCGCGACGCCGAGACTTTTTCGAGGATCACTTATGGCAAAACCCAGAGTCGACAAGGAACTTGACCAATACCGCAACCTGCTGGCGACACCCAGCGCGTTCGAGGACGGATTCGGCTGGACGACCATCGCCGGCATCCTTTTCTGCGGCCTTATCATGACACCGGGCGCGATCTACCTCGGCCTCATGACGGGCGGCAACATCGCCTCCGCCGCAACCTGGGTGACGGTCATTCTCTTCAGCGAAATAACCCGCCGCGCCCTCAAGACGATGACCAAGGGCAACCTCATCATCCTCCTCCACGCCGCCGCCGTCATCATGGGATACGCGGCGCTGGGTCCCGCCGGCTCGCTCGTGCACCGCGCCTACCTCGTCACCTCCGACGCCGCGCGCGACATGGGCATGCGCGACTTCTTCCCCAC
>JAEEGL014697426.1_pt1 | contig 10542 bp, 6 predicted proteins | sample 9134231 | NCBI WGS metagenome assembly JAEEGL01 (sample SAMN16246548, study PRJNA631951) | gut metagenome | biome: gut microbiome; feature: rumen; material: fiber-attached | host: Bos | place: Iran: Karaj | collected 2018-10
ACGAAGGAAGCCTGGCACGACGGCATGTACCATACCGGCGATACCGCCTGGCGGGATGAGGACGGCTATTTCTGGTACGTCAGCCGGATCGACGACGTCATCAAGTCCAGCGGCTACAGGATCGGGCCGTTCGAGATCGAGAGCGTCATCATGGAGCTGCCCTACGTTCTGGAGTGCGGTGTATCTGCCGAACCGGACGATGTCCGCGGCCAGATCGTCAAGGCGTCAATCGTGCTGACGAAGGGTACCGAAGGCACCGAGGAACTGAAGAAAGAGATTCAGAATTACGTCAAGGAGCACACCGCGCCTTACAAGTATCCGCGGAAGATCGTTTTCCGCGAGGAACTGCCCAAGACCATCTCAGGCAAGATCCAGCGCAACCTTCTGTGACGCTTGCGGAACAGGCGGCCGGTATAGTAAAATATCCCGGGAACGCACTGTGCGGGAGGAAGTATGAGCGGACAGAAGACGGCCTGGGTGACCGGCGCCTCCAGCGGGCTGGGCCTGCATACGGCCCTGGCCCTGCGGGACGACGGCTGGCGCGTGATCGCAGGAGCCCGGAGCTTTGAGGACGGCGAGGCGGGCGGCATGACGCGCCTGAAGCTGGATGTGACGGACGAGGAGAGCGTTGCCCGCTTCTGTGAAAAGGCGGCGGGGATCGCGAAGCCGGACGCACTGGTCCAGTGCGCCGGGATGCTGGTGCTCGGCAGCTGCGAGGAGACCTCCGTGGAGGAGTTCCGCCGGGTGATCGATACGAACTACCTGGGCATGGTGCGGATGAACCGCGCGGTGCTGCCGTTGATGCGGGAGCGTGGCGGCGGAAAGATCGTGCTGTTCTCCTCGATCAACGGGCTGCTCGGCATCCCGTTCCAGGGCGCCTATACGGCGAGCAAGCACGCGATCGAGGGATACGCGGAGTGCCTGCAGTTGGAGGTGAAGCCCTTCGGGATCCAGGTCATGCTGGTGGAGCCGGGGGATCACCGCAGCGGCAGCGACAGATACCGTCCCCATGCAGCGGCGATGAAGCCGGATTCTCCTTACGCAGCGGAATATGAGAGCGGGACCGGGGTGATCCGCCGGGACGAGCAGAACGGATCGGACCCGGACGCGCTCGGGCGGAAGATCGCCCGGACGCTGGACCGGAAGGTGATCCCCTTCCGCAAACGCATCGCGAGCCCGGACCAGCACCTGGCGGTGTATGTTCACCGGCTGCTGCCGGCGGGAGTGAACGCCGCGATCCTGAGAAGATACTATATCCGGAGGCGAAAAGGATCTTCGCCGCGTTCAGAATGACACGAGGGGAGATCCCTCGACTATGCCCGGGATGACACGGGGAGAAAGAGAGAATGAAGGGAAACGGAATGAAGCGCTTCGGCGCGTGGATGCTCGCCCTGGTGCTGGCAGTCCCCTGCCTGTGCCTGGCGGAAGCGGAAGAAGACGTGGCCGAAAAGGACGGCTGGCATTTCGACAGCCGGGGGTTCCTGGCCGGGGACGATAATCCCGGGGACGAGTACCTCCTCGAGGACGAAGAGAACGGCGTATGGCAGTACGCCAGCCGGGACCTGTCCGTGAAGATCACCCGGGTGAGAGAAAAATACAACAAGAAGAAGATGCGGGAATACTGCGTGGCGGAGATCTGGGCCTCCGAAAATTCCCCGATGAAGGCGATCCTTTCGGCGGAGAAGGGCAAGTGGCCTGAGGGCGTGAATCAGGTCAGCCCGGAGCTGCTGGTGGAAAAGCACCCCTGTATCTTCGCCATGTCGGACGACTTCTACGGTTCCCGGCAGCAGAACATCCTGAAGCGCACGAGCGCCCGGCAGCCGGGGATCATCATCCGCAACGGGGAGGTCCGCTGGGACAAGACCAAGGCGCAGACGGCCAAAGCGGCCCGGCAGCGCCCCTGTCTCGATACGCTGGCCGTATACAGCGACGGCAGCATGAAGACCTACCTCTCCGACGCGATGACGGCGGAGGAATACCTCGAAAAAGGCGCGGAACAGGTGTTCGCCTTCGGCCCCTGGCTGATCAGCGAGGGAAAGATCAACGAGAAGGAAGCGGTCGAGGGCTGCGGCTACTATGAGCAGATGGAGCCGCTGACAGGCCTGGGGATGATCGAACCGTACCACTATATCGCGATCGTGCTCAAGGGCCGGCCGAAGACGAAGTATGCCGGCGCGCACCTGAGCTGGCTGGCGGACAGGCTGCTGGAATACGGCTGCACCGAGGCGATCAACCTCGACGGCGGCGGAACGGCGTGCATGTTCTTCAACGGCAAGGCCGTGATCACGGGACAGGAAAACCTGCGCTCGATGGGCGGGATGATCGCCTTCGGGCTGAAGGACGAATAAAACGGTGACAGGGGGAGATCCCCCGACTACGCCCGGGATGACACACGACAGGAGGAGATCTCCCGACTGCGTCCGGAATGACACGCAAAAAGAAAGCAGGAAAGGTTTTTCCTGCTTCTTTTGATTACAGAGGAAAGATCCTTCACTGTGCTCAGGAGGACACGGAGGATCAGGAAGAGGCGGGGATCCAGACGGAGAGGAGCCCATCCGCGTTCCGGTCGGCGGTGTAGATCCAGGATCCGTGCCGGTCTGTGAAGGCCTGCTCAAAATGATCCTCCTTCGGCGTCAGGGAGGACAGGGGAAGGCCGCCGGGGCTGACCGGGACCTGCGGGCCTTCGGGGAGGAGGCGGACGTTGCCGCCGGTGATGACGACCCGGGAGTGCTCGTTGCCCAGGAGCATCCGCTTGCCGGCCAGGAGATCGCCCTGCACGTCGCCGGAGTGGATCTCCGTGCTGCAGGCGCCGTCCGGGCTGCCGAAACCGGCGACGCGGTTGCCTTCCCCGTGGATCCGGACCACGGCGTCGCGGATGCGGGAGGAATACTCGCCGGCAAAGGTGCCGATGCAGGCGCCCGTGTCGCAGCGGATCGTGACCGAGGCGGAGCCGCCCTCCAGCAGGGCTTCACCGGCGCCGTTCATCGTGCCGATGCCGGTGGCACGCTCGCATTTCAGGAGCAGGTCGATCCGGCCGGCGGAACGGATGAAGGCGTTGCCGGAGAAGGTGCCGATGCCGACGGTGTCGTTGCCCTCCACGGAGACGGAAAGGTCGGCGTCCCGCAGATCGATCCGCGCCTCGCCGGCGATGCTGCCGGCACCCATGGCCGTGATGCCGGAGCCTGTGAGGCTGCAGGTGCCGCGGAGGATCGTGATCCCGTCCCCGGCGCTGCGCCCGCCGCCGAGGCAGACGACCTTATCGCCGGAGGAATGAATGGAAAGGGTGCCGCCGAGATCGATGACGATCGTGCCGTAGGCGTCATTGCAGTTGGCGCCGATGCCGATCGAATAGTTCCGGTTGTTCGTGACGCTGAGGTTTCCCTCGCCGGTGACGGTCAGGCGCGAAGTGGCCGGGACGCGGATACCGTCCTTGTTCAGGAAATTGCTGCCTTCCAGACGGAGGGTCACGTCGGAGCGGTTCCCGAGCTGGAGGATGGGCTCGTTGACCCCCTTCATGTTCACGCTGCGCAGGGTGATCTCCGAGCGGGTGTCGTCCGGGACCCGGACCACCATGTCCACGCCCTGCTTCTCATGCCCGGTCAGCGTTAACCGTCCGGCGGGGGCCTGGATGCCGGTATAGCTTTCCAGGGCGAGCTTCAGCAGGTCGACGGTCTCACCGTCCGCGGCCGGATAGATCCGCAGGCTCCGGTCGTAGCGGGTCAGCGAAAGGTTTTCCTCCAGGATCAGGTTGCGGACCGGTTCGCTGACGGCGGGGATCGGCTGCTCCGTGGGCCGGCCGGTGTAGAAGCCCTGGATCAGGTCCACCCCCAGGTCGATCACGGTGCGGAGCTCGTCGGCGGTCTCCACGCCTTCCGCCAGGGCGCGGATCCCATTCTGGTGCGCGAAGTCGATGGTGTTGCGGACGAAGAGCTGCTTGTTGCTGTCATTCCGGATGCCGGAGATCAGCTCGCGGTCGATCTTGATCAGCTGCGGCGTATAGCGCAGCACGTTCACGATGTTTGAGTGGCCGGTGCCGTAATCGTCAATGGCGATCACCGTATGGCCGCCGTCCTTGCACAGGCCCTTCAGCCGGGCGAGCTCCTCGTCGGAGGTGGAGTTCTGCTCGGTCAGCTCGAAGACGAAGCAGTCCAGGTAGCTCTCATAGCGGGACTTGAGCAGGGCGCAGTCCTCCTCCGTGAGGAAGTGGCCCGGGATCGTGTTGATGAAGACCTTGCAGCCGTTGAAGGAGCTGAAGCGGCGGACGTAGGTATCGATGATCCCGAAGAGGGTCGTCTTTTCCACGTCGTAGAGGCGGTTGTATTCCCGGGCGACATCCAGGATCTCCAGCGGGGAGAGATGCACCAGGTTATCCGTCCGCATGAGCGCTTCGTAGGCATAGATCTGGGCTGTCCTGGCGTCCACGATCGGCTGGAAGTGGAAGCGCAGGAGGTTCTTTTCCATGAGCAGGCTGAAGGCACTGTACATGGCGGGGGAACTGACGGTCGGCTTGGCGGCTTCACGGGCGCCGACACGCATCCGGTTCAGGTACATCTCGCCAAGAGCCAGGTGGATCAGGTTCTCCAGGGTAGTGTTCTCCCAGGGGGCTTCCATCCGGGTGCTGCCGCAGTTGACCTCCACATAGTACTGTTTGGAGCTGGCGGCGTTCCAGGACTCGATATGGGTGAGGAAGTCCCGGGCGGCCCGGTCGTTCCCGCGGCTGAGCTCCGGGTCGTTCGCAGCGCTGCTGACGACGGCGAACTGATCATCGGAGATCCGGGCCACGAGGAGGGCGCCGGCATAGACGGACGAGAGCCTGCCGCCCACGAGCCGGGCGATTTCCTCCGTGTCGTTCATGCCGTAGTTCTCATAGATATAGGAATACCGGTTGATGCACCAGACGGAGAGCGCCAGGGGCAGCCGGTGGTTCTCCGGCTCCCGGCAGTAGCTGTCAAACCAGCGGGACAGGCCTTTCAGGTTGTTCAGTCCGGTCACGGCGTCGAGGTAGAGCGAGTTGTCCAGGTGGGTGATCAGCATCTGCTGGCGGGTATTGCCCAGCTGGATGGCGAAGACCAGGTTCAGGATGTCCGAGACCCGCTTGATCAGCTGGATGTCGCGGTTCATGTCGTCGGTCCGGGCGGCGTAGAAGCCGCAGACCACGGTGCCGGCCCGGATCACGTTGAAGACGGTGGCGGCGGGCGCATTTCCTTCCTGCGGGTGAAGGGACTGCAGCGTGCAGGGTGTGACGGCCAGGGGCTGGTCCGGCTCCCGGAAGGGAACGGCCAGCAGCTCGTCCCCGATGGTGTCGTCGAAGAGATCGATCCCCTCATAAATGTCCGGGAAACGCCGGTTCAGGTAGATCGCCGAACCCGGCAGGATGGACTGGGAGACCAGCTTCAGGAAGGAATCCAGGTCCTTCTGGGCGATCATCAGTTCCACCTTGTAGAACAGGTCGTTCTCATGGGTGTTCAGCATCTCGGCCTTGCGGAAAACGGCGGTCACGTCAAAAGGAGCGTTCTTTTCCGCCGGGCAGCCGCAGGATTCGGACAGGACGGCCCTGTAGGGATGGGTGATGCGCCGGGGCGGCTTCCCGCCGGCCAGGAGGCACCGGATGAGATCCACGGTCTGCCGGGCCAGGGCGGCGGAATCTTCCCCGCAGGTGGTCAGGTTCGGCCGGACCAGCCAGGCGACGGGGGAGGCGTCAAAGCCGGTGACGATCACGTCTTCGGGGACGCGGAGACCGTTCTCCTTCAGGGTGTCGCAAACGGCGACGGCCATGGTGTCGTTGGCGCAGAAGATCGCGCGGGGGAGTTTCTCCCGGCTGCGGATCAGCTTGCGCACGATCTCGCGGGCCGGCGGAGACCAGTAGTTGCCGTAGGCCATCTGGGATTCGCGGAAGGGCAGGCCCAGCTCTTCCAGCACCTCCCGGTAGCAGCGGAAGCGGCCCTCGGAATCCGGCTCGTCCTTTATGCCGGCGATAAAGAAGGTATCCCGAGCTCCGTGGTCCACAATGACGTGGCGGAGAAGGGATTTGAAACTCTGCTCAAAATCGTTGACGATCGACCAGCAGCCCGGCAGCTCCGCGCCGACACAGATCACCGGGACTTGATGCTCCTGCGCGCCCTGTACGATTTCGGAAACCAGCTGGTCGTCGTGGATCGTGGGATAGATGATCAGGATGGCGGAGAACAGGTCGTACTGGATCGCCTTATAGACCGCGCGGGCTGCGTTGTTGTCCTTTTCGTGCCAGAAGAAATCCAGCGAGGAGTTGAAGAACGCGACATCAAAGCCCTCGGCGGAAGCAACCTTGCTCAGGGCATGGATAAACCCGGTGTTCGGGAAACTGTGGGCTTGGGACAGGCATACGCCGATCAGCTTCGGCTTTTCGGTCATGAGGGGAAATCCTCCAGTCTTTTCCTTGCAGCATCACGGTATACATTTCTCTTTGGCAGGCAAAGTATAGCACAGAAGCGGGGAAAAAGCAAAATCGAATGGATTTCTTTCTTTTTGCAAGGCTGCCCTTGAAAGGAAGGGAGAAACAGGGTATAATCCACGGGCATCTGTGTGTGCGGTGAGTTCGGGACCTTCCTCACCTTAAACAAAACTAAAGGATGGGAATATGAAAAAGAATACGACAAAAATGGTAGCATTCGGCGGTGTGATCGCCGCCCTGTACGTGGTGTTGACGATCATCGCAGCGGCCCTGGGCATCGCAAGCGGAGCAATCCAGGTACGCCTTTCCGAAGCGCTGACGATCCTGCCGGTGTTCACCGCGGCGGCGGTTCCCGGCCTGACGGTCGGCTGCGTGGTAGCCAACCTGATCACCGGCTGCGCAGCCTGGGATGTGGTGTTCGGCAGCATGGCGACGCTGCTGGGCGCGATCGGTACCCGGCTGTTGAAAGACAGGCCGGCGGTCGCCTGGATTCCCCCGGTGGTGAGCAACATGGTGATCGTGCCGATCGTGCTGATGAAAGTCTACGGTGTGGACAACGTGGAAGTTTTCGGCGAGGTATTTAACGGCGACAGCCTCTGGATCATGCTGGCCGTTACGGTAGGGATCGGAGAAATCATCGCCTGCGGTGTGCTGGGAATGCTTCTGTATCAAACCATAAAGAAGAACCCGAGAATCACGGATCTGGTGGATTAATACATTATCCGGGTCATCAAAAAAGCCCTCTGCGAAGGTCTCAGCGGAGAGGGCGTTTTTTCATGCTGTTTACTTGTGATAGAGCTTGTGGCTCTGGTAGCTGGGATCACAGGTCAGGTTGACACCCAGGAGGCGGAAAGTATTGTCGTCCACCGCGGGGAGGATGACCGTGGAATGGACCTCGCAGTTCTTCAGCTTCGGCAGTTTGCTCAGCGCCCGGGCAGCGTTGTAGTTGGTAGCCGCGGAAACGGACAGGGCGATCAGCACCTCGTCTGAATGCAGGCGGGGATTGTGATTGCCCAGGTACTTGCACTTCAGCTCCTGCACAGGTTCTACGACTTCCGGGGAGATCAGGTGGACCTTCTTCGGGATGCGGGCAAGCTTTTTCAGCGCGTTCAGGATCAATGCAGCCGAAGGCCCGAGCAGATCCGTGGTCTTGCCGGTGACGATCTCACCGTTCGGCAGTTCGATCGCCAGGGCAGGGTTGCCGGTCGCTTCGGCGCGGACGCGGGCGGCGTTCATCACGGGGCGGATGCTTTCACCGATGTTCAGCTGCTTCATCAGCAGGAGGATCTTTTCGGCTTCCTCTTTGGCAGCGTGGCCCTGGAGGAAGGAACAGCGGGCGGCGTAATACCGGCGGATGATTTCCTTTTCCGCGGCTTCCACGCAGGCGCGGTCGTCGGTGATGCACATACCGACCATGTTCACGCCCATATCAGTCGGGCTCTTGTAGGGAGATTTGCCCCACACATGTTCGAACAGGGCGTTCAGGACGGGGAAGATCTCGATATCCCGGTTATAGTTAACGGTGGTCCGGCCGTAGGCTTCCAGATGGAAGGGATCGATCATGTTCACATCGCTGAGGTCCGCGGTGGCGGCCTCGTAGGCGACGTTGACCGGATGCTTCAGGGGGAGGTTCCAGATCGGGAAAGTTTCGAACTTGGCATAGCCGGCTTTGATGCCCCGGCGGTTCTCCTGGTACAGCTGGCTCAGGCAGGTTGCCATCTTGCCGCTGCCGGGACCGGGGGCAGTGACCAGCACGAGGGGGCGCGTGGTCTCCACGTAATCGTTACGGCCGAATCCGTCGTCGCTGACGATGTGATCGATGTTCGTGGGGTAGCCCTCGATCGGGAAATGATGATAGGTCCGGATACCCTGGGCGTTCAGGCGCTGCTCGAAAGCGACGGCGGCCGGCTGCCCGGCCCAGCGGGTGAGGACGACGGAACCGACGTACAGGCCGATCCCGCGGAAGGCATCGATCAGGCGCAAGGTGTCCTGGTCGTAAGTGATGCCCAGGTCGCCGCGGACCTTGCTGGTCTCGATATCATTGGCGTTGATCGCGATGAGGATCTCTTCCTTGTCCTTCATCTTCAGGAGCATCTGCACCTTGCTGTCCGGCTGGAAACCCGGCAGGACGCGGCTCGCATGGTAGTCGTCGAAGAGCTTGCCGCCCAGTTCCAGGTAGAGCTTGCCGCCAAACTCGTCGATCCGCTGCATGATGCGCTCGGACTGCATGCGCGTATACTGGTCGTGATCAAAGCCGATTTTCATATCCTTAACCCCCGTGATCCGGAATCAAACAAAGGATATTTTACCCTTGCGCACGGGACATGGTCAAGATTTCCCCGGAGGAAATACAAAAAAAGACAGGGATACAGGGAGCCCCGGCTTGCTTTTCCGGCAGGAAAACGCTATACTCTTCCTTGCCGTTTGCGCGATGAAGATTGGGTCCCGTGCGATCCTTCGGTGTGAACCCTGTCAGGTCCTGACGGAAGCAGCAGTAAGCATCTGACGGGATGTGCTGCGGGGTTGCCCGGTCTGAGCGCAGGCGGTTTTTTTTCTGTTTGCTGCTTTTTGCGGCAGTGGATGTATGATATACTGAATCGATGTCAATATTTGGAGGAATGCGGCAATGGAGCTTGATCTGATCCGGCAGGTGGACCCCGAGGTGGCGGATGCCATCAACCTGGAGCTTGACCGTCAGCGTACTCATGTGGAGCTGATCGCCAGCGAGAACTTCGTCTCTCCGGCGGTGATGGCGGCGATGGGGACCTGCCTGACGAATAAATACGCCGAAGGATATCCGGGCAAGCGCTATTACGGCGGCTGCGAGTGCGTGGACATCGTGGAGAACCTGGCGCGCGACCGGGCCTGCAAGCTGTTTGGCGCGGAACATGCCAACGTACAGCCCCACAGTGGCGCGCAGGCCAATATGGCGGTCTATTTCGCCATGCTGAAGCCCGGTGATACCGTGATGGGCATGAGCCTGTCCAACGGAGGACATCTAACCCACGGGAGCCCCGTAAACATGTCCGGCGCATACTTCAATTTCGTTCCCTACGGCGTCTCTTCCGAGACCGAGATGATCGACTACGATGAGGTCCGCCGCCTGGCGAAGGAGAACACTCCGAAGATGATCGTCGCGGGTGCTTCTGCCTATCCGCGGGTCATTGATTTCAAAACCCTGCGCGAGATCGCGGATGAGGTCGGCGCCCTGCTGATGGTCGACATGGCGCACATCGCCGGCCTGGTGGCCGCGGGCGAGCATCCGAGCCCCGTGCCCTTTGCCGATTTCGTGACCACTACGACCCACAAAACGCTGCGTGGCCCGCGGGGCGGTATGATCCTGTGTCGCGAGGAATACGCAAAAGCGATCGACAAGGCGATCTTCCCCGGCACGCAGGGCGGACCGCTCGAGCACATCATCGCCGGGAAGGCGGTCTGCTTCGGCGAGGCGCTGAAGGAAGACTTCCGCACCTACCAGCACCAGATCATCCTGAATGCGAAAGCAATGGAGAAGACTTTCCGGGAGGAGGGCGTCCGCATGGTCTCCGACGGCACGGACAACCACCTGCTTCTGCTTGATTTTACAGGCACAGAGATGACAGGCAAGCTGATGGAGAACCTGCTGGAGGATGCGAACATTACCGTCAACAAGAACACCGTTCCGAACGAAACCCGCAGTCCCTTCGTGACCAGCGGCATCCGCGTCGGTACCCCGGCGGCCACCTCCCGCGGCCTGAAGGAAGCGGAGATGGCGAAGGTGGCCGGTTGGATCGCCCGGGTCCTGCGTGAAGGCGAAACCGCTGTCCCGGAGATCCGGGCACAGGTGGAAACCATGATGGCAGGCTACCCGCTGTATGCGTAAGGTCCCTGTGTGATTCCCCCGGTTTCAGAGTCCGACTGCCGGCACCGTGAAGACGGTGCCGGTTTTCATGCATACCGGCCGCGAAACGCAGTGGCGGCGCGCCGCGCATGAAAAATGCGAAAACTCCTGTACATTTTGATGGATAAGGGGTAGCACGATCATGAAAAATATGATATACTATTCCAAAGTGTGAGCTTAATAAAGTTCTCCGAAGACATAAGCGGGCGAAACCCGATGTGTTTGACACGAT
>JAEEGL015156538.1_pt1 | contig 10542 bp, 8 predicted proteins | sample 9134231 | NCBI WGS metagenome assembly JAEEGL01 (sample SAMN16246548, study PRJNA631951) | gut metagenome | biome: gut microbiome; feature: rumen; material: fiber-attached | host: Bos | place: Iran: Karaj | collected 2018-10
AGTTGGATGTCTCCCAATATGAAGATGGAGACGACATCCAACGGCGGAATCGGAAAAGCGTTCGGCCGGATGTTCTCCGGTGAGGCGCTGTTCCAGAACCGCTATACGGCCGTCGGCGCCCCCGGAATGATCGCGTTCGCCTCCAGCTTCCCCGGGTCTATCCTGGCCATCGAAATAACACCGGATAAACCGGTCATCCTCCAGAAGCGGGCCTTCCTGGCATCCACCACCGGCGTCGAGCTCTCGGTCTTCTTCCAGAAGAAATTCGGGGCCGGTCTCTTTGGCGGCGAGGGCTTTATTATGCAGAAACTGACCGGAACCGGGATCGCTTTCGTCGAGATTGACGGTTATTCGATCGATTACGACCTTCAGCCCGGCCAGCAGCTGGTCGTCGATACCGGCTATCTCGCCCGTATGGACGCCACCTGTTCGATGGATATCGTCACGGTCCCCGGCTTGAAGAACAAGTTCTTCGGCGGCGAAGGTCTGTTCAACACCGTTATCAGGGGGCCCGGAAAAGTAACGCTGCAGACCATGCCGATCCATAGCGTTGCCGGGTCCATCGCACCCTATATTTCGACCGGCAACTGATCTTTCCGGATCCGGAACGCTGCGGCGGCCCCCAAGGGCCGCCGCTTTTTTGGCGAATTTGAAACGGATAATGAAAAAACGTCCGACATATTGACATTTTTGCCGGTGTACGATACAATTAGTATATATCCGTGATACCCTGCCGTTTTTTTCTGTCATTATCTTATTTCAACAGGAGGATTCATTATGAAAAAACTATCGCAAGGTAAGATCTGGTGTTTTGCCGTCGGTCAGCTCGGCTGGTCGATCCTGGCAGCCGTCATTTCGAGCTGGCTTGTCAACTATTATCAGCCTGACAACAAGCTGATCGAAGCCGGCCACAAAATCTTTATCCCCCAGGGACTCGTCATCTTCGGCGCCTTTACCATTCTCGGAGCGATCACGGCTTTCGGACGGATCTTTGACGCGGTCACCGATCCGCTGATCGCGTCGGCCTCCGACAAATGCCGCTCGAAGGACGGCCGCCGTATCCCGTTCATGCGGGCCGCAGCCATTCCCTTTGCTCTGGTGACCGTCCTGACCTTCTGGTCTCCTATCAACGGCGAATCCTGGATCAACGCCGCCTTTCTCTTTATTATGGTCACGCTGTTTTATCTGTTCATGACCATGTACTGCACCCCTTACAACGCGCTGATCCCCGAGCTGGGAAGCAATCAGAAAACGCGCATGAGCATCTCCACAACGATATCCTTTACCTATATCGCCGGTATGGCGGTTGCGTATATGGCGCCCGTCATCTGGGGCTTTTTTGAAAAATATCTCGAACGTATGCTGGCGATCCGCATCACTTTTTCCGGCATGGCTCTGGTGGGCCTCGTCTGTCTCTTCGTCCCGGTCTTTACCATCAGGGAGAAGGATTATATCGACGTCGTCCCAACGGAAAGCACGGCGTTCCGTTCACTGGCCGCCACATTCCGGAACAAGCAGTTTCGTACCTTCGTCTTCTCCGATATCGCCTATTTCCTCGGGATCACGATGTTCCAGACTGCGCTTCCCTATTTCGTGACCGCGCTTCTCAACCTCGACGAGGGGATGTCGACCGTTTACTTTGTCCTCATGACGGCACTCAGCGTACTGTTCTATATCCCGGTGCAGAAGCTGACGCCGAAATTCGGAAAACGCAAACTGATCCTGATCGCTTTTGTGATCTTCACCCTCAGCTTCGTGTACTCCGCCTTCTTCGGCCAGAATCTGCCGATCCCGCCCGAGATCCAGGGCTATATTCTCTGCGTGGTCGCCGCACCGGCCATGGCCATCTTCGGTATCCTTCCCCAAGCGGTCGTGGCGGATATTTCGGAATGCGACGCTCTCGAGACCGGTGAAAACCGCTCCGGTATGTTCTACGCTGCGCGAACCTTTGCTTTCAAAATGGGACAAAGCGCCGCCATGCTGATCGTGACTGCGCTCTCCACGATCGGAAAGGATTCCGGTTTCGGCTACCGTTTGATCGCGATCAGCGCCGCCGCCGTCTGTCTGCTGGGCGGTATCCTGTTTATCTTCTATAACGAAAAAGCCGTTTACGAAAAGATTTTGAATCGCGGAAACGGAGAATCGGAATGAATTATATCAGAGAATCCGAATATCGCGTCACTATGACTGAAAAGGTCCTGCCGTTTCTCTTCTCAGTCCGAACCGACGGTGAAATGAACAGCTTTGACGGTCGGCCTCTTCATTGGGTATCCTTCCGCTGCCCCGATCCCGTCCGCTCCGTCGTCATGCTCCATGGCTTTACCGAATCCACTGAAAAATATTCGGAGATGATCTGGTATTTCCTGAACTCCGGCTCCAACGTTCTGATCTTTGATCAGCGCGGCCACGGAAAAAGCTACCGTCACGTGGAGGACATGACACTGACTCACGTGAATCATTTCGACGATTACGTAACGGATTTCGAATATTTCGTCAGGGATGTCGTCCCGCACGACCTGCCGCTCCGCCTGTTTTCCCATTCCATGGGCGGTGCCGTGGCCGGTCTGTATCTGGAGAAAAACCCAGACGTATTTCCCAAAGCCGTCTTTTCCTCCCCCATGATCGCGCCGGCGAGGGGCGGAATCCCGCTTGGGATAGCCAAGTTCATTTGCCGGTCGGCGATCCTGCTCGGAAAAGCCGAAAAGCGGCTCTTTCTCTCCTCGCCGTATCCGGGAAAAGAATCTTTTGAAAACGCATGCGACACGTCGGAGGAACGGTTTTCCTTCTATGAAGCCATAAAACGGAAAACGCCGTATCTCCAGAATTATTCCCCAACCTACCGCTGGACGCTGGAATCGCTGAACGTGACGGCCCGTTTGCTCCGCAAGGGAGAACCCGAAAAGATCAAATCCGAAGTACTGCTGATCAACGCCGGACTCGACGACGTCGTGCTGGCTCCGGAGCAGGAAGCATTCATCTCCAGAATCTCCTGCGGCCGGCTTCGCACGTTTGAAAACGCTAAACACGAGATCTTTTACAGTTCCGACGACGTTCTCTTTCCTTATGTAGACGAGATTCTGTCTTTTCTTGCCTGAACCGAGGCGGCTTCTTCACCGGAAGAAGCCGCCTCGCTGTTTTTCACAAAATGCCGTGTTCCGCGTTCAGGACCGCATACAGTTCGGGAAAATAACGCAGAGCGTTCCAGATCGAAATGCCGGACAGATCATACTGCTCGGCGAGACGCAGCTTTTCCGTAATACTTTCGGCGTTTTCAAACCAGACGATATGCTGAGCGCCATCACGTAAATAATTGAAAAAAGGGGCCTTCGCCGCGTTGTCAAACTGGATCGAGGCTCCACGTTCCGCCGCCAGTAAGATCGCGTCGGTATTGCCGATGCTCTGTGCCTCCGTTTCCCCGAAGACAAACGGAAGAGGCCAGTCATATCCGTAATTGGGAACGCCGAGCAGAATTTTTTCGGGCGGAATCTCGGTCACGGCGTACCGAACGACGCGTTCCATATTCGGGATCGGCGAAACGGCGCCGGGAGGCCCGTACTTATAACCCCATTCATAGGTCATCAGGATCACATAGTCCGCCGCGTTTCCGATTCCGCGGTAATCATGCCCTTCATACAGGAGCCCCGGCTGATCCGCTGCCACCTTGGGCGCCAGAGCAGCAAAGAGCAGCAGGTTTTTCTCCTTCAGCGCTCGGTTCAGTTTTTCCAAAAAAAGAACATACCGGCCCGCATCGTCGGCGTAAATATACTCAAAGTCGACTTCTACGCCCGCGTACCCCTTTTCCCCCGCAGTCCGGATCAGTTCTCCGATCAGACGGTCTTCGACCGCAGGATCTGCGAACAGTTGACGCGACAGTTCATTGTTGAATGTCCCGTCCTCGCTCAGCGTAGAAATAAGCAGGATGGCGCCTACCCCGTACTGTTTCGCCTGCGCGAGAATCATTTCATCCGACGCGGCGATCAACGATCCGTCGTTCCGAAAACCGTAAGAAAAAACCGTAACGTACGTCAGATACGGCAGGATCCGCTGCAAAACTTCTTCCTCGATAAACGGATAAACGTAACCGTTCACGATCAACTCCTTTCCCCGCGTGTTTCCTTCCAGCGTAAGCGTCAGATACTGACCGGGATAAATGAGCGGGATACCGCGCAGCTCGGGATTGTTCCGCAGCAGCGTCATGACCGGGATCCCGGTTTTTTCCGAGATTGAAAAAAGCGTATCTCCCGCCTTCACCCGATAGCGCTGTTCCGGCGTCAGTATCACCAACTGCTGCCCCGGCACCAGCACCGTCTCCCCCGTCAGACCGTTGTCCGCCAGCAGCCGTCCGAGCGGGATGCCGTAGACGGCGGCGATAACGTTCAGTGTATCGCCGGGCTTCACATTATGTATCTTCATGCTGTCCTCCCCAAATACAAACTTCAGTACAGTATATGCCCTCGGGACGCCGTAAAGTGCATCTCGCTTCGTTTTTAGCCGGAAAACACCACGGCGACAAATGTTAATTTTTTTCAGACGGTTGATTTGTCGTCCGTAATGTGTTAGAATGAAGAAAAGCGTTAAGTCATAACCGTCGCCGCGAGTTCATATATTGGTTCACGGTGATGCAGAAATGAAAATCAAGATCAAACTCTCCTTGATCTATGGCTTTATTACCCTTTTCGGCGCTTCTCTTTCCTCCGGCCTTCTCTATGCCTACGGCTTTCCGCTGACAGAGCCGCTCAGCCGTTTCGTCGGGGAAACTCTCTCGGCGGCTGACTATATCTCGTTAAGCTGCGTCCTTCTCAAGCCGCTGATCTGGATCTTTCTTTCCGGATTCACGATCTTTTCCTGCGCGGTAAGCGGCGTGTCCTGCTTTTACATCGGCCTCGTTATGGGACAACTTATCACGCGATACTGTCTTTCACCGCTGAATCCCTTTACCCACGCGGCCGGACTTGCGTTCTTTCTCGGATCGGCAGTTCTCTTCGTTCTGCTCTCCGTTGACGGCGCATGTTTCCGAAACTCTCTGAAAACCGCGGCGCCGGATCCCCGTGAGCTGGTCCGCACGACCCCGGCCATCTATTTCTTCCGCTCTTTTCTGTCGGCCTCGGCGATTACGGTCGCTCTCTCGGCCGCACTCTATTTCTTCCTCTTTTATTTCCCGATCTGACATCGGCTGAAAGGACGTTGAACGATATGCCCCGGAATCACAAAAACAGCGCCGGAAAACGGCACCTCCTGTACGAGATCTTCAATCCGAAGGGAAACGGCAATGGGCTCACCAAGGAGGAGATCGCCCAGCCGAGAACGGTCGGCCGATTCTTCCGCTTTTACAGTACCAACTTCAATATGATGTTCGCGCTGAACATCTTCGCCTTTCTGGGCAACTTTCCGATCCTCTTCGGACTGTATGCACTGACAGGCAATCTGAATTTCAACACCACGGCGCCGACGTCCTCCCTTTTCGCGCCGCTTCGCGGCGTCGCCCTGATGCAGGGAAACAACCCTGTTACGGCGGCGCTTTTCGGCGTTCACGGCATTCAGGAGACGGTCAGTCTGCCGACGACCGCCACTTACGTTTTCTACTCTCTGACGGCGCTCATCATTTTCACCTTCGGGATCGTGAATCTCTCGAGCGCTTACATTATGCGAAATATCGTAAAAGGCGATCCCACCCTTTTTGTCAGCGATATCCGCTACTCCGTCAAACGCAACTGGAAACAGGGAATGCTTCTCGGCGCGATCGATCTGATCTTCCTCGTCATCATCGGCTACGATCTGGTCTATTTTCGTTTCGCCGGTTCCCACCCTCTTTTCGCCTTTCTGCTCGGTGCGATGGCGATCATCGCCATGCTGTATTCGATGATGCGCTACTATATGTACCTTCTGCTGGTCACTTTTGATCTGTCGATCTGGAAGATCTTCAAAAACGCCTTTATTTTCTCAATCCTCGGCTTCAAGCGCAACATCGCCGCGTTTCTCGCTTCTCTTTTGATCTGGGCGATCGACTATTATCTTTTGATTGTCATTTTCCCCATCGGCATTATTCTTCCCGTCATGTTTCTGGTTTCGCTCACACAGTTCATGGGCATTTACGCCGCCTATCCGAAAATCAAGGAGATCATGATCGATCCCTATTACGTGAGCGACGACGTCGGAGCCAAGCTGAGGAGCGAAGCGGAAAACGATGAACCGGAACACGAAATCGAGCCGATCTTCAAGGATCGCGGGTAACGCCGGGACTGCGCCGCCTTTTTGAACTTCCGTCACAAAAGAACAGGTAATCAAAATGCGACTACTGACGATAGGTGAAAACGACGCCGGACAGCGTCTCGATAAATTCCTGATGAAAACCCTGCGCACGCTTCCTCCTTCACTGATGTACAAAGCTATCCGTACCAAAAAAATCAAAGTCAACCGCAAACGGGCCGAGGGCGGCCGGATCCTCTCCGAGGGCGACACCATTTCTCTCTTTCTGTCGGACGACTTCTTCACAAATGATGCCGATCCGGCTGATCTTTATTCCCGGATCCGGCCGTCTTTCCGCATCGTCTATGAGGACGAAAACCTGCTTTTGTGTGATAAGCCGGCGGGACTATCCGTTCACGAGGACAATGACGACGAGGTCAATACGCTGATCACGCAGATCCGATCTTATCTCTTTCAGAAAGGCGATTATCATCCGGAGAAGGAGCAGTCTTTCGCACCCGCACTCTGCAATCGCATCGACCGCAACACCGGCGGAATCGTGATCGCGGCCAAAAACGCCGCGTCGCTCCGGGAAATTAATACCCTGATCCGGGAAAGAAAGCTTTCCAAACGCTATCTCTGCGCCGTTCACGGAACGCTCGAAAAAAAAGAAGACACGCTCCGCGCCTATCTTGTCAAAAACAGCGAGACCAACACCGTTTCGGTTTTCTCCCATCCTGTCGGAAACGGAAAAGAGATCCTGACGCGTTACCGCGTTCTGGAAGAAAAGGACGGCCTTTCCCTGCTCGAGGTCGAGCTCCTGACCGGCCGCACACACCAGATACGGGCACATTTTGCCTATCTCGGCCATCCGCTGCTCGGTGACGGAAAATACGGCGTCAACCGTGACGATAAAAAACGGGGATACCGGTTTCAGGCATTGTATTCCTACCGTCTCATCTTCTCAGGCGGCAGCCTGCTCTCCTATCTGAACGGAAAAACGTTTACCGTCTCCCCGGAATCGATTCCGTTTCTTTCGCTATTCAGTGAAAACGCTCTTTCCCGAATCCGCCCGGAGGAGGTCACCCGATGAGTTATCTTGTCGTTTTTTTATGCGGGCTCCTCACGGCGGCACCCCTGATCTGGTCGCCGCTCTTCCTTTTGCCGTGGTTCTCCCTCGTACCGCTTTTCGTTATCGCAGAATCAAAAAAAGCCGCCTACCGACACGGACTTCTCTTCTCGTTCGGCTATTATGGCGTGCTCTATCACTGGTTCCTTTATTTGTATCCCATGGATTTTGCCGATTTCTCTCCGACAGCCGGCCTCTTCATCGTGCTGCTGGCCTGGTTCGGCATGACGCTGCTCCAAGGAACCGGTACGGCATTCGTTCCCTTTCTTTACCGACGGCTCATCAGAAGCCGCCGGCCTGCTTTCGCGCCTTTTGCCGCAGCTGCGCTTTGGTGCTGCATGGAATGGCTGCAGACACAGTTCTGGTTCGGAGTTCCGTGGGGGCGGCTTGCCGTCACGCAGGCCGACTGGCTCCCGATGATCCAAAGCGCCTCTCTCTTCGGTTCACTCGGCCTCGGCTTTCTCATGGTCCTGGTCAACGGCTGGCTGGCGCTGACTTACCGCGCGTTCAAAGAAAACAAGACAAAGGTCCGGAGTTCGGCCGCTGTTGCACTCTCTCTTTTTGCGGCTAATTTGATCTTCGGACTGGCGGCACTGATCTGTCCGACAGATGCGTCCCGGCCCCTGACGGCGGCCGCCATTCAGGGCAACATCGCCTCCGGCGACAAGTGGGCTGACGATTCCGTCGCGCATTCGCTCGACGTCTATATCCCCCTGACCGAAGAAGCGGCGGCACAGTCAGGCGCGCAACTTATCGTTTGGCCGGAGACCGTTCTGACAGATTCGCTCAATATGCGACAGCCCCTGCTGCAGCAGCTCGGAGAATTATCCTCACGGACAGGCGCCTATCTGGCGGTCGGTGCCTATTATTCCGAAACAGAAAACGGCGAGCTTCACAGTTATAACGCCATCTATCTGATCCATCCAGACGGCACCGTCAACGAATCCGTCTATAAAAAACGGCATTTGGTACCCTTCGGCGAATACCTGCCCATGCCGGGCGTTATCCGCACGATCCTGCCGGATCTGGCCGGGATGAATCTCTTTGATTCCGACCTGACCGCCGGAACGAATCCGGCGCTCTTCCGGACTGATCTCGGCTGTATCGGCGCCCTTGTCTGCTTCGATTCGATCTACGAAACGCTGACGTTGTCCTCCGTCCGGGACGGCGCAGAAATCATGATTCTGTCGACCAACGATTCCTGGTACAAGGACTCGGCCGCCGTCTATCAGCACAACGGTCACGCCGTACTGCGAGCCGTAGAATCCGGAAGAAGCTTTGTCCGCGCTGCCAACACCGGTATCTCTTCCCTCATTACGCCGCAGGGGAAAATTGTCGGACGACGGGACCCCCTGATCACCGGTTACGTGACCGGACAGGTAACGCTCCAGTCGCACCGAACGGTCTATTCTGTCATCGGGAATACGGTCGTCTGGCTTTCTTTCGGATATATCTTTTTTCTCTCCTTCCTTTCCCTCCGAGACCGGCTCGGAAGAAACCGCCCCGATACCAAATCCCGGCCGCATCGGGATGACACCGATATTTCCCGGGAAATAACGGCCTGATGCCCGCCGTTTTTCAAACATCGTCCGCCCCGCCGAACAAAAAACGGTTGACATACCTTCCGGGATATGATATAATAGAGGACGTTATTGGGATGTAGCCAAGTTGGTTAAGGCACAAGACTTTGACTCTTGCAGTCGCGCGTTCGAGTCGCGCCATCCCAGCCAAACCAAACCGCCCGCAGCGCAAAACGCCGCGGGCGGTAGTTTTTTGAAAGAAAGAGACGACCGATCATCCCGTCAATAATCAAAGAAGAAACCGGCCTTGCCGAGGAGTTCGATGATCGGCAGCCCCTGCGGGCAGACGCTCTCACACTGGCCGCAGGCGAGGCAATCCGAGGGCGCAGCACCCTCCGAAATTGCCTTCTGATAGATCCGGTCGGCGCGAGCCGTGTCGTTCATTGCGCTTCGGTTCATCGCGCGGAAAATTTCCGGAATCCGGATCCCCATCGGACATCCCTTCATGCAGTAACGGCAACCTGTACATTCGATCTGTTCGACCGATTTCAGGGCGAAGACGGCCTTCCGGACGATCTCCCGTTCCGATTCGTCCAGGGGATGGAAATCAGTCATATAAGAAAGGTTATCCTCCATCTGCTCCAGATTGGACATCCCGGACAGCACCGTAATACAACCGTCAAGCGACGCGGCAAAACGGATCGCCCAGGAAGCGAGAGACTTATCCGGGGCCGCTTTCCGGAAAACCGAAGCCGCGCTTTCAGGAAGATTGGCCAGCATACCTCCCTTGACCGGCTCCATAATCACAAACGGTACCCCATGCTTGGCCGCCACCTCATAATTGGCGCCCGAGGCGACCGAAGGATCGTCCCAATCGGCATAATTGATCTGAAGCTGAATAAAATCCACGTCAGGATGCGCGGTCAGCAATTCATCGAGAAGTTCCGGTGAAGCGTGATAGGAAAAACCCCAGTGACGGATCTTGCCTTCCTCTTTGCATTGTTTCACGAAGTCCCACAGCCCGTAGGCATCGTAGATTCCGACGTTGTTCTCCTGCAAGGCGTGAAGCAGATAAAAATCGAAATATTTGGCGCCAGTCCGTTCCAGACTGACGTCAAGCTGACGCTTGACCTCCTTCTCCGTCGGATTCCCGATCCAGGCGTTCATTTTTGTCGCAAGCAGATAGGATTCGCGCGGATAACGGTCAACGAGCGCTTCTTTGATCGCCCGTTCCGAATTGCCGCCGTCATAAATATAGGCGGTGTCGAAATAGGTCATCCCGGCCGCCATAAAACGATCGACCATCTTTTTGACCTGCTCCACGTCGATCCCAATGGCGCTGTCGGGCTGTTTGGGAAGCCGCATCAGTCCGAAGCCCAGTTTTCCGATCGATTTACCGAAATACTCTCCGTAGGATCCCATACTGTTTTCCTTTCTCTTCACGGCGCAAACCGTTTCTTGCTTTCCCGCCGGGACCGTGTCCGGTCCTGCTCCGGACGGCGCCCCCGATTTGATTATATCATATCCCGCCGGTCCCGTCAACTGCATTTTTATCCGCGCGGATTTTCAGATATCGCAACGGAAAACTGTTTTGAAACGAATTACCGTTTCTTCATTGAGGAAACCAAAAAAACACTTCTGTAGAAGCTAAGCGCCTGACAGAAAGACATAAGGACCTGCTGAAAAATCGGCCGATACTGCGAAGGA
>JAEEGL016036829.1_pt1 | contig 10542 bp, 6 predicted proteins | sample 9134231 | NCBI WGS metagenome assembly JAEEGL01 (sample SAMN16246548, study PRJNA631951) | gut metagenome | biome: gut microbiome; feature: rumen; material: fiber-attached | host: Bos | place: Iran: Karaj | collected 2018-10
ACAATATATTTTTATATTTTTTTAATATTATATTATTTTACATTAAAGATAATAAATAATCTTATATTTTATAATACATCTTTTTGTAAAAAATTTTTAATGCTTTTTTTAAAACACAAATTTAATAAATATTTCGTTAAATATATTTAACTATTTTTTTATTATAGATTTTTATATTTAAAATAATAATCTGATATCCTTTTACAGATTTTTTGCTTAACTTTTTTTTCTGAACTCTTTATATGTCTCCTGTTATTATTTTTTCTTTTTTTTTCTTTTATTCTTTTGGTCTACCAATTATATAATTATAAATTTATATAAACCTAATTAATATTAAATTGTTTTTTATTTTATTTATTTTTTTCTATAAGTTTTATCTTTTTTTATTTTTTTTAAAATAATTTTACTCTTATTAAATCTTATTTAATCATTTTATTTTTTTTACATTTTCAATTATTTTTATTTTTCTATTTAAAATATGTGAGTTTTATCAATGAATTTGTTTTTTCAGATTTTTCTTTTTTTACCCATTATTTTCTTTTCATTTTCTTTTTCTTCATTATTTAGGTTTTTATAAAGTTTTGTTGGTTTATTAATTGTTTTTACATTTCTTTTTGAAAAAATCATTTTATCTGAATCATTATCTTCTTCTTTTTTATTTATTTCACATTCATTTTCATTCCATTCAAAATATTCCATTGATTAAATTATTTTTTTTATATGAAAAATAAAACAATAATAAACAAATTTAATTATTATATGTTTTAAAAATGCTTTATTTAAATTTTCATATTATTTTTTACTTTTTTTATTGCATCTAAATCACCACATATTTGCAATTTTGAATTAAATGAAATATGAATTTTATTCTTATTTTCATTCATTAAAACCTTTATTCCTTTTTTTAAGCTATCTTTTTCAACATTTGGAATTTCAAAGAAAATAAAAGGGAAATATATTTTCTTATATTCATCAATTGTGTTGTCAATGATTTTATTTCTTTCAATAATATAATTTATACTTTTATATTGGTCTAATAAATTATTTATTTTTGTCTTTTTTAAAGAAATTTCATTTGTATATGTTTCTATTTCTTGATTTATATTATAAACATCATTATAATCTATATCATTTTGTAATTCTTTTTTCTCATTCCAAAATATTTTTTTTGTTCCTTTTTCTTTGGAGAATAAGTGCATACTTTTCATTACATTTAAAGAATCATAAATTCTTCTCCTGACATTTTTTTGATCTTTTATTCCTATTTTATTAGTATTATTTATTATTTCATTTGATATTTCTTTATAACTTGTTTGTTTTTCCCTTTTAATTATATTCATTACCATATTTGATATTTCTTTTAATCCATAATTGATTTTATTTTTTTTAATTTGTTTTTGTTTTTCATTTATTATATTTTTAAATTTTAATAATGATTTTTTTCTCTTTTTATGTAAAACTATATTTTTTTTTTTAAATTCCTTTTTATAAGTATTTATTTCATTATTATTATTAATCTTATCTTTAAAAGTATTCTTTGAATTATTAACATATATAATATTATTATAATCATTTTTTAAACTATTACTTAATAATGGACTGAAATTATCATAATTTTTTATTAAATCAGGTGTATTATTTGTTTGAATATAATTTTGAATTATAATAGAATTCACATGTTTACTTTTTTGAGAAAAAATTGATGATTGAGAAGGATTAATTGTAATTTTTTCTTTATAAGAAAATTGAGGACAATATTCTTTTAAAAAAAGTGCTTTAACATTTTCTATATTTATTGGTTCTTTAAATTTATTTAATATTTTATCATAATTTAATATTTCAAAAATTTTATTTATAATTTGATCATCTGAATTTAATGAATAAAATCTTGATAAAATCAATTCATTTTTATTATAATTTTTATTTTTTTCTAGCCTCATAAGTAAATTTTTGATATTTAAAGGAATAGACTCTAATAAATTCATTTTTTTATTAATCACTAATACAAAAAAAATAATTAATATTAATGCAAAAAATTAATGAAATACAAAATAAAATCTTTTCTAATACAAAATGTTCAAATCATCCAAATTTAGCTTTTTCTTTTTATTGTTTTGATGATAAAATATTTTTATGTCAAAAATGTTTTAAACTTCATAAAATGCATAATATTGAAATTATATGTGATTTAAAGGAAAAAGCAGACTTTTATTCTAGAATAATTAATACTAAAAATTTTTGTTTTATAGAGCAATATGATGAACATAAAAAAACTTTATTAAATATAAGAAATATAATAGATGAAAAAATATCAGATATAGATAAAATAATAAAAAATTTAAAAGAAAAAAATTTAGAAACACAATCTCAAAACTTAGATTTAATAGAAGAAAAAAAAAAAACTTTATTTGATTTAAATTACAGTGAATATACTGAATTAATCGAAATGTTAGATTTATCAGAAGAAATTAAAAAGCTTTCAATAAAAGTAGAAAATTTATCAAATAATATGAAATTATCAAGATATAATAATTTACATTTTATAAATACTCAAGTAAAAGTTGTAAATGAATCAATAACTCATGATGGTTATGGTACAAATATTTTATTAGGAAAAGAAAATGGTCCTTACTTTTTAACAGAAGGAAATAAAAATCATTATATAATATTTGATTTAGGTAAAAAATTTTATTTAAAAGGAATAAAAATAACTCTTCATGATTTTGAATGTACTTTAAAAAATTTTAAAATTAGTGTTATGGATGATAATAATAATTGGAAAATTGTTTCTAGTTTTATTTGTCAACCTTTTAATAAAGAAGTTAATTTTCAATATTTTGAAATTGATGTTGATACTCAAATTGTAAAAATGGATTTAATAGATAATTGGGGTAATGGAGGAGGAAATTATATATTAATTAAAAGATTATATTTTGAAGTAGGAGAATTAAATAATTAAAATTTAAATATATTTATTATAAAAATTTTATTTTTCTTAATGGATTATAAAATATTTATTAGAAAATATAAGGATGAAAATTTATCAAAATTTTATAATTTTTTTCTTAAAAAAATTGAATTTAATGTAAATTATATTTTAACAAATGAAGAATCTTTATTTTATTCATTTTTTATGAAAAATTTAGGAAACATCTATTTATCACATAATATGAATATTAATTATATTTATAAACATTATAAACATTTTAAATTGATAAAGGCTGAATCAATATTTAAATATATATTAATTTATATCCTTTTCTTTTGGTATAAATATAAAAAAAAATATAATGAGAAAAAAAAAATTGCACAATTTTTTATAAAGGAAAATAAAAAGTTAAATAATTTATTGAAAATATTTTTCAAATTATATGATGAAAAACAATTTAAAAAAAATAATGTTGAAACACTTTCAAAATTATTTGTTTATTTATCTATTTGTGATAAAAAAAATTATGAAAATTTTAATTCAAATAATGAAATAAAATCGTTTTACTTTTATACAAAATCAATTCAAGTTATTTCTGATTTATTTTTAAATAAAAATTATTTAACGAACGAAGAAATAGATTTAATTGAAAATTTTTTATTATTTATTAGAGACAATATAATCTCAAAAAACACTTCAAATAGATTTCTTCTTTTGGAATATAATAAAAAATCTATTTATTCAATTTTAAATTTTTTAAAATTAAATCAATTTTCTCAAAAAATAAAACAACACTTAAAAAATATACTCTCTGATATTTATACATATTTATATAATTTTGATTTGTTATGTTCTTTTATAGATTTAATCAAAACAGGTTTAATTGATTTATATGAAAAAACAAATAATGAAATAATTAATGATATTCAAAAAATATTAATAATACCTGAATTTGTAAATGAAGGTAAAAAATTGAATGAGGTTCAAAATGTTTTTTATTTAAGTGGAAAAAATTCAGGTTTTCGCAAAACAATTAAAAATGATAAATTTTCTTTATATATCTCCTTTATTTTAAAACCTGATTATTTTAATGATGAATATAATTTAATTTCAATAATAGATTCAAATAATGTTTATTTTAATTTCTCTCTAAAAAAAATTGATAATAACATTTATGAAACAATTTTTTATTACAATCAATTAAAAATCAATTATTCAAAGAATATTATTATAGGAAATTCTTATAATGTTTATTTTACTTTTGACCCATTTGGAATTTATTTTAAAAAGAAAGTTAAACCAAATATTTCTTATGAAAAAAATATAAAAAGAAAGAAAAGTAGCCATTATGTAATTTTAATAGGATATAATTATAATAAATCAAATAATAAATATATAAGTCCATTTGAAGGATATATTAAAGATATAATTATATATTCCTCAAATTTAAAGGATAATGATATCAATCAATTATTGGAGCATAAAAGCAATAAAATAAATAATTATCCTGATAATATAATTTTTAAATTAAATCCATTCAATTATTCTCAATACAAAAATAAAGAAGAAATTGATTTTGTAGAATTAAATACAATAAATTTCATAAATAAAAAAAATGATTTTAAAAATTTTTATTCATATATTTCTTATAATAATATTGAATCAAATAATTATAATTCACAAAATTTCCCTAATAAATATTTTAATTGTTTTTTTAGAATTATACATTGTAGTGATATTATAAATAACTTTATAGAATTTGATGGAATAAATTTAATTAATCTTATTTTGGAATATATATATCAAATATTTATGAAATTTAATAATATAAATAAAATAAATGATGAAATCTTAAAATTTATGTAAGTTATATATAATAATTTTTATAGAATTCATTTGTTAATGAAAACAATAGATTTATTTGTTTCAATTCTATCTACTCAAAATTATCAATATTATGAAATTGAAAAAATATTATTTCAAATTTATTATGTAATTAAAGAAGTAAATTTATATATAACAAATAGATGACAAAATATAAAAAATTAAATTATTCATATTTCAATACAATAGAAAATTTATTCATTACTCTAGATTATTTAGGAAAAAATGATAATCAAAATTCAAATATTGAAAAATTGATTAATTTAATATTTGATATTTTTGTAGAAATTACTTTTTATGATGATGATAGTTTAATTGATAATTTATTTCAATTAATTTTTAAATATCTAAAAGATTATAGAAATAAAAATATTATTTTTATTAAACGTCTTTTTCAAAAACTTTTAAAATTTTCAATTAATATAGAAAATAAAATATATCAGGAATCATATTTGAATTTATTATCTCAAATATTAATTGAAAGTTTAGAATTATGTCAAAAAAATAATAATAATTTTTGTAATTTGTTGAAAGAAAAAATTGAAAAAAATGATGAAAATTTAATTAATATATTTGTCATCACTTTATCTAAAACTAATCTTCTTATTGATAGCCAATATATAGATATTATAATGAAATATATGTCTAATCAAAATTTGGAAAAAGAAAATATAATCTTAAAAAGTCTTTTTAATATATTATATATATTTTATATAAGAAATGATAATGAAAATATTGAAAAAGAAACAAAAGTTAAGGAATGTTTAATTAATTTACCACAAAAAATATTTATTAAATTCTTTTTTGAAAAATTAAATAATGATTTTATTGAGACAAAAAATGTGAAAGAAATTAATAAAAATATAATTTCAAAAATACAAAAATTATTAAATGAATTTATTTCAAATGAAAAATATAATTTTAATGATACAAATGATTATAAACTATTCAATGAATTATTAAAACAAATGTCTCAAAAAGAAGAATTAAAAACTTTTTTTACTTCCCAAGATGGATTTTGTATAAATTTTTATTTAAATTATTATAAAACTTTAGACAATATAGATATTACATTATTAATTGAAAATATAATCAAAATTAATTCTGAACCATTTATATTTTTATTTTTAAAATATTTTTCAGAAGACTTTATATTTATATCTCATAATAAAAAAAAATGTTTAACTTTTTTAGTTGAAATTATTGATATGATTTATTCAACATTAAATTATAATAATATCAATTTCTCAAATATTAATCAAAAAGATAAAAATATAGGAGAAAATTTAATAAATCTTATTATATTATTTGATTTTTTATATGATGATGATAAAAAAGCATGTAATATTATATTTGAAGATAAAAAGTTGCAAAATATCTTATTTGATACTATAGAAATGATAATAAGAACAAATTTATATTTATTTCCTTATTGTAAAGAAATATATCAAAAAATAAAAAATAAAAAAAAACCTCAAAAATTAATTAGTGAAATAATTATTGATATATATTATAATATTATTTGTTATAGTTCTCAAATAAATAACAAAGAAAAAGAAAATATGATTAAATTACTTAATTCTTTTATCTTTAAAATAAATGATTATTCAACCATCTTTTATTATATTGATATTTCAAGAGATGAAAATGAAAAAGAGAAAGAAAATAATATGAAATGGAAAAATGTTTTACGCTTTAAAAGTAAATTGAGAAAAAAACAACAATTCAATATTACAGAATACATGTTATGTAAATTATTTATTTTTAAGAACAAAATATATAAAGATAATAATAATGAAGAGAATATAAAAGACATTTTTTCAAATATCTTAAATACTTTATTCAATGACTCTAAAAAAATAAGAAATAAAAGAATATATTTTGAAAATAAAATTAATTTTGAATTGTATAATAACGTAAAAGATTTAATTGAAAAAAGTTGGTTTTGTGATGAAGGTTATGGCGAATTTGAAAACCATATTAATATTATACTTAAAACTAATGATTTTGAATCAAGAATAAAATATAATGAAATTTATGCAAGTATGTGTTTAGTAAAAAATCCTGAAAAAAAAATTGAAAAAGAAAATATAACTGAAAAAAAAGAAGAATCAAATAAAAAAAATGAAAACTTAAAAAATAATTTAAATAATAATGATATAAATATATTTATTATTGAAGAAAATTTTAATACTTCTCCATTATGTTATATAACAAAAGATAATAATGTTTTTTTTCAAAAAAATGATTTATTCTTTAAAAGTTTTGCATATCAATTTTCAGATTTTTATTTTTATAATGATAAATTTACAAAAATGAAATTATATTATAGTAGCCATTATCAAATTAATTCAGATACAAAATTATTAAATTTTCCCTCAAAAATAAAAAATTATTCAAAAAAATATCAACCTCGTTTATTTTTAACCCAAAATTTACATTTTTTCAGTTCTAAATTTTTTCAAATATCTCATCCTTATTTTGTGAATTTTGAAAAAAAAATAAAAAACAAAAGTATAATAATAAAAAAAAAGATTTTAAATATTTCAAAAAATTATATATATTATTTTTCTGAATATGTAAATATTACTGATAATATATTTGGAAAAATTTATTTTGAAGAATATTTTTTGTTTTTTAAAAGTGAAGAAAATATTCCTTCTCAAACTCAAAATTTTTTTTTCACAGAAATTTCAACTCAACCTTTAAAAGAAAAAATGATAATAATATTTTATGAAGAAGTAGAATATGTAATTGAAAGAAGATTTTTATTTTTATGGCAAGCAATGGAATTTTATTTAAAAAATGGAAAAAGTTATTATTTTAATTTATATGAAAATAAAGAAATGAATAAAATGATGAATGAATTATCAAAAAGAAATATAATTATAAAAAGAAAAGTTGACTTTGAAAAAAAAATTGATAGAATTATAAAAAAATTTGAAAATAAAAAAATATCACCATTTAAATATTTACTGAAACTAAATGACTTTTCCTCAAGATCATTTAATTCTTTATCTACATATCCAATATATCCTTGGATAATAAAATCAATAGAACCTTCATTCGATTTATTAAAGGTATTAAAAAATAATGCAGACAATGATTACATAAGAGATTTTAAATTTCCAATAAACAGTCAATTAGAAGAGAATAAAAAATTAGCAATTAATAGATATATTTATTCAGATGATAAAAAACATAAAGCTCATCAAGGAATTAATTATTCAAATCCTGCTTTTATTTCATATTATTTAATGAGAACATATCCTTTTATTATGAATCAAATCAAACTTCAATCAAATAATATGGAACAATCAGATAGAATGTTTAATTCTCTTCAAAGTATTATGAATAGTTTAATTAAAGGAATTGATAATAGAGAATTAATACCTGAAATTTATTCTCAAATTGAGATTTTTATTAATTTAAATTGTATTTTTTTTGATTATACTACAAAAAAATACCTTGTTGATGATTTGTATATTTGTTCTAAACATGGATTATTTGGAAATAATATTATTAATTATGCTAAATTAATCAGTCAGTTATATACTTTAATTAATAGTGATTATATTTATAAAGTAATTGTTGATTGGATTGATAATGTTTTTGGAAAAAATCAATATATTGAAGATGAAAAAATTAGAAAAGAAAGTTGTAATATTTATTCAAAATATTTTTATGAAGAATATTGCTCAAAGAAATTAAATGAATATAGGTTCCCTGAATCTAAGTTATCAGAAGAAGAATTAAAGAAAAAAAAAAATCTCGCTGAAATTATTATTATCAATGCTAAAAATTTTGGGCAAATACCTTATAGTATTTTAAAGATGAAAAATCATAAATTAAAAAGTGAAAAAGAAAAAGAAAAAGAAAATAAAGAAATTGAAAAAAAAAATAGTCAAGAAATAAATTTAAATCAAAATATTGAATTAATTTATTTCACTGTTTTTGATTTTGATAATATAGACCTTTTATTTACAATTGAAAGAAATAATAATAATAATTTATTTTTAAGAGAGCATAGAACAAATAAAAATATAGAATTAGTTAATGTTAACTTTTTTGGAAAAAAAATCAATAATGAAATTATTTATATCAAAAATCCAAAATACTTTTTTACAGTTTTAATTAATGATAAAAAAGAATTAACATTTATGATTATAACTTGTAAATCTATTGATAATTCAATTAAATTTTATATTTGTAAAAAAGACCAAAAAATTAAGGAAAGAAGTACACCAGTTAAATATTTAGCTAATTGTATTCAAAAAATAAATGAAAATGAAATATTATTAGGGTGTTTTAATGGTAAATTATTAAAATATAATGTATTAAATAAATCAATAAAATATGTTAATTCAATACAAGCACATAACTCAATGATAAATTCAATTGAAATTAATAAGAATGTAAATCTTATTATTACTTCTGGAGATGATCATTTAATTTCTATTAGAAAATTATATGATTATACGTTACTTTCTTTAATTAACTTATCTTATAATTTAATCTGTTATGAAATTAAAGTATCAAATTTAAATTTTTTATATTGCTCATGTTTAATAGATGAAAAAACTTTTATAATATTAAATTATACACTTAATGGTTTATATATTTCAAACTCTTGTTCTTCATTATCTAATTTTTATTTTTATCAAAATTATTTAATTTCTCTTTTAGATAATTCTAATATGATTTTTATTTTAAATGACTATGATTTATCAATTGCAAATTTTGGTTTTTTATCTAATAATTTAGAGAATAATGATATCTTTAAATTCTTCTATTACAATAAAAATTATATGTATTATGCAAATAATAATAAAATTAATATAGAACTATTTAAAATAGAAGAAAAATGTAAAAACAGTTTAAACAATAATTAATAAATAAAAAAGAAATGAGTTGTAAAATTAAATATATTTTATTATTTATAAACAATTATAATATATTTAAATATTATAATAATTTATTAAAAAAAATGTTCATAAATGAAAATAGAATAATTAATAAAAAAGAATCAAATAATAAACAAGAAATGAATCAAATTTTAACTATTAAAAATTCAATAGATATTCCAGAAGAGTCAATAATTAATAATAAACAAAACTATAATATCAATTTTGAACAAAAATCAATAAATAATTTAAATTATAATCCAAAAAAAAATAAATTAAATAGTCAAAATAAAACTAAGAATAATTATAAAAATAATTATCAAGCAGAACCAATAAATAATGATAGGAATAGGAATAAATTATTATATATTCCTTGTATGAATTGTGGAAATGAAATACCAATAAATGAAACAGAAAAACATTCTTCAATTTGTTTAACTGCAAATAATGAAATAATAAATAAAGAAAATAGTGAAAAAGAATTTGAATTTATTAATTATAAATTAAATAAAATAAATACTCATTTAAATAATATTTATTTAGGTAAACTTGATATGGTCACTGATAATTTAAAAAAAGAAGTTTCAATTTATGGAAGAGAATTATATAAATATGTATCAGAAAGTATAAATGTTGAAGAAGTAACTTTAAATAATATTAAATATTTAAAAATATTATATAGCAATTGTGAAAATTTACAAAGAAAATATGGTAAATTATCTTTATCTTCTTCAATTATTATTGATAGAGTAAAAGTATTAATTAATGAAAAGATATTAAAAATAAAAACCATTTTAAGAAAAAATGCTTTAATAAGAAAAGATA
>JAEEGL016361987.1_pt1 | contig 10542 bp, 4 predicted proteins | sample 9134231 | NCBI WGS metagenome assembly JAEEGL01 (sample SAMN16246548, study PRJNA631951) | gut metagenome | biome: gut microbiome; feature: rumen; material: fiber-attached | host: Bos | place: Iran: Karaj | collected 2018-10
AAGCCGAGACCTTCGCTCAATTCGTCGGCCTTGATGAAGGTTTCGTAGATGGTGTCCCTGTATTCTTCGGGAATGCCGTTGCCGGTGTCTTCCACGATGAAGCGTACGCTTTCCGGTGTTTCTGACAAGCGTAGGGTGATGCTCTTCCCATCGGAGTATTTGGCTGCGTTGTACAGCAGTTCTCTGAGGCTTCGCATGAAATAGACGTGGTTGGTGTGCATGGCCAAGGTGTCGGGCACATCTGCCACGAAGTTAATGACCAGGTCGGGGAAGTGCTTTTGGGTACAGTCCAGACACTCGCGGGCTATTTCAATGCAGTTGACCATGGTCCGGTTATGGGAGTCGGACAGTCCTTTCGAGAGTCCTGTGTCGGAACTGTCGTAGAGCATGAGCACCATGCGGTTCAGCGTATTCACGTTATGGTTCGTTGTGTCGGCTATGCTCTTTGTCTCTTCTTCCGTCAGTTTTCCGATGTTGTCGCGCATGATTTGTGCGAAGCCCATGATGATGTTCAGCGGCGTGCGTATCTGGTGTGTCATGTTCTGTATGAACGCCGTCTTCCGTTCTGCGGCTTCACGTGCCATTTGTGTGGCACGTGCCAACTGCTCATTGCTTTCTTTTGTCTGTTCGTTGGCAAGCCGTATGTCGCTGATGTGCTTGTTGAGTGACTGCTGCATGGTCAGGAAGCTGTTTTGCAGCTGTCCTATGGCGTCCTGGCGCTTGCTGTGTTCTATCTGCTGGCTATAGTCTCCTTCGGCAATGTGCTTGCTCTGGCGTGCCAGCTGGCGCAGGGGTCTGACGGCGGTGGCCACTGTCCTGTGGCACATCAGCAGAATAAAGAGGAGTCCGACTGCCAGCAGCGGTATCACGATGGTGGCCAGCTTGTGGTAGCTTTGCAGGATGTCGTCGTTAGGACATACCAGTGCCATGCTCCACGAGGTGCCTGGTACGGGACTATAGCTGACTGTGCAGGCGGCACCATTCATCTTGACCTGCATGCTGCCCTGCTGTCCTTGGGTCATGCGGTGCCCCAGTTCGTAGAGTTCGGCCTGTTTTTCCTTGCCGGCATCGTCGAAGATGGAGCTCTTGGCTATCTTCTCCTTGTCGGGATGGATGTAGTAGTGTCCCTTGTGTCCTGTCATGATGAAGAAGGAGTGGGGGTAGGGGTGTTCCGTGTTGACAACCTCGGTGAGCCGTTGCAGCGAAAGGTCGGTGCTGATGACGCCCACGAGCTGACGTGCCATCTGGCTGTTGGCTGCTGTGTTCTCAAGGTATAGGGGTTTGCAGTACGAGGCTATGAGCCCCTTGGCCGATAGTGTGCCCTCGTTGTAGTCGTCGAAGGGGTCTGTCCAGCATGCCTTTCCCTGTGTGACGGGATTCTTGTACCAGGGTTTCTCAAAGTATTCGTACTCGCCCTCGCGGACGGTTTTGATGGAGTCGCCCTCGCGGATGGAGTATGCCGAGAAGTAGCGTCCGTACTGTGGGAACAGGAACGGCTCGGTGGTAATGGAGCACCCGTTGACGTTGGCATTCATCTGTACGATGCGGTGTGTGCATGCCATCAGTTCGTCGGGCTGAAGGTTCTCCAGCACCATCCATGCATTGGCGTTTGTGGCAGTCTCGAGAGTTCTCAGATAGGTGCTGACGCGTTGCAGCGATGTGTTGAGCGAGCTGCTCACGCGCTCGGTGGCTTCCTGTTTGACAAGGAATCGCGACTGTATGAACAAGCTGCCCAGCGTGAGCATGAACACCGGAATGGTCAGCAGCAGGAAGCTGACGGTCAGCTTGGTTGACAGTGACCTTCTCATGAGCCCACCTCCTTTCCTTGGTTGCCGCCTGAGATTGTCAGCAGGTGGTTGAGCAGCGACGTGATGGTCTTGGTGCTTGCCTCGATGTCGTCTACAAGCTGGTTGGCCGCCTGGGCTGTCATTCCCTTACGGCGGTTGCAGAGCTCGTCGGTGCTGCGTTCGAGCTCGCCTGCCGGCTCTATCATCTGGTTGGTCATGTTGTGCAGGAACAGTATTTTCATCCGGTCGGCCTCTTGTGCCTTGTCATATTGTTCTTGCAGCTGTCGGCTCTGTTCCTGCAGCGAGGTGTTCAGCCTTTTCAGCTCGCTGACGTTGGTGGCCAGCGAATGCTGCATCTGCTTGAAGTTCTCCTGCAGCTGTCCTATCTCGTCGTTCTGCTTGCTGTCGGGAATCTCTTCGGTGTAGTTGCCTTCGGCTATGTGCTGTGCAGAGTGTGTCAGCATGCGCAGGGGTAGCAGCTGCCGGTGTATGAGCATTCTTGTCAGTGCCCAAAGCAGCGGGAGGCTCAGTATGGCCAGCAATATGGTGCGCGCCAGAAGATGGTTGAAGTGGCCTACGATGTCGTTTTCGGGGTATACCACGCCAACGCTCCAGTCCAGCCGGCCTTCGGTACGGCCCTGTACCTCGGAGCGTTCGAAGGGCTTGTAGAAGATGTAGTACCCCTGTCCGTTCATGGTGAAGTGCTTGAATCCCTCCTTGCCTGCCATCATCTCCTGTGCCGCCATCCTCAGCTTGGGGTCGTTCTCTTTCTCCATCTGTTCGAATACCGACATGTGCTGTAGCTTGTCGCTGTCAGGGTGGATGATGTACGAGCCGTCGCTGCTGATGAGTATGCTGTAGGAGTTTGGCGAGGGCTTGGCTGCCAGGACGACCTGCGACAGCAGGCTTACCTCCACGTCGGCTCCCATAACGCCGACGCGGTGTCCCTGGCTGTCGTATATGGGCAGGCAGAACGAGATGATGGTACTGCCCTCGGCGTCGCCCTCCTTGATGGGGTCTATCCAGCACGGCATGCCCTGCTGGATGGTTCTGGTATACCACACCTGTTCGTTGTAGGGCTTGTTGCCGAAGGTCTCGGCCTGGATGACGCGGGTGTCTGTGGCCTCGTTTTCATCCTCACCCGCGGTGCCTGATGATGGCAGGCGGTGCACGTATGTCATGAAGTGTTCCCCGCGTTCCTTATAATAATTAGGCTCCATGGCTATGGCCACACCGGAGATGTAGGGTGTCGACTCAAGCAGTTCGCGGCAGTACATGGTCATGCGCTCTGGTTCGTCCAGGTGCTGCAGCACGTTCCAGTAGATGTTTCCGGTGGCCTGCTCCACGCACAGCAGGATGTTGTCGATGTTCAGTACGGTGCCTGCCAGCGTCTGGCTGGCGTCGTGGAAAGCCTCGTCCTTCATGGCCATGCGTGAGTAGTAGAGCATGATACTAACTGATGCTGTCAGTAGCACGGCTATTGACAGAACGACCATGAGGCTCAGGCGGGCCGACAGGGTCCTTGCGAAATATCGGAACAGGCGCTTCACTTGTTTCAGGTTAGCCTACGGGCTTATGACTGTTCGCATATCCGGCGGCAAAGATACGAATAAGTGAGTAAAAATCCAAATATATTTGAGTTTTTTTTCGAACGGGAGTATCTTTACCAAGGTGAAAGATACGAATAAAAACAGGTATTCCGTGTTAAAAAAGCAAGGGAAAATGCAAGGTGTGGCGCTGCAATCTGGACGGGGTAGGGTGTGTGTGATACAAATTTGAAAGTCTCTGAAACATACAGAAAAGCGTTTCTCGGGGATAGTTTGTATCTTTGCACCCGAAGAATTGTAACTGCATAAACTAATGTAACGATGGTAACTAAACGACACTTCATGACGGCAGCGGTGCTCCTGGCTACGGCCTTGGGACTGTGTGCCCAGAAAACGATGAAAGCCCCTAAGGGTGGCAAGGCCATCAGCGACCAGCTGATAGGCATCTTCTTTGAGGATATCAGTTCGAGCGCCGACGGAGGCCTGTATGCCGAGCTGGTGCAGAACGGCTCGTTTGAATACAACCCCACAGAGCATGACGGCTGGGGAGCAGGCACGGCATGGCGTGTGGCCCGTCCGGGACATTCGCTGGGCTTTCTGGAGCCCCGTATGGACCAGCCTCTGAACAGTAACAACCCCACCTATATGCGTCTGCATGCCGAGCGTGTCAAGGAGTTCTACGACTATAAAGGCTGGCGTGGCTTCGGCATTGAGAACGAGGGTTTCCAGGGCATCAGCGTCAAGGCAGGACAGAAGTACGACTTTACGGTATTCCTGCGTCTTGTCGACATGGCCACGGCGCAGGTGCGCGTGGCGCTGGCCGTTCCTCCGCAGGGCTGGGGCCAGGGTCCTAAACTGCTTGGCGAGGCCATGCTGACTGCCGACAGCAAGGGGTGGAAGAAGTACACTGCCACGCTGACGGCTTCAGAGGACAGCGAGAATGCCACGCTGATGCTGCTCATGCTGGACACCGGTGTGATGGATGTCGACGCTGTGTCGCTGATGCCGCAGGATACCTATAAGGGCCACGGCATGCGCAAGGATCTGGCCGAGGCACTGGCAGGTCTGCATCCGCGTTTCATGCGCTTCCCCGGCGGTTGTGTGGTGCACGGCGGCGGTGACGGCTTCTGGGATACCTACCGCTGGAAGACCACCATCGGACCGAAAGAGCAGCGTCGCGGTCTGAAGAATACGTGGGGCTACCACCAGTCCATGGGTCTGGGATACTATGAGTACTTCCAGTTCTGCGAGGATCTGGGCATGGAGCCCGTACCCATACTGCCCTGTGGCGTATCGTGCCAGGGTACCAATGGCGGCTGGGGCATGAAGAACCAGGCACAGGAGGTAGTGCCCATGAGCGATATGGACGAGTGGGTCAGCGAGGCCATCGACCTGATAGAGTGGGCTAATGGCGACCCTGCCACGTCGAAGTGGGCCAAGATGCGCGCTGACGCCGGTCACCCTGCACCCTTCAACCTGAAGTACCTGGGACTGGGCAACGAGGAACGCATCTCGCCTGAGTTCTGCGAGCGGTTCACGTACATATATAAGAAGGTCATGGAGGCTCACCCCGAGATAGTTATTGTCGGTACTGCCGGACCGGGCTCACATCCCGGGAACCCTGACCTCGACAATGGCTGGCGGCTGGCCGAGGAGTTGGGCATGCCCATTATTGACGAGCACTACTACGAGCCTAACAAGTACTTCCTGAACAACCGCCAGTACGACAAGTACCCGCGCGACCGTAAGACAAAGGTGTATCTGGGCGAGTATGCCGCCAAGGACAAGAAGCTCATTGACGCCCTGGCCGAGGGACTTTACCTGCTGCACGTCGAGCGCAATGGCGACATCGTGTGCATGACGTCGTATGCCCCGCTCTTTGCCAAGAAGGACGCCACGAACTGGAATCCCGACCTCATCTACTTTGACAACCAGCGTCCCTACCTGACATGCAGCTACTATGTGCAGCAGCTCTTCGGGCAGTCGGCAGGACAGTACTACTACGGCGACTGCGTGCGCTTCGAGGGCGACGACGCCGGTGTGGTGCAGCCCGTAGAAGACAGTCACTACGGCCAGAGTGTGGTGCTGAACGTGAAGACGCGCCAGCTCTTCGTCAAGGTATGTAATGCCAGCGGCGAGGCCCGTAAGGCCCAGATTGACCTCTCGCGCTTCCCCATTGGCAAGACTGCTGTGAAGACCGTGCTGACGGGTGCCGCCGACGCCGAGAATAACTACGACGCGCAGCCCATCGCTCCTAAGAGCGAGCAGGTGAAGGTGCAGAAGAAGATGACGCTCGACGTCGAGCCCTACTCGTTCACCATGCTACAGATAGAGATGTAAGTTTAAAGATTAAAGATAAGAGACAAAGCGATGAGAAAAACACTCCTTACCTTAGCACTGCTTGCTATGTCAGTACTGAACATGTCTGCTGAAGCAGACCCCAACTTCTATGTGTACCTCTGTTTCGGACAGTCGAACATGGAGGGTAACGCCACACCCGAGGCCGTCGATAAGGACTTTGTGGACCCCCGGTTCCAGATGCTGGCATGTACCGCAGACTTCATCAATCCCAAGCGTAACCTTGGAGAGTGGTATACCGCCACGCCGCCCATCGTCAGACAGTGGGCAGGCATGGGCATGGCCGACTACTTCGGTCGCACCATGGTGGCCGCCCTGCCAGCTAATGTCAAGGTGGGTGTGGTCGACGTAGCCATCGGCGGCATCGGCATCGATGGTTTTTCGCCCGACAAGAGCGTAGTAGACAACTATCTGAAGGGCGCTGCCGACTGGCTGCAGAACACTGCCAAGCTCTACGACAGCTTCCCCTATCAGCGACTGGTGGACATGGCGAAGAAAGCCCAGCAGACGGGTGTCATCAAGGGCATCCTGTTGCACCAGGGTGAGACAGACAATGGTCAGCAGGTATGGCTCGAGAAGGTGAAGAATATCTATGAGCATCTGCTGGCAGACCTCGGCCTGCAGGCCGCTGACGTACCCCTGTTTGCCGGTGAGACTGTCAATGCCGACGTAGGTGGCGTATGCTCGCTGCATAACAGCATCATTGCCCAGTTGCCGACGGTCATCCCTACAGCGCATGTGGTACGCTCGAATGGCTGTCCCTGTGTCGAGACTGCTGAGAACTACAAGATTCACTTTACGGCTGCCGGCTACCGTACCATGGGTAAGCGCTATGCCTACGAGGCCTTGAAGACCATGAGCATGCCCACCAAGGCACAGGCAGACTACACGTGGAACGAGGCCCTGAAGAAGGTCTACGAGTTGACCAGCCTGGAGTCCGTCGACGACATCACGCTGCGTGTTGGCGGCAGTAAGGTGCTGACCGTCTGGGGCGTCTTTGCCGACGGCCACCGCGAGAACCTGACCCCCGAGGCAACCTTTGCCAGCAGCGACTTCGAGATGAGCGGCAACACCGTCAAAGCCACCTCCGAGAAGCAGGGTACGGTCACCGTGAGCTGTACCGACTTCCTGGGTAACGAGCGCACGCTGACCATCAACGTCAGTGCTACCGACCTGGGACCGAACCACATCCTCGTGGACAATAACGGCACGGCAGGTACCAACCTCTGGGACAAGGAAGTGTTCTGCAAGCTTCATGTCACCATGGAAGCCGGCAAGACGTACGTGGTCAAGGCCCGGATGAAGGCCGACAACAAAGGCGACTGCGCCTTGTGGCCGCGCTGGGATGCCAGCACGAACCGTGACCAGTGGGGCAACAGTGCCGACATCCAGTATGAGGCTTCATACACGCTGACCGCCGAGTGGCAGGACCTGACGTGGCAGGTGTCGGCCAACTTCCCGCACGATGTGCTGATCTTCGCCTGTGGACAGATTGCCGGCAACGTCTACTTCGACGATGTCTCATGCATAGAGAAGGACGGCAGCACCGAGATGATTGCCAACGGCACCTTTGAGTCAGACGACATTTCTGACTGGTATGTGCTTTCGTGGACCGGACAGACCTTGTCGATACAGGAAGAGGCAACAACGGGTATGGCTGACCGTGTGCGTCTAAATGATAAAAAAGATATGGACAATAAGCAATGCTTTGACCTGCAGGGCCGTCGTGTGCTTCAGCCTGAGAAGGGAGTCTATATCGTCAACGGAAAGAAGGTCATCGTCAAATAACATTTAACATTAACCATTATAGTTATGAAGAAGCGTATTATTTCCAGCATGGTGCTGGTGTTGCTGGGCCTCCTGCCAATGTCGGCCCAGTGGGGACGTCCCGTGGACTATTCCGCTGGTCCCGGACTCAAGGATGCCTACAAGGACTATTTCACCATTGGTGTTGCCGTCAACCAGACCAATGTCAGCAATGCCGAACAAATAGCCATCATCAAGAAGCAGTATAACAGCGTCACTGCCGAGAACGACTGGAAGCCCGGCGTGATACATCCGAAGGAAGGCGTGTGGGACTTCGAGAAAGCCGACCGCATTGCCAACTTCTGTCGTGAGAACGGCATCAAGATGCGTGGCCACTGCCTGTGCTGGCACTCACAGTTTGCCGACTGGATGTTTGTCGACAAGAAAGGCCGACCCGTCAAGAAGGAGGTGTTCTACGAGCGTCTGCGCGACCATATCCACACTGTCGTCAACCGCTATAAGGACGTTGTCTATGCCTGGGATGTCGTCAACGAGGCCATGGCCGACGACGGCCGTCCTTTCGAGTTCGTCGACGGCAAGATGGTCAAGGCCAGTCCCTACCGCCAGAGCCGTCATTTCAAGCTCTGTGGCGACGAGTTCATTGCCAAGGCCTTTACCTTTGCCCGCGAGGCTGACCCCACCGGTCTGCTGTTCTATAACGACTACAGCTGTGTCGACGAAGGCAAGCGTGAGCGCATCTACGACATGGTGAAGAAAATGAAGGACGCCGGCGTACCCATCGATGGCATCGGCATGCAGGGCCACTATAACATCTACTTCCCCGACGAGGCGCAGCTCGACAAAGCCATCAGCCGCTTCAGGGAGTTGGTGAAGCACATCCATATTACTGAGCTCGACCTCCGCACCAATAAAGAGACCGGCGGACAGCTCCGCTTCTCGCGCGGCGAGGCCAAGCCTCAGGCACCCTATATTGCCACCCTGCAGGAAGATCAGTACGCCCGACTCTTCAAGGTCTTCCGCAAGCATGCCGACGTCATTGACAACGTCACCTTCTGGAACCTCAGCGACAAGGACTCCTGGCTCGGTACCAACAACCACCCGCTGCTCTTCGACGAGAACCTCAAGGCCAAGCGCTCGCTGCAGATCCTGCGCGACTTCAACCCCGCTGCCGACAACAGGGTGCCCAAGGAAGACTTTGTGCCTAACCCCAAGAACCAGCCCGGCCAGCAGTATCCGATGGTCAACAGCGAGGGCTATGCCCGCTTCCGTGTCGAGGCCCCCGACGCCCAGTCGGTCATCGTCAGCCTCGGACTCGGCGGTCGTGGCGGCACGGTGCTCCGCAAGGATAAGGACGGCGTGTGGACCGGCACTACCGAAGGCCCCATGGACCCCGGCTTCCACTACTACCACCTGACCATCGACGGCGGTGTGTTCAACGACCCCGGCACACACAACTACTTCGGCTCCTGCCGTTGGGAGAGCGGTATCGAGATTCCCGCCCCCGACCAGGACTTCTATGCCCTCCGCACCGACATCGCCCACGGCACCATCGAGAACGTGCTCTTCTACTCCCGTAGTCTGGGTAAGATGCAGCAGGCCACCGTCTATCTGCCCGCCGGCTACGGCAAGCTCGTCGGCCAGGGAGCTAAGGCCCGTCAGGAGCGCTATCCCGTCCTCTACCTGCAGCACGGCTGGGGCGAGAACGAGACCAGCTGGCCCGTCCAGGGACATGCCGGACTCATCATGGATAACCTTATTGCCGACGGCAAGATCAAGCCCTTCATCATCGTCATGGCTTACGGACTCACCAACGACATTAAGTTCGGCACCATAGGCCAGTTTACCGCCAAGGAGTTCGAGACCGTCCTCGTCGACGAGCTCATTCCCTACATCGACCAGCACTACCTTACCAAGTCCGACAAGTGGAACCGCGCCATGGCAGGCCTCTCCATGGGAGGCATGGAGACCAAGCTCATCACCCTGCGTCGTCCTGACGTCTTCGGCTATTGGGGACTCCTCAGCGGTGGCACCTATATGCCCGATGACATCAAGGACCCGACGTGTGTGCGCTACATCTTCGAGGGCTGCGGCGACAAGGAGAACCCCGACGCCATCAACAAGAGCGTTGCTGCCCTGCAGTCTGCCGGCTACCGTGCTGAGGGTCTCGTCTCTGATGGAACTGCCCATGAGTTCCTGACCTGGCGCCGCTGTCTCTACCAGATGGCACAAAACCTGTTCAAGTGATGAAAATTGCATTGCAGCGCCACACTCTCGAAGAGAGATTGCAGCGCCACACTCTCGAAGAGAGAACGCCACACTCGCAAAGGCGAGAAGGCCTCTGCGTGCTATGTCTGGTGCTAGCTGTGTCGGCCCTTTGGGCCCAGCCGCAACTACCGCGTGTCTATACCCAGGAACATACAGGAAGCCATTACCCTGTTCCACTATTGCCCGACGCCGACCAGCTGCCCGTGATACCCACGCTGCCCGACATACTGGCATGGAGCGATGGCACGGGCCGTGTCACCGACTTCAGCCAGTGGGAGCGCCGTCGTAGCGAGATAGCTGCCCAGATACAGCACTACGGCATCGGCCGCAAACCTGCCGTAGCCCAGGAGCAGGTCAAGGCCCGCATGGTTGGTGACACCCTCGTCGTCGACGTAACGGTCAATGGTCAGACGCTGACCCTCAGCTCTGCCATACGCTACCCCAAGACCGGCACACCGCCCTACGCCCTGATGATTGGCACTAGTATGCTCGCCCTGCCCAAGTCCATCTTCGACCACCGTCCCGTGGCCACGATGAACTACCACGAGTCGCAGGTCAACGACTACTCCCAGTGGCGCCCTCATAAGGAGCGTGGCGAGCATGCCTTCGACCGCCTCTATCCTGAGCTGAAAGACAACGGTGCCTATAGCGAGTGGGCATGGGGTATCAGCCGTCTTATCGACGGACTCCAGCAGCTCGGCCCCGAGGTCACGAAGATCGATACCGAGCGCATCGGCGTCAGCGGCTGCTCCTATGCCGGCAAGATGGCCCTCTACTGCGGTGCCTTCGACGAGCGCATCGCCCTAACCATCGCCCAG
>JAEEGL016734347.1_pt1 | contig 10542 bp, 7 predicted proteins | sample 9134231 | NCBI WGS metagenome assembly JAEEGL01 (sample SAMN16246548, study PRJNA631951) | gut metagenome | biome: gut microbiome; feature: rumen; material: fiber-attached | host: Bos | place: Iran: Karaj | collected 2018-10
ACTAGTAGATGAATTGTCTTTGGTCAACCTAATAGTGACACAAGCTGGACGAACTCCATCTTGATTATTGCTATCACTCCAAGTTTTAGTACCAGAAATACTGATAGTAGATGGAGTGTGGGAGTTGGTGATGGTATAACCATCAGCTTGAGAACCAGTGATTTCAGTTGTGTAGCCTTCAACAGTGGATTCTTTAACACCATAAGAAATAGCTTGGCCATTGGCATATTTATCAGCAGTGAAGGAATAGTTACCATCCTCGGTAGTAATATCTACAGTTTGATCAGTATCGTTACATTCTTCACCTTCTTTAATGCAAAGAGTAACGGTTGCAGCAGCACGAGCACCATCTTGGTTATCGTTATCATCCCAGACTTTGCTGAAGTTAATGGTGGTTTGTTCTGGAGCATGGGAGTTGGTAATAACGAAGCCGTCAGCTTGAGAACCAGTAACTTCTGGCTCATAACCACTGATACCTACTTCACTGACGGTATAGGTAGTAATAGGCTCGCCATTACTCTTAGCTGGAACGTTAGTGAAGGTCCCCGTCCATTCGCCATCTTCGGTTAGGATAACGGTCTTACCGGTTTCAGTTTGACCATTTAATAGTTTAGCCGTAACAGAATCTGGGCGGATACCATCTTGGTTGTCATTATCATCCCATTCCTTAGTAACATTAATGGTAGTAGTTTCAAGCGTATTGGTAATACCAACGGTCTTACTGACGGTTTCGCCTTCGGTAATAGTGAAGGTATTGTTGGTATAAGTAATGTCATAGTTTTCAAGCGCAACTTCATTGTTGGCGGTGGCAGTTTCAGTTACGGTGTAAGAACCAAGTTCAGTTGGGACTACTTTAGCAGTTCCGCCAGCGGTCATGGTGACGGTTTTATTATAGCCGTTTGGACCAACAACAGTAGCTGTAAAGGTTTGACCTTTGGCTTCTTGCCCAACGAGAGTCTTCGTAATGTCAATGGTAACTGGTTTGACTGAAGGAACGTTAAAGTTAACAAGGCCGCTATCGGTAGTCAGAGTAGTGGTACCGTTAGTGGTAAAGAAGCCGTCAGCATCGGCATCGGTGCGATTAAGAATATCATCGTTAAGTTCGATGCGGTAAGTGTATGTGGCGACATAAGTCTGAGTAGTAGAATCATAAACAAAGTTTGGTACCCAGCTTAGTGTGCCTTCAGAAAAGGCAAGGCCTTCACCAAGCGTACCTTCAAAGGTAATACCTGGAGCCATTGGATCATTGACGGAAGCACTGTTAATACTGTTGGCAATACTTTCTCCAATGCCATCAAAGATGCCGCTAAGGGCGCCAGAATCGTCAGTGGACGCTGCTTTACCAGGGGAGGCAATATTATTTAAAACGTTAGTGCCATTAGTACCAGCATCAAGAGCTACAGTATAAATATATTTATGATTGGTAGCGTCTTTAAAGAAGCCAGCTTCAGCAATAGCGGAATTACCGTGATTGTATTCTGCGGCACAAAAGCCAAAATAGCGCCAATAACATTCGCTAACCATTTCTGAGCCGTTTCCAACTCTTTCAGAATAATCGAAAGAAGATTGAGCGATGGAGGTGTTTGTTTGGCCATTAGTTATATACGACCTATTTGCATCCGTGATTTCGTAGCTATAAGTTGGTTCACCGTCGGAGAGAAGAACGATGTTTTTAAAACTTGCGGTAGAAGAATTAAGAAGAGTAATAGCTTGATGAAGTCCACCCTGAGTATGTGTACCACCATCGGCGCTTAAGCCACCGATTGCGGATTGAAGGGCGTCTGTATCAGTTGAAAAGTTAATCACGGTATGAGGCTGCGATGCGTAGTTAACTATTGCTACGCGCGATCCGGCCTCAACAAGTCGCGAGGCAAGGCTTTGAGCAGCTTCAATAGCATGTGTTAACTTTGTACCACGCATACTACCAGAAGTATCAATCACAAGTACCGTATCAGCTGTGACACTGCTAATATTAGCAACTGCCGTAACTCTTAAGGTAACGTCAAATGTATTAACTTTACCAGCGACTGGCGTAGCAGTTTTTTCAACTGTAACACCGTTTACGGTTTTAGCTGGTTGGTTTTTAATAAGATCGTTAGAATCAGCATGCACTGGCACGGCCACATGCGCCAAAACTAACACAACCGCTGCAAAAATTCTGCTAGCGGATTTTAGTTTGGTAAATAATTTATTCACACACTCTCCTCAACCACGAAAAATGTGTAGTGTAAACTACCCCACCCGCATCTCGGGTAATTTATTACTATTACCAGCATTGTATCACAATTCTAATAATAATACAAGTATTTTGTTATCTGTTTTTATTAATTAATGCTTGTTTTCTATCTATAATGCTTATGTTGATAAAATTGTGAATATATTATATATATGCTTATTTGAATAATTTATTGATAATCTTGGATGTAATTTTATTTAAAGTCTTATCAATCAGCTTATCGGTAGCCTTTTCCATGGTGGTCTTTTTGTGGCGAGTAGTGGTTCCGGTTTGAGAAACAGTGGCACGCTCACGCATCCTTTCCTCTTTCTCTCGCAAGAGACGTTCCTTTTCTTCGTTCTGACGGTCAAGTTCAGCTTGTTCTCGACGTAATCTTTCTTCGTTAGCACGAGAAATCTTTTCCTTGGCAGAATCATCGTCAATCACGTCCTCATATTTACCGTAGAGAGCGCTTTGCCTAATAACAGCACGGCGTTCTTCGTCGGTGATAGTACCCATGCGAGATTCTGGTGGCAAAATGGTAACCTTCTCAACAACAGATGGTTCGCCCTTTTCATTTTGGAAGGAGACGAGGGCTTCGCCCGTAGCTAGAAGCTTAATTGTTTCTTCGGTATCGAACTTTGGGTTTTTTCTAAAGCCGTTAGCGGCAGCGGTAATGGATTTTTCATCGGTTTTAGTATAGGCACGGAGCACGTGTTGGACGCGGTTCCCCAGTTGAGACAACACATCATCATTAATGTCGGACGGAGCCTGTGATACAAAATAAAGACCAACGCCTTTGGAACGAATTAATTTAACAATTTGAATTAATTGTTTTATCACATTATCTTTCATCTCGCTAAAGATGAGGTGAGCTTCATCGAGGAAGAAGACTAGCTTTGGTTTCGGTAAATCGCCAACTTCTGGAAGCTCATTATAAACTGTAGTAAGTAGCCAGAGCAGAGTAATAACGTAGGTAGTTGGGTTCTTGAAAAGGTTTTGCGCATCAAGAATACTAATAAAGCCACGGCCACTACCAGTTTCGGTTTTAAGAAGATCGTAGATATCAAAGGCTGGCTTGCCAAAGAAGGTCCCACCCGCTTCTTTAAGGTTGATTACGGCGCGCTTAATAGTGGTAATAGATTGGGTAGAAATATTACCATATTTTATGGAGTACTCTTTTTTATTCTCGTCAACGTAGCCAAGCAATGAGTCTAGATCATCTAAATCATTTAATTCTAATCTTTCTTCGCTACTAATTTTGAAGACTACACCAAGAATCTCTTCTTGGGCATCACTTAGGTCAAGCATACGCGAAAGTAGACGTGGCCCAATGCTGGCAACGGTAGTGCGAACTGGGTGGCCATTATTACCATCAACATCAAAGAATTGAGTTGGAAAGGCTTTATTCTCGTAACCTTCAAGTTTTAAGCCTTCGACGCGTTCTTTGATTTTCTCGTTCAGTTCTCCTGGATAGGCCATACCAGCGAGATCGCCTTTAACATCAGTTAAAAATACTGGGATTCCAGCAGCCGAGAAACTTTCAGCTAATACTTTAAGGGTGACGGTTTTACCAGAGCCGCTGGCGCCGGTAATTAGGCCATGGCGGTTAGCCATTTTTGGTAGCAAATATGCCTCAACCTCGTTACCTTTTCCTACTAAGATTTTTTCGTTTATATACATAAAAAGCACTCCGTTTTTTATATTATAGCACGACGATAAGTGAGTAAAAAATTATTCTACCACTATATATAGTAGTTTTCTATTTTTATTATTAATTAATTCATGAGTCGTTTTCCATACTCTTTTGACGTTCTGTCTGATTAACAAAAAACGGGCTTTTGCCCATTTATGCCTCTATTACGATGATGTGGTGCCCGAGACAGGACTTGAACCTGCACACCTTGCGGCATATGCTCCTAAGGCATACGTGTATACCAATTTCACCACTCGGGCGCGTGTTCATATTATACTAGATTATTTGATTCTCGGCAAGAAAAAATACGCCCCGGAAGGCGTATTTAAGATTTCTTAACGATTTGCTTCTTTACGAGCAAGAATCATTGATCCGGCATAAGTGACGGCCGTACCAGCAATTAAAGCAACTGGAATGGCATCTTCTGGGCCAGTGGATGGGAGGTTGCTTTTACCAGCATTGGTATTGGTGGAGTTGTTGCTGGCTGCACTGTTAGAAGAGCTAGATGAACTTGAAGAATTACTAGAGGAGTTTGATTTGGAATCAGAGCCGGACTTATTATCAGCGTTTGATGAACTAGATGAGCTAGAAGAGCTAGAAGATCCGTCAGAAGAGTTTGATTTGGAATCAGAGCCGGACTTAGATGATTTATCATCAGTATTGCCGGTAACCAAGGAAGAATCGTCGACAGCAACATTAGTAGTGTTGCGGTGGCGGTTGTTAGCCATGACAATAATAAAAGCAATTAAACATGCAATAGCAATCACCATTACAACGGTGATTAAAAAGACTCTGCGCCTTCTTTGGTATTCTGGATCATAGTTATTCATATAAAACAAACTCCCTGTTTGGATTAGTGCTTATTATTATAACACAGAAAAAATATTTTGAAAAGACTTTTTATAGGGATAGCGCTTATGGTTTTTTGACAAAATTATGTTTTAATATAAATAGAAAGATTGGCAGACGCGTATTTATGCGTCGATAATCTCCTGAAACCAGGAATCTCAGATTCAACATCAGGGTGTGATAAAGCTAATATTCCATCATCTTTTATGAATGTTGTCAAATAAACAACGTCTTCTAAAATAAAGTGGTCATAAGGCGGGTCAGCAATGATAATATCAAATGATTGATCAAGTTTGGCGTTCTTAACGTCAGAAATGATGATGTCTGCGGATAGACCTAATGATTGTAAGTTTTCCCTGATGGTGCGGGCAATTTTAGGCGCTTTTTCGATAAAGGTAACAGTTTTTGCCCCGCGCGATAAGGCTTCAATACCGAGAGCGCCAGAGCCGGCAAAGGCATCTAGCACATCTGCATTCTCTAAATACGGCGCAAGCATATTAAAGAGGGCAAGCTTCTCGCGTGAGCCCATTGGGTGAGTACGTAAATCGTGGGGAGATTTAATATTATGACCTTTAAACTTACCGCTAATGACGTTCATCTTTATCCTCCGGAATGGCCGAAGCCCAAGCAATTACGATTAAACGGATGATTTCTGGCACTAACACTTCTGTGGTGTCAAAGGCGAGAGAGGCGTTCCAACCTTCACGGCGGAAACGTCCATACATATCTAGGCGATAAATCTTGTCTAAGGCTTTGTAAAATTCGGCTTTTAAATTAATGTTATCTAGTTCGTGCGGCTGAATTATTGGTGATAATGATTTTTCGGTGGAAGTCGAAACAATAAGGCCAACGCCATATTCAAAGGCGACGTGTTTACTCATATAACCATTGGCGCCCCAATATAGCCAGTTGTTACGTGCGGTTTCGGCAGCGTTATGACCATGCATAATTCCCTTAATTGGATGACCAAAAACCTTGAAAAAATCGTTTTCAGACATCAATTCGCCGATGGCCTCTTCCCAAGGAAAATGATGGGCAGGAGTGAGACCATCGGTAACGGCATGAGCTAACCAGGCCGCTTCAAAGGCAGCACGTTCGCGATTCCCCTTCTTTAAGGCTGTGCGCAGGTTAAACTGGTGGTCAAGAATGATTTTGATGAGTTTGCCGTCGTCCTGCTCTGGTTGAATAAAATGCAGCGGGTCATCAACGCCAGGAGATTTTTTCTTGATAGCGTCTGGACCACGTTCACCTTCAAAATGTAAGATTTCTTTGGTGGTAGGAAAATCCACATTTTTAAGACGACGACCAAAAATATGCCTAGCAATACGATCAAGGCGTTGATGTGTGCCGACAATGCGGCCTTGCGTCCTTTTCGGAGTTTTAAAAATTGATCCTGCTGAATACATACTAATTTAGAGTGGTTAGCTGTTGATATTTCTGAATTCCGGAAGCTAACTCTGGATATTTTAACATTATTTCTGGATTTTGGCTAATGCTTCTGGCAAAACTCTTGGCCTGTTTTTGAGCAAGTGCGATAAGGTAGGTATCAGTCAAAGAAGCGATGCGAAGGTCTAGGGCGCCATGTTGCAACTGACCATAGATTTCGCCTGGGCCACGGAGTTTAAGATCAATTTCGGCAAGATAAAAACCGTCGTTAGATTTTTCAAGCTCTTTTAGGCGTCTAGATGGTCCATTTTCATTGTCTGAAAGCAGATAGCAATAGCTCTTGATTGGTCCGCGACCTACGCGACCGCGTAATTGATGTAATTGCGCCAAACCATATTGTTCGGCGTCTTGGATTACGATGATAGACGCATTCGGAACATCGACGCCAACTTCCACAACAGTGGTGGAAACTAGTACATCAATCTCGCCTGCGGCAAATCTACTCATCACTTCGTCTTTTTCGGCTGGTTTCATGCGCCCGTGCAAAAATTCAATTTTGGCGTCTGAAAAGATCTGTTTAAGCTTTAGGGTTTGTTTTTTAACGGAGGCGGTTTCGGTGCTTGGATTATCGTCAATTGCCTTACAAATCCAATAAACCTGATGTTTCTGATGATAAGTCGCACTGATTATTGGATAGAGATCAAGAGTAAGATTTACTTCTGAGATAATCTGCGTTTCAATCGGCTGACGGCCTTTCGGTAGCTCGTTCAAAATCGAAACATCAAGATCACCAAAGATAGTGAGTTGAAGCGAGCGTGGAATTGGTGTGGCGGTCATCGAAAGAAGATGTGGCGCAGCACCTTTAGGGCTTTTTAGCACAAGTTTCTGGCGCTGATTCACCCCAAAGCGGTGCTGCTCGTCAATAATACAGAGGGCTAAAGACTTGAACTCTGTATCGTCTGTAATAATAGCGTGTGTGCCAACCACTAAGTCTACATCGCCGTTCAAAATGTGTTTTTTGAGTTCCGGCTTATTTTTGGTGGCGCCAGTCAAGAGTGCCACAGAAATGCCAAATGGTGAAAGTAGGCTCTGCAATTTCTCAGCATGCTGAGTGGCCAGAATGGCGGTTGGTGCAAGTAGGGCGGTCTGATGGCCGTTCTGTGCGGCTTGAGCAGCCGCAATCGCCGCAACCACGGTTTTACCAGAACCAACATCGCCTTGCAGTAGACGATTCATTGGCGTAGGTTTCTCAAGATCTTGCAGGATTTCCCAAGTGGCTCGACGCTGAGCGTTAGTAAGCTTAAAAGGTAGGTTTTCGACAAAGGCTTTAGTTTTGGCGGCGCTAAATGGTAGTGGAATTGATTTTAATTTCTGGTTTTCGTTGCGGTTAAGATTTGCGGCCAAAATCAGTTCAAACAATTCTTCGTAAGCCAAGTATCTGCGACCATCATCCACATTAGTTTGGTCGGTTGGAAAGTGAACATTAAAGAGTGCTTCTGCGCGAGCATGAGTTTTGACGAAGGCTGGGGCATTTTCAGTTGGAAGCAAATCTGGTATAGTGGCAAATTCTGGTCTTAAATTACTAATGATACGCTTGAAATTAAGTGATTTTATGTTGTGATGCGCGACATAGATGGGGCGAAAGGTTTCGTCTTGGTCCACTTCGGTAGCAAGCGTTGCGGATGGTGAAGATAATTGATAGCGTCCGTGCGACAGGTTAAATTCTCCTGAAAAATAGTATTCTTTGCCTTCAATAAATTGTTTGGCGCGGTATGGTTGGTTAAACCAGACTACGCGGACGGAATCGGTATTGTCGCTAACCACTGCCTCAGTAACGGTGAAATTGCGACGACGAGTATATCTGGTATTGATGTCGCTAATCTTGCCCTTAATTACGACTTTGCCTGGTTTAATATCACGAATTTTGGTTGGCGCTTGGTAGTTTTCATAGGCGCGAGGCAGAGTATAAAAAAGATCACGCAGAGTTTTAATACCGGCCTTTCCAAGCACCTCCGCAGTTTTTGGGCCCACTCCCTTAGCATTCTCAATCGATAGAGAAAGATCCATAAATCTATTTTAGCAGATAGATAGACTATTTAGCCTTTTTTGAATTTTCAGCACGCCACTTATCGACTGCGCCGTGATTACCGGATAATAAGACTTCTGGCACTTTCATGCCACGAAATTCTGCTGGCTTAGTGTATTGTGGGTATTCAATGTTATCACCGTCTGAAAAACTTTCGATTTCGGCTGAAGTTTCACCGCCGAGTACGCCTGGAATTAGGCGTACGATGGAATCAATCATCGTGAGTGCTGGTAGTTCCCCACCAGTTAAAACAAAATGTCCGAGTGAGATTTGATAATCTACAAGGCTCAGGATACGTTCGTCATAACCTTCATAATGAGGGCAAAGAATAATATAGTGCCCGCCAGCCTCAGCAAACTTTTGTGCTTGCTGCTGACTCCAGGTTTCACCAGCTGGAGTAGGCAGAATTACTTTAGCAGTTGGATCTTTTTCCTTGACGGATTCAATAGCAGCAAAAACTGGTTCGCAGCGGAGCAGCATACCATCACCACCGCCGTAAGGTGTGTCATCGACGGATTTATGAGGGCCAAGTCCAAACTCGCGTAAATTCACAAAATCAAATTCGGCGATGCCTTTATCTTTGGCCTTCCACATCATTGATGCGTTAAGATATGGTTCCATCGCTTCTTGAAATAACGTAATAATAGTAAACTTGATTTTGCTCATAAATATATTATACCATAAAAACCCGAAGAGACCGATTGCTCGGTCTCTATCGCGCTGACGCGCGCCCACCCTGGGGCACATTGGTTTGTTTTAATCCGCTGTTTGTTTTAATGTAGTCTCCACACTCCACTATTGAATCAGTGGAACCCCTGTGAAGCGTATCAGCTTGATTTTATTCTATCGTAACATAAGCGTTTTGTCAAGAGCGGTTTTTAATAATCTTCCACAAGTGTGAATTCTCTATCTGCAATACAGATGATAGAATCTGGTTCGGCGCCTAGAGAAGTAAGCTCGGCGCGGATACCAAGCTTTTTCATGATATCGCGCAAGCGGTTTAATGAGGCGTAGTTATTTAGGTCGGTACGGCGTGCAAATTTTTCGATTTTTTCGCCGGTCACAATAAATTTACCATCTTCAGTTTTTTCGACTTTGAAGGTGTCTTTTAAATCATTTTTGTTAAGTGATATTACTGGCAGCTCTGGCTTTTCTTCGGTTTTTTCAACTCTTTTGACTTGGCGATTTGCAATCACCTTTTTGATTTCACGAAGCAGTGGAGTAATTCCTTGATGCGCCACAGATGAGATTTCAAAAATGTTGGCATCTTTATTGATTTTTAGGATTGCATCCTTTTGCATTTTAATAATCTCAGCGTCAACGCCTTCACATTTGGTGAGAGCAACAATTTCTGGGCGATCTTTGAGATCAGAATACTTTTCTAGCTCGGTACGAATTGTTTGGTAGGCTTTGCCGGCATCATCATTATAGATATCAATTAAATGCAACAACACAGCGGTACGATCAACGTGACGCAAGAAAGCATGGCCAAGACCTTTACCCTCAGAAGCTCCTTCAATAAGACCTGGGATATCGGCAATCAAAATATCTTTTCCATCAACAGTAGCCATGCCAAGATTTGGCGTGATAGTAGTAAATGGATAATCGGCAATTTCTGGCTTAGCATTAGAAACTACTGACAGAAAAGTGGATTTACCAGCATTCGGTAAACCGACTAAACCAACATCGGCTAGGAGTTTTAGTTCAATTTCGGCTTCAAATTCTTCGCCTGGTTCGCCAACTTCAGCAATAATTGGGGCTTGACGAGTTGAGCTCTTAAAATGAGCGTTACCAAAACCGCCGTCGCCACCCTTAGCGATAATTGCTTCTTCGCCGTCTTTGGTTAAATCGGCAATTTGGATGCGTTTGTCACCGATGGTTTTATAGACAACTGTGCCAATTGGCACTTCCACGATTAAATCTTTGCCGCTACGACCAGCAGAACGAGTACCAGCACCGTTTTTACCGTCTTCGGCTTTAAGCTCTTGATTGAAACGAAAATCTAGTAAGGTATTAGTATCTTTATCGGCCTTAAAAATGATGGAACCGCCTTTACCGCCGTCTCCACCGTCTGGTCCACCCTTTGGGATGTAAATTTCGTGGCGAAAAGAAACTGCACCGTCACCACCTTTGCCGGCTTTTAGTTTTACTTTTGCGGTATCAACAAACATCATAATGGTTTAATTATACCATATTTTATTAAAAATGCTAGTGAATATAGTTGAAGGTACCAATGAGGTTGGCTGGGATTTCGGCCTCCGTCACACGGTATGGCACGCCAAGGTTCATCTCGCGGACGGTAATAGTGCC
>JAEEGL010129522.1_pt1 | contig 10541 bp, 9 predicted proteins | sample 9134231 | NCBI WGS metagenome assembly JAEEGL01 (sample SAMN16246548, study PRJNA631951) | gut metagenome | biome: gut microbiome; feature: rumen; material: fiber-attached | host: Bos | place: Iran: Karaj | collected 2018-10
CATCATGACCGACGCCATCGGGCAGTATGTGACCGATGTAAAGAGCGGCGACTTCCCTAACGAAAGTGAGTCCTATTAATGGAGAACACTCCCGTACATCCCAAATTATGACATCGTGATTACTGGTTGCTGGCAATCGCCAGTTTTCTCATCACGATGCCCATGTATATGATGATACCGCTGCTGCCGGAATGGTTGTCGCAGCGCACAGCCCTGTCATCTTCCGGGATTGGGTTGGTGATGTTGGCATATGGTTTGGGATTGTTTGTGTTCGGCCCTGTCTGCAATCATCTGATACAGCGTTACCGACGGAATGTCATGTTTATCGCGGCGGCTGTAGGCGTGGTATTATTGATAATGTCTTTTTTCGCCATGGAACGCAGTACTGACGGTTGGTTGTTATCATTCGGCGCATTGTTTGGTCTTCGTTTCGCCCTTGGTGCCTTATTTGGCTTGGCCGAAATGATATTATTAAGTACCTTGATCATCGATGTGACCGAATCATCCTATCGTGATGACGCCAATTATGCCGTGGTGTGGTTCGGCCGTTTCCCGTTGGTCTTAGGTCCTCTTGTTGCCATTCAGTTGAACCGCTACCTGTCGATTGACATTATCGTGATTATCATGTCGGCGATGGCTTTGCTTTCCGCAGTGTTGGTGCGGTTAATAAGTATCCCTTTCAAAGCCCCCGATGATACCGAAAGTATTTTCAGTACCGACCGTTTTCTATTAAAAGAGAGCGGCTGGTGTTTCCTGAACCTGTTGCTGTTCACCTCCTTTTTCGGTATGATGCTTTTTTGGCAAATAAGCACTACCATGTTTGGAATGTTAATGGTAGGTTTTTATTTCGCGCTTCGATTCGGCAAGACCTTATTATCCGACTCAGACCGGCGTCAAGACATGTATCTGGCATTCGCTTTGTCTGTTTTATCGATGCTGACGCCCTATATCTTTGACAGTGAGTGGGTATGGCATTACGTCACACCGGTGCTTTTGGGATTCGTGGCAGGCATCGTTTGCAACCGTTTCATGTATCTATTTCTTAACATCAGCCATCATTGTCAACGAGGCACCTCACAGAGTTCATTTTTCCTGTCATGGGAGTTTGGCATCACTATCGGTGTATTTTTGATTTTTATCAGCGACGACCCGGAACACATGCTTCTGACCGGTTTATCATTGCTGATAGCGGCCTTCGCCATGTATTTTCTGTTTACTCACAACTGGCACGTACGTCATAAGATACGCTGATTGAAATGGTTTTGTCCATCAAATAACCGATTACCGAATTAGTATTAAGACTAAAAAAGTTCCCGCCTCGATAGGTGAGAACTTTTCTCTTTTCTGGCAATATATATACAAAAGACAACAACATGTTCACGTTACAATGAAATCAGCAGCATTGGTTACATTATTTGCCACTAATCAACCAGTGAATGATGCGGTCTTAGCATACTAAAAATGGTTCAGATAAGCACAAAAAAAAATTGATTGTCTCACGACAACCAATCTTTATTAACCTTAATAATCTAATACCATGAAAAACACGGTGCAAAGTTATGCATTTTCTGCATATAAACAACAATTTGTGCACAATAAATGCACAAAATTAACTTTTTTCAAACATTTTACCCGCCCATTTAACTTTTCTTTGCAATAAAATTGCATTTACTTGCGTTTTTTCCTCTTTAGTCAACATGGGGGTAGAAAGTGTGAAAACTATTTGTTGTAATGAAGGAATTATCTCCGCTTTTCGTATGACTGGCTCAATCCATCGTTTCAGTTCATCATATCTTTGCTCAGTCATTGTATCGGGTTTCGCAAAGAACTCATCATCATCAATTTGAGGCATGAGATCAGCATCGGCCAAACGATTCCAGTTAAGGTCGTAGAAAGAGATGACACTCTCGGCCTCAGGTCCGTAATAGGTCTTTATCATGCAAACAACCGTATCCGTTTTCTCATAAGGAAGCGCTATCATCTGGACATGTAAAGACTCGGCCAAAGTGAGTGAAGCGAAATCATTGGAGACTGTATCTATTTTTGACGTATCACCGAAGCGGTTTTTAACCTCGAACACAGCCTCGCCACCCAGAGGGTGAGATTTTCTCATCAATTGCACATACTCAGGCAAGTCAGCGAACAGCCTGTCGGGAATATATTCAAAGATATGCTGTGGGGTGTGCGCAAGAAACCTGATCATTGTGTCTTGCGCCTTTGTTGGGGCTGTCATGCAAAATGCGAGTGACAAAATACAAAGGAATTTCTTCATCATAATAAGCGATGCTAAAGCGGTGCAATATTAGCACAAAAATCCGACATAGGCAACAATTCGTTGCTAAAAAGCGTCAAGATATTGTAATTCGGCATAAAACTTTTGCTATTTGAATAAATAATATTACTTTTGCAACATGATATTTTATCTGTCGTGCACTGGCAACACGAAGTGGGCCGCCGAGCGTATCAGCGAGGTGACCGGTGAACGTATGTTGTTCATTCCCGACGAGATGGAGCACAAGGAGCCCTATCAATTGGCTGATGGCGAGCGCATCGGTTTTTGCTTTCCCGTTCACGGTTGGCGCCCGCCGAAGAACGTGCGTGAATTCATCTCCCGTCTACGGTTTACCAATGCTGACGGTCATTTTGTCTGGGCGCTTTGCACTGCAGGCGATACTGTAGGCGAGGCTATGGACATTTTTTGCCAAGACCTGCATGCCCAGGGACTGTCGGTGTCAAGCACCTATTCTCTGATTATGCCAGAGAGTTATGTTGGACTACCGTTCATGGATGTGGACAAGGCTGTCAACGCCAGCAAAAAAATAAAAGAAGCCGACGAGCAACTTTCCGTCTATGCTGAGCAAATAAAAGCCTGGAAGAGTGACGAGCATCATATCGTCAGGGGACGATGGCCCAGAATCAACAGCCGTTTGATAGGCAGTTACTTCGTGAAGAAGTTGGTAACTGATGCGCCATTTCACGTGGTAGAGGACCGTTGCATCACTTGCGGCAGATGTGTAGATGCCTGTCCGGTGGGAAATATGTCTCAGGACGATGAAGGACGCCCGCAGTGGTTGCATACTGGCAGTTGTCTGTCGTGTTTCGCTTGTTACCACCATTGTCCTCATCATGCTATTGAGTATGGGGGCAGAACCAAGAAAAAAGGGCAGTATTACTTCAGATAAGCTACCCCACCCTATCTCTCCAAAAGTGATGGGAAACTAATGGGGAATGTGGCAGATAATAGATAACCAAAAACAGAAGAGACAGTAACAGATTTTGAGATATGTATATGAAAAAGATATTATTTTTGTTTGCATGGGTACTGGTGTGCATCCGCATATCGGGCGCCCCCGTCTATCCGTTTCCCGTGACCGTGACCCAGAGTGACGGCACACAATTGACCATCAGGGGATACGGCGATGAGCATTTTCATTATCAGGCCACCCTCGACGGAGTGTTGCTCGTGGAAGAGGGTCTGAACTATTACGTCGGAGAAGTGGATGCTTTGACCGGCGAACTGCGCTCCACCGGCCAGTTGGCGCATGAGCCGTCATTGCGTTCGGCCGTAGAGAAGAAAATGATAGCCTCGCAAGACCGCAAGTTGTTTTTCGACAAAGCCGAACAGTCATTGCGTCTGCGTGCCCCGCGGCATGAGCCCGTCTCACAGTCGGGGACGCTGTTTCCCCATACAGGCAGCCCGAAGGCCGTGGTGATTCTGGTGGAGTTCACCGACACGCTGTTCTCGTTACCCAATCCCCGCGCATCGTTCGACCAATATCTGAACAGCCTGAAAAGGCCCGTGGATTACGGCGGCGGCGAGACGAGAAACATCTCGAGCGTGAAGCACTATTTCAAGACCGTGAGCGACGAAAAGTTCACCCCGCAATTTGACGTATATGGCCCGGTGCGTTTGCCGCACGCCCTGAAACACTACGGCGGCAGCAGTTCGACCGGAAAAGACGAGGATATCAAATCGCTTGTCAATGACGCTTGTCAGATGATGGACGACAGTCTGGACTTTTCCCAATATGACGCGAACGATGACGGGAAAATCGATTTGGTGTATATCATCTATGCGGGATACGCGCAGAGCATCACAGGCAACAGCAACCAGTGCATCTGGCCCAAGAGCGGCACCACGAGCGGCACCCGGCAATATGACGGCAAGGATGTGGCGCGCTATGGCGTGAACAACGAGCTGAACGGTTTCCCGGGAGCCTTCGGATTTACCGATGACACGAAAACCGCATACGTCAAGAACATCAACGGCATCGGCCTGTTCTGTCACGAGTTCTCGCACTGCATGGGCCTCCCCGACCTCTACCCCACCGTCAAACCCGCCGAAGACCCCGACAAGGAGTTGTACAACAACCAGAGCATGGAATATTGGAGTGTCATGGACCTGGGCGAATACTTGGGCAACGGATACAGCCCGTCGGAGTACACCGCATGGGAGCGTGAGTGTTTCGGCTGGACGGAGATAGAAGAGCTGGACCCGTCGCAAGAACTGGATATCAGCACGTTGAGTGCCGGCGGAAAGGCTTATCGCATCACCAATGAGTATGACGCGACCGGAAATGAGTATTACATTCTTGAGAACATTCAGAAGGACGGTTTCAACTACAACATGAAGGGTCATGGTCTGGTGGTGACGCATGTGAGGTATGACGCATCCGCCTTCTCCCTGTCAGGGTCTGGCGGCAATTCCGTGAACAACATCTGGGGCGCGCCCCGCATGACAGTCATCCCCGCCGACGGTTTGCTGTTCAGCAACAAATATGTTGACGGTACAATTATCAAAAATGCGGACTTCTACAACGAACTGGCAGGCGACCCCTTCCCGGGCAGCAAAGACGTGAGGGAGGTGACAGAAGACAGCGCCCTGCCCAACCTGCCGTTGTGGACCTCCGCCCCCGCCACAACGGCTATGCACGCGCCATCGGCCACGGGTAACGCATTAGAACGCCTGTGCTATGTGCTGTCGAACATTGAAGAGACCGAGGACGGAGTCATCAGCCTGAATAAGAAAACAACCGGTATCCGTGACATCAAGACTTCTGATGCTGCCGACGGTAAGATTTACACGATTGACGGCAGATATGTTGGCCGCGATCTTGACCGTTTGGGAAAAGGCATTTATGTGAAAGACGGAAAGAAAGTGGCGAAGTAGCCTCTAATATCCATATATTAAGAACCGCGCCCCCTATGCTTAGGAGACGCGGTTCTTATTTTTACCCAAATCGCCCATTAGACAATCAAGGGTTAATACACCCTTTCGCCAAAAATGGCAGTGCCTATACGGACCATGGTGGAATGATGGCGGATGGCCAATGGATAGTCGTGACTCATGCCCCAACTGCGCTGCGAGAAGGCAGGATCATCGGCAAAGAAATTGCGTTTCATCTCATCGAAGAAATCGGACGCCAACTGGAACTCAGCATTGATTTGAGCCTCATCGTCGACGTAAGACGCCATCATCATCAATCCTACGATATGGACATGGGATAATTGTCGCCATTCACCCTCAGCCAAGAATTTCCGGCACTGCTCTAAAGACCATCCGTATTTGGTTTCTTCCTCAGCAATGTGCAATTCCAGAAGCACGGGAATGACCCTGCCATATTTGGCAGCTTGTTTTTCAATCTCCTTTAACAGTTTGAACGTATCGACCGCATGAATCATGCTGACAAAAGGAGCGATATACTTCACCTTGTTGGTCTGGAGGTGTCCGATGAAATGCCATTGGATGTCCTTTGGCAGCGCTTCGTATTTGCGGGTCATCTCCTGAACATGACTCTCGCCGAACACACGCTGACCCGCCTCGTAAGCAGCCATGAGCTCCTCTTCTGGATGGAACTTGCTGACAGCCACAAGCGTCACGCCGTCAGGAATCGAGGCACGTACCTCATTCAATGCAGATGGAATGTTCATTTTAAATTGGCAGTTAAAGAAGTAAAGAAAGATAAAGAAGTTAAAGCCAAAAGTTTTGGCTTACTTTTCATATTCTGGGGTGTCTTCTTTTTTCTCTTTGAAAGACTTATGTTCAATCACATCCATGATTTGTGTCTCTTGAATGCTGGCAATGACATAATTGATCATCGTAGTACCCATGAATTCACCGATGTATTTCACGGCTTGGGGCAGAGTACCTGCCTGAATGAGGAAATAATTGTTGGTGCGTTTTTCTTTTTCCGTTTTTTCATCGATGGTGATGAACTGGAGTTTAGCCTTGTACCAACGGTCATCGCTGTCAGCATCGCTGAAGAACACCTCATTGTATGAGACCATCTTGATGTCAGTGACTTCAAAATCGCCGCTGATATAGACTTTCATTTCTTCGATAATGGAGGCTTCAGCCTCGGTGAAACTTAACGCATCGACCGTATATTGTTCAGTCAGTTTTTTCTGCAACCCATCGTCCATTGTTTTCTCATAACGGACCTTTGTTTCAAACCATTTTGCTGTTCTTGATCTCATAATATCGTATATTTGTTAAAATTCGGATGGCAAAAGTACGAAATAATCATGAAAAACGAAGCATATTCAACATAAAATAAAAAAAATTATTACCTTTGCACGGTTAAAGAAAGACGAACGTCAAATTCTTAGAGGTGGGGGGTTATTAGGTGAAAAGAAAAAAGGATTATCATACATTTATTATTATATGCCAGAGATATCAGTCAGAGGAATAGAGATGCCCGAATCTCCAATCCGCAAATTGGCACCCTTAGCCGTTGCTGCGAAGAAACGCGGCATCAAGGTTTATCATTTGAATATCGGCCAGCCCGACCTTCCCACTCCATCCGTAGGTTTGGAGGCTTTGAAGCATATTGACCGCGAGATACTGGAATACTCCCCTTCACAGGGATATCAGAGTTACCGCGAGAAATTGGTCGGCTATTACAAGAAATACGACATTCATGTGGATGCCGACGATATCATTATCACATCAGGCGGAAGCGAAGCGGTGCTCTTTGCCTTCCTTTCGTGTCTGAATCCCGGCGATGAGATTATCGTTCCTGAGCCAGCCTACGCCAACTATATGGCATTTGCCATTTCTGCTGGAGCCAAGATTCGCACGATAGCCACCACCATCGAAGAGGGATTCTCACTGCCTAAGGTGGAGAAATTTGAGGAGTTGATCAATGACCGCACCCGTGCCATCATGATTTGCAACCCCAACAACCCGACAGGCTATCTCTACACCCGTCGCGAGATGAAGCAGATACGTGACCTGGTGAAGAAATATGACCTTTATCTGTTCTCTGACGAGGTTTATCGCGAATATATTTATACAGGCTCACCATATATCAGCGCATGTCATCTGGAAGGAATCGAACAGAATGTCATCCTTATCGACTCAGTATCGAAGCGCTATTCTGAATGTGGCATCCGCATCGGAGCGTTGATTACAAAGAACAAAGCCGTTCGCGCGGCTGTGATGAAATTCTGCCAGGCCCGCCTCTCGCCCCCGCTGATAGGTCAGATTGTAGCCGAGGCCTCGCTCGATGCTCCCGAAGAGTATTACCGTGACGTATATGACGAATATGTGGAACGCAGGAAATGCCTTATTGACGGATTGAACCGCATTCCAGGCGTGTATTCACCGATACCCATGGGCGCATTCTACACCGTGGCTAAACTGCCCGTTGATGATGCTGAAAGATTCTGCCGCTGGTGTCTGGAAGAGTTTAACTACGAGGGCGAAACTGTGATGATGGCTCCCGCATCGGGATTTTACACCACTCCGGGCGCAGGCATTGACCAGGTACGTATCGCATACGTGCTGAAGAAAGACGATCTGATCAAAGCACTTGTTGTATTGCGTAAAGCACTTGAGGCATATCCGGGGACTGTCCACAATTCATAATACACGACTCATCATTCTCAATTCACAATTTATTATTCTTGAACTTTCCATTATTTATAGCGAGACGCATCCATGCAGATGAGGGTGACGGCAAGAAAGTGAGCCGTCCCGCCATCAGAATTGCCACCATCGGTGTGGCCATCGGATTGGCTGTGATGATTATCTCGGTGTGTGTAGTGTTAGGGTTCAAGCATACCATCCGCGACAAGGCTGTGGGTTTCGGAAGCCATATCGTTGTAAGCGAATTCCAATCTTTGCAAGAGAATGTCTCGAATCCTGTCAGCATGCCTGACAGCATGATGGAAGTGATGCGGAAGATTGAAGGTGTGAATCACGTGCAGCGCTTCGCCCTGAAGCAAGGCATTCTGAAGACAGACAGCGATTTTCTGGGCGTCACACTGAAAGGTGTGGGACCGGAATTTGACCCTACATTTCTTAAAAGTAATCTGGTGGAGGGAGAGTTGCCTACATTCAGTGACTCAACGAGCAGTAACCGTCTTGTCATCTCACGCCTCATCGCGAATAAATTACGTTTGAAGACAGGCGATAAGATATTCGCCTATTTTATGGGCAACGACGATGTACGCACTCGTCGATACACCGTCGCCGGCATTTACGAGACTAATCTGAAACACTTTGACGAAACGTTTTGCTTCACCGATCTATACAGTGCAGTGAAACTGAACGGTTGGCAAGAAGACCAAGTGAGCGGTGCCGAAGTGACATTGAAAGATTACGACCAGATGGATGTCGTGGCAAGAGAGTTTATCCGTCGCGTGAACCGTTCGACCGACCATTATGGCGCCACCTACAGCAGTATTACCATCCGTGAGCAATATCCTCAGATTTTCTCTTGGCTCGATTTGTTAGACATGAACGTGTGGATTATTCTCGCGCTGATGGTCGCCGTAGCCGGATTCACTATGATTTCGGGATTGCTGATAATCATTTTGGAGCGTACCAATATGATAGGTGTGATGAAAGCACTGGGAGCAAAGAACCGCACCATTCGCCATACATTCTTATGGTTTTCTGCGTTTATTATCGGTCGTGGCATGTTGATTGGTAATGTGATCGGTATTGGTCTGTGCTTATTGCAAAAATACACAGGCATGGTACACCTTGATCCATCAACCTATTATGTGAGTACGGTGCCAGTAGAACTAAACATACCTTTAATTGTGTTATTGAATGCCGCCACGCTGCTGGTCAATGTGATGGTGTTGATAGCACCAAGTTATCTCATATCACATATTCACCCCGCCAAATCAATGCGGTATGAGTAACAATTTACGCTGACAATCATAGATAAAAATCCTGTTTTTTTTGCAAAAATGTTGTTATTAGACGATGCATCCATGCATATATTTTTACAAATATAGGATAAAATAATAAAAATACATATTTTTGCTATTAAAATTAAAAAAATTGCACAAAACATTTTGGAATGTGCAAACTACTTATTACCTTTGCACAAAATTTGAATTTCTGTGCAATGAAAACCATACCGAGCTTTAATGCTTGTGTCGAAAAGAGTATCAAAGAGAATTGGGATTTGGACGCTTTGACCGACTATCAGGGAAGCACCCTCCAATTCAAAGATGTGGCTCGCAAGATAGAAAAACTACATATCATATTTGAACAAACAGGCATCCGCCGTGGCGACAAGATTGCTTTATGCGGACGCAACAGTTCGAATTGGGCGGTAGTTTTTCTTGCCACGTTGTCATACGGTGCCGTGGCCGTTCCTATACAACATGAATTTAATGCCGAACAAATTCACAACATTGTCAATCACAGCGAAGCACGCCTGTTGTTTGTGGGAGACTATGTGGTGAAACAGGTTGACGCATCGGCCATACCTGCCTTGGAAGGCATCATCAATATACCTGACTTTTCATTGGTGATATCCCGCAGTGATAAACTCACTTTTGCGCGTGAGCACCTGAATGAATTGTTCGGCAAGAAATATCCGAAGATATTCCTCCTTGAAGATGTACATTATTATATAGATGACGCCGACGATTTGGCACTCATCAATTATACCAGCGGTACCACCGGTTTTTCCAAAGGCGTGATGATACCTTATCGTGCACTGTGGAGCAATCAGGAATTTTGTGAAAAGTTTTTGGGTCCCAAGATGCCACGGGGTTGTAACACCCTTTGTATTCTGCCCATGGCACACATGTATGGCATGTCCATGGAATTTATCTACAATTTCTGTCACGGCTGCCACATCTTCTTCCTGACACGTCTGCCGTCACCAGCCATCATAGCTCAGGCCTTTGCCGATGTGAAACCCGCTATAGTCATTTCCGTACCACTTGTGATAGAAAAAATTATCCGCAAGCGCGTTTTTCCCATTATCCAAAGCAACCGTATGCGCATCTTGCTGAACATGCCTTTTGTCAGCAAGAAAGTGAAACAGACCATCTGCTCACAGGTGCTGCAAGTTTTCGGCGGCAATGCTTTCGAGGTGATCGTGGGTGGTGCGGCGTTGAACCAAGAGGTGGAGTCTTTCCTCAAGAGCATCGGATTCCCCATAACAGTGGGCTACGGAACTACAGAATGCGCGCCACTCATCTCTTACAGCACTCATGAACAATTCGTGTCAGGCAGTTGTGGAACACCTGTTGACCGGATGGAAGTGAAGATTTTGAGCAGTGACCCG
>JAEEGL010169555.1_pt1 | contig 10541 bp, 9 predicted proteins | sample 9134231 | NCBI WGS metagenome assembly JAEEGL01 (sample SAMN16246548, study PRJNA631951) | gut metagenome | biome: gut microbiome; feature: rumen; material: fiber-attached | host: Bos | place: Iran: Karaj | collected 2018-10
CTTTCGCCGCTTCGGTGAACAGCATCCGTTATGCAGGTGCAACGCCTGTCTTCTGCGATATCATTGGCCCCGACCATATCAATATCGACCCAAAGGAAATCGAGAAGAAGATTACGCCTAAAACCAAGGCCATAGTGGTGGTTCACATGGCAGGCTTCCCTGCCCACATGGACGAAATCATGGCCATTGCTCGCAAGCATAATCTGAAGGTGATCGAAGACGCCTGCCACGGTCCGTTGTCGGAATACAAGGGCAAGAAACTTGGAACGCTCGGCGACTGCGCGGCTTTTAGCTTCTTCTCCAACAAGAACATCTCCACGGGAGAAGGCGGCATGTTCATCACCAACAACGAGGAGATGGCCAAGAAAGCCCGTCTGCTTCGTTCGCATGGCATGACTACCATGTCGTACCAACGTGCCAGCGGCCATGCTACTACCTACGACATCCTTGAATTGGGTTATAACTACCGCATGGATGACATCCGTGCCGCCATTGCCATCGAGCAGTTGAAGAAACTGCCCGCCGACCTTGATACCCGTATTAAGGTGCGTCAGCGTTATGTGGAACAACTGGCCAATGTGAAGGACGTGGTGGTGCCGTTTGCCGACAACAAGGAGTTTGTGAGCAATTACATCATGCCCGTCGTGTTGACTAAAGGCGATACGGCTTATCGTGATGCTATCCGCGACAAGATACACGCCGCTGGCATTCAAACCAGTGTGCATTATCCTGCTGTACACCGTTTCTCCATCTATAAGGATTATCCCGCAGTGTTGCCTCAAACGGAGTATGTGACCGACCATGAAATCACACTCCCGATGTATGCAGCCTTGACTAATGAGCAGATAGATTTCATTTGTGAAACTTTAGCGTGTTCACTTAAGTCTTAATACTGAAACGATTTGAGGCCTTATATGCCAAACAGAGATAACAATCAATAGCAACTAAAGGCAAATATGTTTCGGGGAATAGATATCCATAATTTCAGAGGTATAAAAAACGCCTCGATTGAGCAACTTGGCCAAGTGAATCTTTTCTGGGGCAAGAACAACTGTGGGAAGTCGTCGTTACTTGATGCAATTTTTCTTGTTACAGGACAATCGAACCCGCTGTTACCTGTCAATATCAATCGTATGCGCGATTATCGTGGCGTGAGTGAAAAAGATTTTGGCTTGAACTTTTATAATTTCGACACACAGAATGCCATTAATATTGTGGCTTACAACCAAGAGCCTCGTTCATTGTCTATTACTGAGCTGAAAACTTCGTCATCGGAAGTCAACATTCTAAATGACAGAACCGATCTCTCTTCTACTGCGCAGAATCGACAATATGGATATAACCTAACCTTTTCTAGCCACGGAGAAGAAATGCATTCTCATCTTGTTTTGCAGCCTACCGACGGACCGACTATAGAACAACGGATAGAGGTGGATTCTCGCTATAACGAAACCATCCAGTGTCGGTATTTAAGCCCAAAATACGACTTTCAATTATCTGTTGATGGCCTTACACAGGTGATGAAGAATAAAGACGAAGGTTATATTTTGGAAGCTTTGCGTGTGGTGGAACCCCAAATCCGAGACATACAAGTGTCTCTGATGGACATACTTGTAGATATTGGTCTTTCACAACGTATTCCCATTAATCTGCTTGGCGACGGTACTCGTAAAATGTTGGCTATTGCCTCGGTTATCTTTGAATGTAAAAACGGTGTGATACTTATTGATGAAGTGAGCAATGGCTTCCATTATAGTGTCATGGCTAACCTTTGGAAAGTCATCCTTAAGGCTGCTTATGATAATAACGTGCAAGTATTTGCCACCACTCACGACCTTGATTCCATCAAAGGTTTGAGTCGTGCTATGGCTGAGTCAACAGGTCTGCCCGAAGATTTTGTGTCATCGTTCAAGCTACAGAAAGACGGTGAGAATCTTGCTGCTTTTCGTTATACACCCAAACAATTGGCTTTTGCTATTGAGCAGGAAATAGAAATGCGTTGAGGCCATGGTGAATATCTTTTTAGAAGCTAAGAGTGATAAGACCCCAGAGTCTTGTTTCATGAAGGCATTGATTAAGCAGCATTTTCCCCATGCCACAGCAAATCAAGACTTCAAAATGATTTATGTGGATGGGAAAGACAATTTGCCTAATGTGGTGCCGCAACTATTGACCAATACATCTGATGGTGGTTCTAATCTTGTTATATTTGATGCTGACACACCAGAAAACGGTGGAGGCTTCACGTTACGTCAACAAGACTTGTTAACCCAAAAGGCACAATTAAATGTAAGCTTTGACCTTTTCTTGTATCCAGCCAATGGTGATGATGGCGATGTAGAAGTGTTGATGGAGCGGATTGCTCGGAAGGACAAACATGCTCGATTCTTTAGCTGTTTCCAAAAATACGAGGAATGTATCTTGCATGATAAGGATGCAAGTGGCAAACCACGCTATAAGACGCCTAACAGAAAGGGCAAGTTACATACCTATATCAATGCGATGCCATTAAATAATCGTCAATCTCGCAATTTGGGTAGCGGACAATGGCTCTTTGATAATCCTGATTATTGGGATTTGAATTCAAATGCGTTACAACCTTTGATTAGTTTTCTGTCCAACTATTTACCTGGTTGAAAATGAAACATAAAATGTCATTATTAATTTTCGGTGTGGGCGAACTGCAACGCTCCATCATCCGTCGAGCCAAGCTGAAAGGTTTGTTCACCATAGGTGTTGACCCTTGTGCCGATGCGGTATGTAAGGACGAGGTGGATGCCTTTGAGATTGTTGGCGGACAAGACTTTGAAGGCACATGTGCCGTAGTGGAAAAGTATGGCGTTGATGCCATTGTGACCGCTGCTACCGACAAGCCTTTGGTAATGATGGCAAGAGTGGCTGAGAAGTATGGCTTCCCATTCTATTCCATTGAGACCGCGCAATGGTCCACGGACAAGTATCAGATGAAGCAACGCTTCTTGGAAGGCGGTGTGCCTTGTGCCCGAGGTCGACTTATTGCCAAGGTGGAAGAAGCCGATGATTTGTATTATCCACTCATCGTGAAGCCTCGCGACAACTCAGGCAGTCGTGGCGTGAAACTTTGCCGAAACAAAGAGGAGCTACAGGAAGCCATGCAAGAAGCCTTGCAGTATTCCCATCTTGACACGGTGTTGGTGGAGGAATACATCGAAGGACAAGAATATAGCATTGAAGGTCTGCATTATGATGGGAAAAGCGAGGTAATACAGTTTACCGAAAAGACCACAACGGAATTCCCCTATAATGTGGAATTGGCTCACAAGCAACCGGCCAACCTGACGGATGCACAAAAAGATGAGATTCGACAAGTGATTTCGAAGATTGCCCAATGCATGCATTTCGAGAATTGTCCTTCGCACACTGAATTGAAGATTAACGAACGAGGTATCTTTATCATAGAGACCAGTCCGCGTTTGGGTGGGGATTATATCACTTCTACATTGGTGCCGCTTTCCACGGGTATCAATATGGAAGACCAACTGCTGAACATCGCTTTGGGAGGGAAAGTGGATACACAAACGGGGCGTGTAGAAAAAGCCTCTGGTGTTTGTTTCTTCTGCCTGCCCGAGGGCGTGGTGAAAAGAATTGACCCGCAGATAAACGAAGTAGCATCTTGGCCCGGAGTTTATAGTTTTGAGTTAAAACTGAAAGAGGGTGATAAAGTGCATCAGATTACGAGCAGCTTGAATCGGTATGGGGAAATGATTATCTTGGCTGACAATCGGGAGATACTCAATGGTTTAATGGCCGATTATGAGCAGCATTTTAATGATTTGATAAAGATTGGATGATTTAGGGTCTATGAGTCAATATGTTTTAGCCATCATTGGCGCAGGAGAAGGAGCACTGCCCATTATCAATGCAGCCAAGGAAATGGGGATAACTGTCGTGGCATACGGCAGAAATGATTCGCTTGCCAAAGACCAAGTGGATGTTTTTGTGGAGGAGAACAATTTCGACATTCAGTTTATCGCTGATTCTTGTCGTGAACTGAATGTGAATGGCGTAATGCCTTCAAGTGAGCTTTCCACTGAGGTCGCAGCAAGAGTTGCACATACGGCAGGACTTCTTGGCAATGATATAGAACATGGCTTTGGAGGAAAGAACAAGTACTTTATGAGAACGAAGGTCGCAAACCTTGTTTCTGTAAAACAGCCAAAGTTCCAACTTTATGAAGAGGGAATGGATGTCGCGTTCCCGGTAGTGGTGAAGTCTGTAGATGCATGTGGAAAAAGGGGAGTAAGCATTGCATATAATGAAGAGGGCTTAAAACAGGCAGTTCAACAAGCCAGAGAAAACTCTTCCGATGGTTCGGCACTTGTAGAAGAGTACTTGAAAGGCGGCCAAGAGTATTCCATTGAATGTCTTTCTAACGGTAAAGGTAAACACTATGTAATCCAATATACAGAGAAAGAATCCTCTGGGCCACCGCATTTTGTCGAGATAGCCCACCACCAGCCTGCTAACCTTTCGGACGAAATGAAGACTAAAGTGGACAAAGCAGCTTGGGATATTCTTGAGACACTTGGATTGAATTGCGGCATGGCACATTTGGAAATCAAGATTATTGATAATGAGATTTACTTTATAGAAGTTGGTGCCCGTGGCGGTGGCGACCATATTTCAGACATTCTCACTCCTTTAAGTACGGGATTCGATTATTATAAGGCCGCTATTGAGTGCCATTTGGGTATATATCAACCAACCAAAATCACCAACAAAGCCTACACTGGCATTTATTTCCACAGCAAACAGAATGAACGCCTGAGGCCCTTGTTTGAGCAAGCCAAAACTGCTTCTTGGTGTATCAAGAATACGGTTGTTAAAGATGAGTTTGACGAGGCTCTGGGCAATGTGGGCGCCTCAAACTCTGGCTATATCATTTATTGTTCAGATTACAGAATAACTATTTAAAACACATACATATTATATGCAAGATATTAGAGGAAAACGTCTGTTGCTTTTAGGAAGCACAGTATGGAAAGACTTGATTAAGTCTTTTGCTGACTATTACGGTGTAAGACTCTATTTCGCAGGTCTCTACCCAGCTCCACTTGATGATATTGTTGAGGAGTATTATCGCATTGATACCACAGACCCGAAGGTGATGATTCCTTTCGTGAAGGAGCATAAGTTTGACGGTGTTTATATGGGTGGTAGCGAGTTTATCGTATCTCATGCTTGCACATGGATTAATCAATTAGGCTTGCCTTGCTATTGCGAAAAAGAGCAATGGGATTTGCTGCAAGACAAAAGCAAATTCAAGGACTTGTGCATCAAATATGGTCTTCCCGTGGTTCCAAAATTCTCAATTGATCCCAACAATATTGCTAAATCGGTGCCTGCCAAGGCGTATCCTGTGATAACCAAACCTACTGATGGTAGCGGCAGCAACGGTTTTTCCGTGTGTCACAATGCCGAAGAACTTGAAAAGGGCTACAAACTTGCAGCGGATGTTTCCCCAACAGGTTCGGTGATTTGTGAAAAGTTTGTTAATAATAATGGCTTGGTAGTTTTCTTTACCTTCAGCAAAGGTGAGATGAATTTTGTTTTGTCTGAGGACAAAACACCTGTCAAATATGAAAAACAAGGATCCTATGTGGCTGGGTTGTTTACCTGCCCAAGTCAATTTGAGAAAGTATTTATTGACTTATATGAAGACAAGTTGAGGAAGTTGTTCTCAGCCATAGGCATTAGAGAAGGCACTATTTGGATTGAAATCTTTAAAGATGGCAACAACTTTTATTTCAACGAGGTGGGTTATCGTTATGGGGGGTCGTTCTCTTTCTATTCTGTAGATTATCTAAGCGGTATTAATCAATTCTTTGCCGATTTGTATTATGCCGCAACTGGTGATAGTCAGTTGGAAGGATTTAAGTCTTTAATTCCAGAAGTCGTAACTCGAGGTAAGTACTATTGTATTTATCCCGTACATTGTAATCCAGGAAAAATCTGCAAAGAAGAAGGATTAGACGAGATTCGTCAAAAATATGGCCGTAACCTTGTAGTTGTACCCTATCAGAAAACCATAGGAGATGTTATTGCTGATACTGGTTCTTTCGGACAAGTCAATTGTTTATTCCATTTTGTATACGAAGAAACGAACGAACTGAAAGATATTCTATCCTTCATCCAGAGGACGTACAAGATTCTGAATGAAAATGGAGAGAATATTGTATCGAACAAACTAAACTTGGACAATTTATAATACTATAAAGTAAAAAATAAAAATATGAATAATATTATTATAAAGATCATCTCTCAAGAAGATGTTGCCGAAATATTCAAAGGCAATGCCGATGGTATCTTTGGAATCATCGAAGATTCATTCAGTAAGTTCCTTAACGGTGAAGTTATCATGCCCGACAAAATCTCGCAGATCTTTGACGAGCAAAGCCAGAACCGTATCAATTGCATGCCGGCGACATTGATAAAGGACAAGATTTGTGGTATGAAATGGGTGTCCGTGTTTCCTTCCAATGCTCCCAAAGGCGTGCAGAATGTGACTGGAGTTATGCTGCTTTCTGAACTTGAAACAGGTTTCCCGATTGCATTTATCGATGGAACACTGTCCACAAAAATGCGTACTGCGGCGGTGGGTTGTGTTGCTGCAAAATACCTGGCACCTTCAAAGTTCGAAAAAGTGGGTATTATTGGCGCTGGAGAAGAAGCGCGTATGCACTTCACGTTGTTGAAGCATCTTTTCCCGACCATCAAAGAATGCCGCGTGTCATCTCTTAATACTAGCATTGAACAAGGTTTTATAGACAAATTCAAGGATATTGTACCAGATGTCAAGTTTCTAACTTGTAACAATGATTCTTATCTTTGTGCCAGCGGTGCTGATATTATTGTGACGGCTATTAGTGGACAAAGTCCAGTGTTGAAAGCTGATGATATCACAAAAAGCGGTTTGTATATCCATGTTGGTGGATGGGAAGACGAATATGGTGTGGCTTTAAAAGCTGATAAGATCGTGTGCGATGAATGGGAAGTGGTGAAGCATCGTTCGCAAACGCTATGCAGAATGTACAAAGCAGGTATCATCAATGATACAAATATCTATGCCAATCTTTCGGAATTGATTGCAGGCATGAAAAAGGGTAGAGAGAATGATGATGAGTTCATCTATTTCAATTCTGTCGGTCTTTCATACATTGACATCAACTTTGCCTATTATATTTATCAAGAAGCTAGCAAGAGAGGTCTGGGCAAGGATGTGGTTTTTGCTGAATCGAATATTGTTGATTACAAATCTTTAATTTAATAGTGTAGAATTATGGGCTTTATTGATTTTGTCAAGTTTAGGTCTGAGGATTATAAACTGATGCAACAATATTATCCAGACAGTTCTGCTTTTAAGAAGCTGGTGTATTGTTGGAAAAAGTATCGTTATCAAAAGAAATATAACTTTGCACACATGGAGTTTTTCACTTTTCATTTGGGTGAAAAAAAGAAAAACGAAGTTGCTAATTTTTTTCCACGAAAATTGCAAGCAGATTTATATCTCAAAGTTAATGATAAAAGTGCTTATCCAATAACAAAGGACAAGTATGCGTCTTATTGGAGATTAAAAGAGTTTTATAAACGTACAGTATGTGCCTACAATCCTTCTCCCAATTTGTTTGTTAAAGAGGCGTATGAGTCATACAGTTGGCAAAAAGATATACTGGATTTCCTTGGAAACCACATGCATTATATCATAAAACCTTTGGCTGAAGCTTGTGGCAGAGGGGTAAAGATTATCAACAGAGAGGCTGCTGATAACCCTGAGATACTGTTAAAACAATATATGACGGATTATCCCCAAGGATTTGTGTTAGAGGAATTGATTCAACAGCATGATTTCCTTGCGAAGTTTCATCCTTCTTCGGTGAATACTATACGTTTAAATGTTTTTAATTCAACAAGTTGTGATGGCGCAGTAGATTTAGAGTTTCCTTGTTTCCGTATTGGCCGAAAAGGAGCTGTTGTTGACAATGCTGGTAATGGTGGTATAATGGTAGCTATAGATGTAAAAACTGGAGAGATGATTTCTGCTGCAGATGAAGATGGGCGGTTTTATCAAGAGCATCCTGACACTCATGTGGCTTTTGTAGGAATAATCCCATTTTGGAAAGAACTGCTATCCATCGCCACACAAGTTGCATTGGCAATGCCGGAATTAAGGATTGCAGGTTTGGATTTCGCTCTCGACAAAGAAAAAGGTTGGATGTTGGTTGAAATCAATTGCGACCCTCACATGCTATATGAAATTGCCACGCAAAAAGGAATAAGAGGATATATGGAAAACTTCGCACACATTTGTGGAGTATAAAATGATGATAATGAAAAAAATTACATATAGAATTGTTTCATTAGGCTCAACTCTTCTCGATGCTATGAAAACCATGGATACACAGAAGGTGAAAACTCTATTTGTGTTCGATGGAGAGCATTTCGAGGGATTGTTAACCTTGGGCGACATTCAAAGGGCAATTATCAAGAACATTGCCTTATCAGAACCTGTGAGTCGTATCCTAAACAAAAATAAAGTATATGGCTATGTTGCCGAAGGTGAGGATGCCATTAAGGAAAAGATTCGTAGGATGCGTGCTGAGGTGATGCCCATCTTGGACGAGAAAGGCGAGTTGGTAGATGTGTGGTTTTGGAGCGATCTTTTCAAGAAAACTGAATTGGTGCAGCGTGAGCAAATCAATCTCCCCGTGGTCATCATGGCTGGTGGGAAGGGCACGCGTTTGAAACCCATCACCAATGTCATCCCCAAACCTCTGGTGCCCATCGGCGACAAGACCATCCTTGAGGAAATCATGGACCAATTCGAAGCCATTGGCTGCCAAAAGTTCTATATGTCGGTCAACTACAAGAGCAACATGATGCGCTACTACCTTGACCAACTTCCTCATCATTATGATGTGAGTTTCTTCGAAGAGGACAAGCCGCTTGGCACCATAGGTAGCGTGTCATTGTTGAAAGGAAAGATAGATACGCCCTTCTTCGTCAGCAACTGCGATATTGTCATTGACCAAGACATGCGCGATGTGTATGATTATCATCGTGAGAACCATAACGACTTGACTATCGTGACGGCAGTAAAGAGTTTCCGCATTCCTTACGGTGTGATTGAGACTGGCGAAGACGGCTTGATGACCGCTTTGAAGGAAAAACCGGAATTGACCTATATGATCAATACAGGAGTTTATATCCTCAATCCAGGGTGTATCGATGAAATTCCGCAAGGCGAGTTCTTCCATATCACCCAATTGATGGAAAAGATTAAGGCTTGTGGCGGCCGTGTAGGTTGCTTCCCCGTGAGCGAGCATTCCTGGAAGGATATGGGCGAGTGGCCAGAGTATTTGAAGATGATAGATGTGTTGTAGTATGGTAACTGATCTGTTTTTACAATAAAGAGAAAAAATATAATCAAATTCAAAAATAAAACTATATGAAAGGCATCGTTCTCGCTGGAGGTTCCGGCACAAGATTATATCCAATCACAAAGGGTGTCAGCAAGCAATTGTTACCCATCTATGACAAGCCGATGGTCTATTATCCTATTTCCGCATTGATGCTTGCCGGCATCAGGGATATCCTTATTATTTCAACGCCCTACGACCTGCCAGGCTTTAAGCGTCTGCTGGGAGATGGCTCCGACTATGGCGTCCACTTCGAATACGCCGAACAGCCTTCCCCAGACGGTTTGGCACAAGCTTTCATCATCGGTGAGAAATTCATCGGTGACGATTGTGCCTGCCTTGTGCTTGGTGACAACATCTTCTACGGAAGTGGTTTCACCAAACTGCTCAGAGATGCAGTGAAAGATGCCGAGGAGAACAAGAAAGCAACAGTGTTTGGCTATTGGGTTTCCGACCCCGAGCGTTATGGTGTGGCCGAGTTTGACAAACAAGGCAACTGTCTAAGTATCGAGGAGAAGCCAAAAGAACCCAAGAGCAATTACGCCGTTGTTGGTCTGTATTTTTATCCCAACAAGGTGGTCGATGTGGCCAAACACATCAAGCCTTCGGCAAGAGGCGAGCTTGAAATCACGACAGTGAATCAGGAGTTCCTGAAGGACGGAGAGCTGAAGGTGCAGGTCTTCGGCCGTGGATTTGCCTGGTTGGATACAGGTACGCATGACAGTCTCTCTGAAGCCTCAACTTTTGTTGAGGTGATTGAGAAACGCCAAGGTTTGAAGATTGCTTGCCTTGAAGGCATCGCCTATCGTAATGGTTGGATTACCGAAGAAAAGATGCGCGAGTTGGCTAAACCGATGCTGAAGAACCAGTATGGGCAATATTTGCTCAGAGTGATTGATGAACTTAAAGAAGACATCAGTTCTGATACGCTTACTCATCCAGAAAGAAGCAAATAAAAACAAGAAACATGAACTATAAAAGAACCATCATCATCACCGGCGGTGCTGGATTTATCGGCAACCATGTCGTCCGCCTGTTCGTCAACAAATATCCCGAATACAAAATCATCAACCTCGACAAGCTGAC
>JAEEGL010637746.1_pt1 | contig 10541 bp, 11 predicted proteins | sample 9134231 | NCBI WGS metagenome assembly JAEEGL01 (sample SAMN16246548, study PRJNA631951) | gut metagenome | biome: gut microbiome; feature: rumen; material: fiber-attached | host: Bos | place: Iran: Karaj | collected 2018-10
GAACGAGCGTAAGCGAGTGAGTCAGATACCTATTCCGCTCAACCGCGTGAAAGCGCCTGTCTTTTCTGGGAGCGGACACATTTTTGGAATCGTTTGCAATCCCTCTTAACAATTGATAAAATTAAATCATGATTGAATTAACTAGTAAACAAAGAAAAGTGCTTGAAAAAATAGCAGTCGATTTAAACCCTATGGTTATTGTTGGTCAGAATGGAATTTCTGATTCTGTAGAAAATCAAATTGTTCAGTGTCTGAATAATCATGAGCTTATTAAAATTAAGTTCAACGAGTATAAAGACGAAAAGAAGGAACTTGCTTTAGAACTCTCTAAACAGATTGATTGTACTTTAGTGCGTGTAATCGGAAACATTGCAATTCTTTACAAAGAAAGTGATGACCCTGAAAAACAAAATCATTTCTTGGGATGATAACCACCAGGGCAAAAAAAAACGAACCGCTTTAAGGAGGATGAATAGCGGTTCGTTTTAATATATCTTTATTATTTGCTGCTTGACTGTACTTTATACCAGAAAACAAAAGTGGTCAATACCTTTTTGAAGAATTTTTGCGAAAATCGTTGAAAATTTCGCATTTAGTGACATTTTTTGTGTAATTTAACGAAAATTTATGCATTTTTTCTAAAATCTCTACTTTTTTTTGAAATTTTCCTGCGAATTTATGCAAATTTTATGTGATTTTCACAGAATTTTTTGCTTTTTACACGATTATTTATCAGTTTTTTTGTATAATTATCTGCAAAAATAGCAATAAATTTGGCAAAAAGAGGCGTTTTTATGAAACCAAAAGTTGGAATTATTGGTGCTATGGCCGTAGAAGTGGAATCCTTGAAGAAAAAATTGTTACCGCTTCCGGGAGAATCTTGTGTAAATCAAATAAAAGCTTCATCGCTGTGTTTTACTCAGGGACTTTTGCAGGGAGTTGAAGTTGTAATTGTTCAGTCTGGAGTGGGTAAAGTAAATGCAGCTTTATGTGCACAGAATTTAATCCTTAAATTTAATGTTACGCATATCATCAACACTGGAATTGCCGGTGCCATTGGAAGCGGTTTAAAAGTTTTGGATTTTATTGTATCGAAGGATGCTTTGTATCACGATGTGGATGCAACTGGTTTTGGTTACAGGAAATGTGAAGTGCCTCAGCTTGGTGTGCGCGAATTTGAAGCCGACAAAAATTTAATTGAATGTGTAAAGTCTGCGTTTTCCAAACTTGATGCAGATATAAAAGAGACACACTGTTTAATAGAGGGACGAATTGCAACCGGTGATCAGTTTATAAGCGATAAAAAACAAAAAGAGCAGATTAAACTTGACTGCAATCCTTCGTGTGTAGAAATGGAAGGCGCTGCAATTGCTCATGCCTGCTATCTCAATAAAATTCCTTTTGTTATTATAAGATGCTTAAGCGATATGGCAGATGATGTAAGCGAAAACACTTATAGCTTCAACGAAGAAACTGCCGCTAATTTAAGTGCGTCATTAGTAGAAAAAACAATAAATGAATTTGGAGGCCTATATGAAATATAATGTAGACAGTTTTAATCTGGACCATACAAAAGTTACTGCTCCTTATGTAAGAAAAGCTGCACGAAAAGAAGGTGAAAAGGGTGATGTAGTAACTAAGTTTGATATCCGCTTTACCCAGCCAAACAAAGAGTTTATGAACACAGGTGCAATTCATACCCTGGAGCATTTGATTGCTGAATACATCCGCGATGAAATTCCGGGTGTAATTGATTTTAGTCCTATGGGCTGCAGAACAGGCTTTTATTTTACACTCTGGGGCGACTGGGAAGAAAAAGATATTGCTGACCACTTACTGAATGTTTTAAGAAAAGTAAGTGTGTGGGATAAACCGATTCCGGCAACTACAGAAAAAGAATGCGGAAACTACAGGGATCACAATTTAGATGAAGCAAAAATGTGGGCAAAGAAATGGGTTGAAGGAATTGAGTCAAAAGGATATTCCTGCTTCATTTAGTTCAGGCTTTCACTTTCAGTTTTTAAAACATTGTAGAGAAAATAAAATATGAATCTTCTGCAAAAGTTTAAAGAGACATCACTTTCCGTTTTACCTGTAATGGCAATCGTTTTGCTTTTAAACTTTACTTTTTGCCCTTTAGGTAATCAGCTTCTTGTAAGGTTTTTATTTGGCGGGCTTCTAGTAATTCTTGGGCTTACAATATTTTTAATTGGTGTTGATATCGGAATAACGCCTGTTGGAGAAAGAACTGGAGCGGCTTTAGTTTCAAAAAGAAATTTACCCCTGCTTTTGATTGTTTCTTTTTTGATAGGAATTTTAATCACCATTGCAGAACCAGATGTTCAGGTCTTTGCCAATCAGCTTAAAACTGCTTCACAAAACGTAAATAAATGGGCAGTAATAATTTTTATTGCTTTGGGAATCGGTCTGTTTTTAATCTTTGGAATTTTAAGGACAATTCTTTCCATTAGAATCAAATTTGTTTTTTTGGTTTTATATTCACTTACATTTCTGCTCGCATTCTTTTGTCCTAAAGAATTAAGCGGTGCTGCTTTTGATGCAGGCGGTGCTACTACAGGTCCTATGACAGTCCCATTTATTATGTCGCTGGGACTTGGTGTTGCTGCAGTTAGAAGCGGTGGAAACAAAGAAAAAAATTCTTTATCAAGCGTGGACTCTTTCGGTCTTACAGGAATTGCAAGTATAGGACCAGTTTTTGCAATTGTAGTTTATGGCATTTTCCTGAAAATTTTTTCTGCTAAGACAGGCTCTCAGGAAACCGTTTCTAAAGCGATAATTGAATCGGCTTCTGTTTTAGAAAGCGGACAGACTCCTTCTCATGCACTTTCTGTTTTTGTTCATCTTATTCCACAGGTTTTAAAAGAAGTAAGTCTTGCACTTTTGCCATTAATAATCACTTTTATTTTACTGCAAATATTTCTGTTAAAAATGCCTCCATATAAATTGCGAAAAATTTCAAAGGGCATTCTTTACAGTTTTGCAGGCCTTGTGATTTTCCTTCTCGGTGCAACTGGCGGATTTATGGATGCCGGTAAAAAGCTTGGAACTTCATTAGGAAATCTTGCTTGTGTTAATGGCGGCCCCTACATTTTCCTTATTATTGCCGTAGCGTTTATTTTTGGTGCAATCATAGTTTGTGCTGAACCTGCTGTCTGGGTTTTAACTGAACAGGTAGAAGAAGCAAGTGGCGGCACAATTACAAGAAAGGTTATGCTTTTAGCCTTTGCAAGTGGAGTTGCGCTTTCAGTTTCTCTTGCTGCAGTAAGAATTATTTTTAATTTTAGTCTCTGGTATATACTAATCCCCGGATATGCCCTTTCACTAATTCTTGCGTTTGTCTGTCCGCCTTTATTTACAGGAATTGCTTTTGATTCAGGCGGAGTTGCCTCAGGTCCTATGACAAGCACATTCATTCTTTCGTTTACAATGGGAATTGCACAAGTCTCTTCCGGCATGAACGGGCAGGTCTCTTTTGCATCGCAGGCCTTTGGTGTAATTGCTCTGGTTGCTATGACTCCTTTAATTGCAATACAGATTTTGGGCATTGTATTTAAAATTAAATCGAGCTCGAAAAAAGTTTCCGTTGAAGAAAAAAATGTTTCTGCTTCACAGGAAACAAATGAGCAGGAAGCAAATGATGTAGAAACTCAAGACTCATCAATAAATACTTCAATAAATAAAAAAAATGAGGAGGAAAGCAAATGAAATTTAATTTGTTAATTGCACTTGTGCCTCACGGAAAATCGGATTTAATTTCTGAAGCTGCATCAAAAGCCGGGAGTTTTGGCGGAACCGTTTGCAGCGGCAGAAACATAAGCGGCGGAAATTTTATAACAGCTTTGGGACTTGGCGAAAAACAGGTGGATTTAATTTACATCCTTACTGAAGAAAGCTCTACACAGAAAATCGCTGATGCAATAATTGAAATCTCTCAAAACGAAAAAATTTCTTTTGGAACATTATACACTCTTGAAACAAATGAAATGCTGAAGGGACAAAAAATTCAAGGAGGAAAAGCCACTATGGAAAATAAAACTGAATATGAACTCATAACAATCATACTGAATCGCGGATATGCTGAAGATGCAATGGCCGCTGCAAGAAAAGCCGGAGCAACTGGTGGAACAATAATAAATGCAAGGGGAACTGCAAAAGAAGATGATGCAAAATTTTTCGGAATGCATATAGTCCCTGAAAAAGAAATGCTGCAGATTGTATGCGATTCAAAAACAAAAGATGCTGTAATGGAAGCAATAAAAAATCTTTCCTGCTTAAAAGAGCCCGGCAGTGGAATTGCCTGGTGCACGAATGTAAAAGACTTAACAATGCTGGGTAAAAAATAAGTTTCAAAAATGTGTCCGCTCCCAGAAAAGGCAGGCTGTTTCATGTCATGCTGAATTTGCAGCTCGTTATTTCGTGCTTTCTTCAGTATCTGTCAGTCTTTAGATAAACAGACACTGAAACAAGCGATGTACTGTGTTTCGACAGGCTCAACAACCAAGCTTGTCGAAGTATTCAGGGTGACGGGAGAAGCTTAGATAAACTTTTTAATATCCTGGTGAATAACAGTTTTACATTTAACAGCTACAATATAAGAGCCCACCGTTGCAGTCAGTGTATCAATTCCTGCTGCAAAAGAACAGATTATTGGTGAGGCAGCTTTTAACAGTAAATATCCTTCTTCAAAGTTTTTACCATACATTGAACACATTATTGTAATTGCAATAAATGGTCCTCCAGCCGGAAACTGCATTAATGAAAATGAAAGAATAAAGCTTATGAAACCAATCCATGCAATATCAGAAAAACTGATTGCAAGAGAAGAGTAAGAGCGTAAAATCAAAATAAAACAAATTGCCTGAACCATAGCAGAACCGCCGCGTCCGAAAATTGCAAACAATGGATAGGTGATGCTGTTTGTCCTGCGTCTGATTCCCAGGCTTTCTTTTCCGTGCCTTAAGCTTAAGGTAAGGGCAAAGTTTGTGTCGCCGCTAAGGAAGCCTGCAATAAATGGTGAAATACACGCATACATTACTTTATATGGATGATGTTCGTGGCATACAAAGCGTAAAACCAGCGGATAGATTACAAATGCAACTAACAGAAGAAGCAGCAAAAGCATTAAGAACAGAATGTTATAAGTCTTTGTAGCAAATACTGAAGCGAAGGAAACTGACCATCGGGCCATAATGAAAATCATTCCAAAAGTTAAAACTTCTGTAAAAAAGCTGACTGCAACATAAAAAACTTTGCTTAAGCTGTCAAATAATGTAACTGCAGGTTTAGAAGCAATTTTGTTTGTTGAACAGGCAGAGCCTACAAAGCCTGCAAAAATAAAACATGGAAGCAGATATGATCCATTTAAAAGTGCTTCGAATCCGGAATAAGGAAATAAATTTGTAAGCAAATCTTTCCAGTTGAAATTTGGTATGTCTGTAACCTTTTCAAAATTTATAGGAAGGCGTGGAATCTTAAAGATTAAAATAGAAACTAAACCTAAAAGCATTAAACCAAATGAAGAAAGAAGAATTGAACCAAAAGTCCATAAGGCTGTTTTCCCAATTAAATTTTCATTTCTAAGATTGTAGCAGGCGTATGCAATTGAAAAGAATAAAAGCGGAACAATTAAATATCGTCCGAATCGAATAACCATTTCAACTATAAAATTAAGCACGCCCATTACTGCCGCGTTATCAGAAGGAATAAAAAAAGCAGAAAGAATTCCTACGGCAATAGCTATTAAATATTTCAACCAAATTTTCATAACAATGATTATAACAATTTACTAGCCTGAATGTCGAGTTTCCTTCAAAATGTGGTAGCGCGAAGAAAAGACAGGCTGTTTCACACGGTTGACACTTAAAATATAATGGCATAAGTTTTAGGTATGAAAAAAGTTGCTTTCATTATCAGTTTAATCATATATTCGTTTTTGTTTTCTTCCTGTTACATTTATTTCAATAATGATGATGATTATGTTGAAGTCGATAATTGTAAGTACTATAAAAATTATGAAGACATGAGAAAACGAACAATCGCAGAAATTAATGAGGCATTTTCTGATTTTCACTGGAACGAAGAAAAATTTGATAAAAAGTATAACGAATATGAGTGTATAGCATATCAAGAAGATTTAGATGTATTACTTCTTTTACCTGATTATAAATATTGTGTAAGAACTGGAAGTTCGTGGAGTTTAATAAAAGATTTAAAATATACTAATGGCAAAGCTGTTTCAGGATCAGGGAAATACTTCTTAATTACACAAAATGATGACGAACAAAAATCAGCAGTTTTTTTCAAGTAACTGTTGCCTGAGTTTTAATATTGAGGCAAAAATTGAAGACTGTTATAATTTAATTTATGAATATAGCATTATTTACAGATTGTTACCTTCCTTCTAAGAATGGAGTTGTAACTGTTGTTAATCAACTTTATGAAAGTTTAAAGAAACTGGGTCATCATGTTGTAATTGTTACTGTAAAATCTGACACTCCTTATGATGATAATAATCCTGATATTTTTAGAGTTCCTTCTACAAAAGCCGGTCTTGGAATGAAAGATCAGTTCTTAGGTTTTCCTATCTTAACAAGTGTAAGCCGCTTTTTGAAAAAAAATAAAGTTCAATTGATTCATGTTCATTCAGAATTTTCTATAGGAATTCATTCATTCCACGAAGCAAGAAAAGTAAAGGTTCCTGTAATCTGTACAACTCATACAATGTGGGAAGATTATTACGAGTTCTATTTGCCGGGTGGAAAATTTATTCCTGTTGAAGTTATAAGAAAAACCATGAGACTTTTCTACAAGAACTTTGATGCATTGATTAATGTTTCAACCAAGGCTCATGAATATTTTAAAAAAGATTTTATGGTACCGGAAATTCCTTCTGCCGTAATTCCAAACGCAATCAATCCAAAGAATTATTGCACAACACCAAGCACTCCTGAAGAAGTAAAAGAGCTTCGTGACAGTCTGGGTGTAAAAGAAAACGAAGTAATGCTTACCTTTGTTGGAAGAGTTGTAGAAGAAAAAAGAGTTTTCGAACTGATTGATATTGTTGAAGGTGTAATAAAGAAATGCTCAACTGCTAAAGTTGTTTTTGTAGGAGACGGACCTGCCCTAAAGCATGCAAAGACCTTAGTTGAAGCAAAGAAAATTGATAAGAATGTTGTGTTTACAGGATTCATTAACTGGGAAAATGTTCACAGGTATTATGAAGCAGGTGATATTTATATTTCAGCCTCACTTTCTGAAATGCATTCCATGACAGTGCTTGAAGCTATGACTTCCGGACTTCCGATTGTTGTAAGAAAAGATTCCAGCTATTTCGATACAGTTATTCCTGGTTATAACGGTTTCCTTTCTGATACAGACGAATCAATGACAGACGATTTGATTACTCTCGTTAATGACAGTGAAATGCGAAAGAGGTACGGTGAAAACAGCAGGAAGCATTCAGTAAATTATTTACCGGAGACTTTTGCAAAACGCCACGAAGCATTTTATCAGACAGTTTTAGCAAACTGGAAATACAAGCAGGAAATTACTGATGAAAAATTAGCAGAGGCAGTAGAAAAGGCTTCAGCTAAAAGAGATTAGTTTTGAGTGAAGATAAGTCGTTAGTGCGCCAGGAAAATTTTGTCCAGGCAGGGCTTAAGATTTTTCAGGATTCTGCCGCGTTCTGTTATGGAATTGATGCAGTTTTACTTTCATCCTTTGCAGGTAAAAAAGTAAAAAACTCTTCTCTGGTATTAGATTTAGGAACTGGAAACGGTATTATCCCGTTTCTTCTTTCAAAGAAAAATCAGTGTGCAAAATTCTGCGGCCTTGAGATTCAGCATGATGCGGTTTTACTTGCAAAGAAAAATGTAGAAGAAAACAATTTAAACGAGCGAATAGAAATAATTGAAGGCGATTTACGAAATCATAAAGACTTATTCGAAAAGCAGAAGTTTGATGTGATTGTTTCTAATCCTCCCTATATGAAAACAAACTGCGGAAAAATGAATGAGAGTGAGAAACTTTTAATTGCCCGCCACGAAGTTTTGTGCAATATAGATGATGTTGTAAAAGCTGCCTCGTACTTGATTAAAGACACGGGAAGTTTTTTCCTCATACACAGATGCGAACGCTTAACGGATGTTTTTAATTCATTAAAGGAAAATAATTTTGTACCGAAAGTTCTGCGTTTTGTAGTTTCACATTTTAATAAAGAACCTGTCATGTTTTTACTGGAAGCAAGAAAGTACTGTAAATCAGAGTTAAAGATTGAAAAGAATTTGATTGTATACGGTGAAGATAACGTTTATACAGATGAAGTGAAAAAGATTTATAGTGAACTTCAGTGACTTCGTTGTTTATCGTGGTGGTTTCGACTATGCTCAACCACCGCTTTTATGCCTGAATTGAAACGATTTGTCCCTGGAGTGGCATTAAGCCTGCAAGACCCAGACTGAAATCTTCTGTTTCAGCTTTAGAAATTGTTTCCTGAATTTGCGTCTGGAACTCACGGATTAAATCATCTTTATAATTGTCGCTTAAGTTATCTACATCAACTTCCTGTGCATCCTTGTGTCTTAGTGAAGCAAGTTGATTTATGAGCGAGTTTAAAATTTTTATTCGATTTAAAGAAACACCTTCCTGATTAGGACCGGCAGCAGTTCCATGTACATAGTCAAACTGTGCATAAAGTACAGCACTTGGCTTTACCGGTACATATAAAGAACCTGCACTTGATAAGAGATTTTTATAAGATGCTGCGTTTAAAGTAATTCCTGTCGAATACATTTTTCTATTCCTACATAAATTTTCGGCAGAAATATGTAATGTGTTTAGTTAAACTTTGATTTTTATATATCGCTAGAAGTAGGTCTTCTTCCAGTCCTGGATGCGCTGCTCTATAGTCTTGCACTCTTTCTTTTCATCAGTATTACAGCTCTCCTGCAAAAACGGGAGGATTACATTCTTCTTTAGGTTAGGCCATCTGTAAGGAAGAATTTTTGGCAGTTCAAAATAATTCTCTGAAGGCATATTCCCAAGAACCTGTCTGTAGTAAAGCGGATAGTATTTTTCATTAACAGCTTTGATTGCAGAAAAGCCGCCTGCGATTCCAAATGAAATTATATCCAGATTCATTTTGTGTTTTCTTTCTATAAGGGCTTTCTGTGTTTCTTCATTGTTGAACCAGACAATAAATTTATATGCAAAGTTTTTATTTTTACTGTGTTTATAAAGTCCCATTGTGACAATATCATCTTCAATACAAATATGTGAATCTTTTTCCAGCCATCTGAAGGAAAGCGAAGAATTTTGTGAATCAATTAGCGGGAAAAAATTGTTGCTCGTTTCATAGGCAAACAGGCAGTGGTCAGTAGAAACCTGTCTGTATTTTGGCATGAACAGATATTTAAACTGAAAGTTCTGTTCTATTGAGGTTGAACCATTTCTTGCAATTGTCCATTCTTTTGTTGAAGTGATTATGTTTTCAATTGCCTGCGGGTTCCAGGTAAACGAAACGCCCTTTTCCCTGAACTGTGCGCCGTTGAGTTTTGCAAGCTCGTATAAAAATTCCGGGTCCCAGCTTGGTGCGTATCCAATTGCTGTATAAACATCAGATTTATTTTTCTTGTTAAAATTTCCTGCGAACTGTTTTATCTGTGCAACATTCAATAAGTGTGTTGATTCTACATAGCTTTCATTTTTCTTGTTAAAGATGATTGCGGGTAGATTAAAGCTTACCGGAATTAAATACTGTTTATCATTCAGCATTCCGTAATCTAAAATTTTTGAATAAAAAGAGGATCTGAAAATCTGCTGCTCCTGAAACAAAAAATCAAGCTGTGAAAAATATTTTCTTGTCTGCGAGTTCTTAAGCCAGGAACCAATTACAATATCAGGGACCTGTTCGTTGCTCACTGAATGCAGGGCTTTGGAAACACTTTCTTTATAAATGACTATTGCTTTTTCGTTTTCGTGAGTTGCGTTGAATAATTCTACACAGGAAGCAAAATCAGGTGATTCTGTCCAGATTATAATCGGGTTTAAATTGACAATCGGCTTTGATTTATTTTTACATCCTAAAAAAACAATTGAAAATACAATACATAACGCAAGACAAATTCTTTTCACTTTATTTTATTCCTTTTATATAGGGAATATTTTAGTAAGAACAGATTAAATTTTCAACGCAGTGTAATAAAAAGAGTTTTCTGTGGTGGTTGATCTTAAAGATTAAATTTCGAGATTGAACTGAAAGTGTTTCAAAAATGTAGTAGCTCGAAGAAAAGCAGTGGTTAAGCAGAAAATTGCGGTGGTTGAGTAGCGAAGCGTATCGAAACCACCAGTGCTAAGTGGTTATAGTGAAACACGTAGTGGTTGTCGTTCCCCCAAAGAGAAACGCGATAATCAGCCTTGTAAAAAATTTGATAATCATTGAAAATATAAAAATGAAGTTTTTACGATTTACTTATATTTTACTTTTTGCATTAACCTGTTTTTCCTGCAGCAAAAATTCTAAA
>JAEEGL011409418.1_pt1 | contig 10541 bp, 5 predicted proteins | sample 9134231 | NCBI WGS metagenome assembly JAEEGL01 (sample SAMN16246548, study PRJNA631951) | gut metagenome | biome: gut microbiome; feature: rumen; material: fiber-attached | host: Bos | place: Iran: Karaj | collected 2018-10
CAGCTATCGCAACGCGAAGCTCCAGACCCTCGGCGAGCCGATCCCCGTCGAGGAGCTCCTCGGCGAGCAGGTCGACCGCGCCGCCGCCGCCGAGCTCGCCCGCGCAGAGGCCGCCGAAGCCGCCGAGTCCGAAGACTCCGAAGACGCCTTCGTCAACGACATCGGAGACGAAGCCGACGATGACCTCTCCGATGACTTCTCCGACGAAGCCGACGAGGCCTCCGAAGGCGACGACCTCGCCGATGACGCCGACGCCGACTTCTCCGACGAACCCATGGAATAGGGCTTCCCCCTCCCTCCCGCAAACGCCGCAGGCCCCCGCCTGCGGCGTTTTTGCTTTTTCCCCCCCGCTTCCCCGCCCCCCCTGTTTCTAGGTTTTCTAGCCCTTCTAGATATCTAGAAACCTAGAAATCTAGTGGAGTGCCGCAAAAGGGGACTGGAGTTTAGTTGTTGACAAATCTGGCGTGCAACGCACATTTCGGCGCGAGAAACATGTTTCCATACAATGGAAAACGGTTTCCAGGGGCGTGGAAAATACGTTTCCATGGAATGGAAGTGTGTTTTGGACTTCTATTTACCCGACAAACAGAACGACGCATCGGGGGAGAAGCGAGAACATGGCGAGAGGGGAATCGCAATGGGGAAACGATTGCAGTCGAGGTTTTAAAAGATTTCCAATGCTTTCGTTTTTGGCTTGAAACAGCGGGCAGGGCAGGGGACTCTGGAGGCGGAGATGAGCACAATGCAATCCGATGACCAACCGCAGGAGCAAATGGGAGAACATCCCCACACATGGCGCAGGATTGCCTGTTGGGCGAGAGGGATGGCAGCGGTAATCTGCGCGTGGGTGGTGTTTGGGTATGCGCTTGGCATCCCTGTCTGGCATTCCGACAAGGAGATTGCCACAATTGGGCGCATGACCTACTGCGGTCTGCCGATTCCCTGGGTTGTGCATGCTCCAGGATTGTCCATGATGGATTCCTGGGTCAGCGCAAAATACTGGCTTCTGCCTGTCAATCTTGTCTTTTGGACCGTTCTTTCCTGCCTGCTATGGCGAATTCGGACCCGCCGCGCCTTTTCAGTGTGCATGATTGTGTCCGAGGTCCCGATCCTGCTGTTTGTCTTATATATTTACGAGAATTTTCTGTTGGCTTGAACCCACTTCGCTGAGCTGGAAAAACGATTGCGGGTTTCATGGCTCCCGCAACTCGCCGTTTTCGAGGACGAACTCGCCTTTGCCGGCCAGCCAGCCGGAATCCATGACCCACGGGTCGATGATGTCGAATCCGACGTGGACCTTTCCGCCTTCTTCCCGCACGCGGGCCGGGGCCAGCCGCAAAAGCCTGTGGTAGCAGTCCGAATGCTCGCTGTTTTTGATCCAGTCGGGCGCGCCGAGAATGGCGACGCCGTTGGTCGCCTGGAAGTCCTCGCCCCGGAATGAGCCCCGCGCATTGTTCACGGCCGCCCAGCCGTCGGGATGCTCGATGGCCTCCACCCAGTTCTGGAAAAACGGCTGGAGGTACTGTTCCCGGTCCACCCGGTCCATCGTGTTGCCCCAGTGGACGTTGGCGACATCCTGGTCCTCGCACGCATCTTTTTCCGCAATCAGCGCGTAAGCCGTGAAGCGTCCCTCCCGGACCTGCTTCGCTTCTTCCTCGTTCCGGGCCAGCTTTTCGACGGCCGTCATCACGCGATCATATTCACCATCCAGCCACTCTTCCAGGCGCAGACTCATCCAGTCCGCCGCCATCCCGCTCCCGTTGCCCGGCCAGTCTTCTTCCAGTTCGTCATACTTCCGCGCCTTCCGCTTCTGGAAGTCTTCCCAGGCGTCGCCCGTGGGCTCGAGCGGCGGCCACGGCTCCGGAAAGCGCAGGACGATGTTCGTCTTTTCGCCCGAGACGCCTGTCGCCGAGACGAAATGCGCCCCTCCGCTCCCCCTCTGCACGCCGGAAATGTCCTTGACCCCGGTGGCGAGCTTGATCTTCCGCTGGACGTTTCCCTCGGCGTCGACCAGCGCGATCCACAGGCTTTCGTGGTACTGTTTGTGAAAGATGCCCGGTTCGAGGTCGCCCGGGTTGACATCGTACAGGACGAACGTCCGCCCCTGGTCCGAAACGACCCAATCCGTCCGCGAAACGACCGGAGAGCAGGGATCATCGTAGTTTTTCCCTTCGTATTCGAACCCCTCGCCATTTTCGAGATGGAACGGAAAACATTCGTGCGTCCCCCGCAAGTTCTTCCAGGCATCCGCTCCTTCGGAACGCCCATCGCTTGGGTCGTTCGAACACCCCGCCATCATCGCCGCCAGGCAGAAAAGCCCGATCGCCGCCCCCATCGACTTCGAAAAATGCCTGTGAACGATGGTTTTGTTCCAACCCGCCACCGGGCCATGATTCTGATTGATTGTCTTGTTCATACCGTATCCTTTCTCATTTCTTCCATGCTCCCAGCGAAGACGGAATTTAAGAATCCTTTAATTGCATGATGCAGGAAGGGGCGCAAGTAAAGCACTCTTTACTTACGGAGGTCTTGAGGGGGCGTAAGTAAAGAAAACTTTCCTTGAAGTTCTTTCAATCGCAATCGACAGGTCAAACCAGCCGTTTGGGCTCAGAGGCCGCCTTCGACCCAGTAGAAGCCGGCGTTGGTGGCGGGGCAGGGGATGACGCCCCAGGGACGGTCCGTGAGGTTGGTGGTGAGGACGGTGCTGGCACCGGGCTTGCGGATGTCCATGGCGCTGTCGGCGCGCTTGACGGAGTAGGTGAAGCCGGGGTAGGCCGGGATTTGCAGGTCCATGCCGTCGAGTCCGATCTCGGGCGGGCGCAGGAGGAGCGGGTTGGTTTCGTCGCGGACGTCGAGGAGGAAGTCGAAGACCTCGTCGAGGCGGTCGGCCCAGGCGGGTTCGTTGTGCTCGCCTTGCCAGCCGGAATAGACGCCGAAATGGAGGGACTTGTTGGGAACGTGCCCGGCGTAGAGGAGGAGGGTCAGGGCGTCCCAGTTGGATTCGTAGAGGTTTAGGCTTTCGACGTTTGTTTCTTCGGTGCCGGTGTCGAGCCAGACGCGCTTGGGTTGGGCCACAGCGACGGGGTGTTCGAGGCACCACTGGCGGAACTTGGGGATGTATTCCTCGTTGTAGACTCCGGACATGGGGGCGACCAGCCCGAAGACGTCGCCGAAGGCCGTTCCGAGGTAGAGGGAGAGGAGTCCGCCGGCGGAGGAACCGATGTGGGCGGTGTTCTCGCGGTCGGAGAGGGTGCGGAAGTTGTAGTCGAGGGTGGGCTTGACGTTGTGGATGAGGAAGTCGGCGTACTTGGCACCGAGCCCTTGGAGGTCGGTGGTCATGAGCGTGTCGGTGGACGGGAGGTATTCCCAGAGTCGGGCGAACTCGGACGAGCCGGGCATGCCCGGGATCTCGTTGGTGCGGCAGGGAACGGCGACCAGAATGGCCTCGCGCATGTGGCCGGCGCGGATTTCGCGGTCGGCGGCGGTTTCGGCGTTCCAGCAGCCGAAGGGGCCGCCGGGCTGGAAGACGTTCTGGCCGTCAGAGAAATAGACGACGGGATACTTCCGGCTGGTGTTCTCGTCGTAGCCGCGGGGGAGGTAGATGCGGATTTCGCGGCCGTCGATGCTGTCGGCGGTGGAATTGACGTGCACGGTGACGATGCGGGAGCCGGAGACCCAGCCGTCGGCGGTGGGGACGGGTTCGTAGTCGAAGACCTGGGCGTCGCGGACGCAGAAGGCGTCGAGGGGAGTCGAGAAATCGGTTTCTTCGTCGTCGGTGGGGCGAAAGTGGTACCACCAGCCTTCGGTGGGCTGGTGGAAGGTGAAGCGCATCCATTCACCCGCCTCGCCGACGCCGTCGAGTTCGTAGCGGCCGTCGCCGGTCTTCGTCATGGTTGCGACCTGCCAGTCGTTGGTCGATTCGAAGTCCGCCGAGTTGAGCGTGCTGTACCAGAACTCCACCGGTTCGGTCCAGTTGCAGAGGAAGACCACGCGCTTGCCGGGATTTGGCGCGGGCGGCTCGGCGGGGACGGAGAGCTCAAGGTCGTCACCGACGATCCATTCGGTATTGTTGTCGTAGGGGTATTCGTCGGCATTGGTGGGGCGCTTGATGAACTTGTACCTGAGGTCGGTGCCCGCCTGGATGCCGATGTCGGCGCTCCAGATGTTGCCTTCGTGCCAGGCGAGCGGCGCGGCACGGAGCGGGTCCCAACCGCCTACGTCGGGGTGATTGCCGACAACGAACCAGTTATAGCCCAGCCCGGCGTCGTTCGTCCAGGCAAAGCGGACGGGCACGCGGTAGGGGCTTTTGGCATGTGCGGAGGGGAGGGCCGCGCCGAAGGCGAGGAGGGCGGCGAGGGCGATAGGGACGATGGATTTCGAGATCATGGGGCGGGCTCCTTTCTGAGGTTCATGCGAGGGACGGCTGGGGGAGGGGAGAGGCATGAAAAACCAGACGCATCTTCCTTGAAAGACGGAAGATTGTCGAGAGAAAAGGCGGGGCGGGCGGGGTTTACCGCTGCCGGTGGATGACGAAGAAGGCGGCGAGCGACCAGAGGAGGGTCATGGCGAGGCTGATGAGCCAGACGTAGAACCAGCCAATGGTGCAGACGAGGGTCAGGGCGAAGGCGGTCCAGAGGCCGCCGCCCATGAAGGGTTCGTGGAGGAGTTGCTTGTAGCCGAAGGAGGAGGCGGCGACGGTGTGGTTTTCGGGGTCGACGGTGCGGAGGAGGAGGAGGCCGGTGGCGGTGACGCCGGTGGATTGTCCGAACTCGGCGATGGCGCGCTCGAACCACGCCTCGTGGAAGAGGCGCGGCGCAAGGAAGATGACCATGAGGACGCTCAGGAGGGTGCCCGCCACGCAGAGGGCCAGCAGAGGCATCCAGTTGGCGGCGACGACGGAGAGCTTGATGGTGGCGACGGCGGAGAGCACGAGGTAGTCGAGGGCGGCCCCGGAGATGCGTTGCATCTGGCCGTGGTCGACAAGCAGGGTGTGGCCGCAGGCGCGGACGCCGGCCTGGAGGAGGACGCCGCCGATCATGCAGAGGGGAAAGAGCGGAAAGGCTTGGAAGAGGCGGTGGGAGGCTGTCGGGTAGATGGCGATTTCGAGGGCGCGGAGGCCTAGGAGGATGATGTAGCCGATGCCTACGGAGAGGCCCACCACGGCGACGTGCCAGGCGAGGGAGTCGACGGAGTCGCTGAAGACGGTCTGGCGGCCGGCGTCGGGGCGCTTGCCGGGGAGGTGGACGCCGAGGCGCTCGTTGAGGGGGCGATCGTCGAAGGAGCGGATTTCCTTGACGTGGCCTTTGCTGTGGGCCCAGTTCACGAGGACCATGCCCAGCACGACGCCGACGACCATGCCGACGGTCGCGACGGTGAGGCCCAGGTCGATGCCATCGGACCAGCCGTAGTTGCGGAAGGCGTCGGCCATGCCGCCGACGGTCCCGTGGCCGCCCTGGAAGCCGATTTCGAGGAGGTTCCCGAAGGCCGGGGGCACGCCGAACAGCGGCGCGAGGACGAAACCCGCCAGCCCCAGGCCCAGGACGTACTGCCCCCAGGCGAGGAGCTGTCCGAAGCATAGCTGCGGAAAGGCGAAGCGCACGACCTTGGAGAATTTCGGGGTCGCCACGCCCAGGAAGAGCGTCGCGAAGATGACGTTGATCAGAAACCCCGGGAACCGCTGCGCGGCGGCCACCCATTCGGCCGGAACGAGCTCAGGCCAGAGCGTAAGGATGGCGAGGCCGAGGAATCCGCCGATGACCGAGCTGGGCAGGTAGAGCCGCTGGAGCAGCGGAATGGCCATCCGCAGGAGCTTTCCGCACACCAGCAGGAGCGAAAGCGTGGCAAAAACGGAGACGGCTGTCATGGCTCACCTCCGACGGAGGGGCGGCTGGCGGGAGAGGGTAAGGAATCGTAAAATGCAAACATGGCGGGGGAATCTAGCATGGAAGTCCCGCCCGGAAAAAGCGAAAAGTCCGCCGGAACGGGCGAAATGGGGCCGCCCAGGCAAAAAAACGATTTATCAAAGGCCGCGCGGGCGGCTCACGAAACGATGAAAGGGGAGGGGGGCCGCCTCCTTCGGCTGGCTTCGGTTGCAAGCGATCCGTCATGCCTCTCAGATGCCGAAAGACGCTGGCAGGAGACAGAAGAAGCATGACTGTTTTGCTTTTATTTCTTGCGGGCTTGGTTTGCTGTTGTTATGCGTCATTTTTGTCTGGAAATCCTTCGTTTTCCAAAAAATGCTTGCTTTTGGTCGGTGTTTGCCTATGATGAGGGCACTCTTCCCTGACATGAGGACTTCCCATGGCGGGGAGTAACTCTTTGTGTAGCAATGGGTTGCAACCATTTTTGTAGGTTTTTGACATGACAGTTTCCTCTTCTTCTAATTCCACCTCGCCGACCCCTGGCCCCGACAAGGCGCACCCCTTTACCCTCAAACTTTTGCAGCAATGGGGCGGATTTGCCGCATTCCGCGATGGCCTGCTTCTTGCCCAGCGCGGCTTCGTGCGGAACGTCAAGCTCGACGGCGACATCCTGTCGGGCACCATCAACTGGGGCAGCCGCATCCTCCATTCCAAGGCCCGCATTCTCCCCGACCACACCTGCGAAAATCTCTGTCCCTGCCGCGACAGCGTCGAACGCGGCATCGTCTGCTCCCACATTCTGGCCATCGCCATCACCTACCTGGCCAAGCAGTCCAATCCCGAGATCGCCCGCAAGGCCCAGGAGGAGGAGCGCCACGCCAAGCGCCTGGAGAGCAATCTCGCCAACCAATGCTTCCCGCGCGCGCTGCCCGGCATCCAGCCCAACGCCCGCATCCATCTGGCTTTGCGTCCCGGCTGGCGCGAAACCGCCGCGACCGGCGAAGCGGTCCCGGTCTCCGTATTCCTCGACATGGCCAACGGGCGCATCCCCATCGGCGATGTCCCCCTGACGACGGTCCTCGCCCTCCCCAAGGCCGACGACGCCATCCTCTTCAATCTGGAGGAAATCGTCGGTGGCCGCGTCACCTCCGAGGTCCTGCTCAAGCCCGACGACTTCGTCCAGGTCATCAATCTCTGCGCCGGCCGCGCCCTCGAGGACCTCGAAACCGGCAGCGAGCACCCCGTCGACTCCAACCCCGTCTCTACGTCTATCACCGTCGACATCTCGCCCGAAACCGGCGAACTCTCCATCACCCTCCGCGCCGACCTGCCCGCGCCGCCGCCGCCGGCGGAGGCCCCCGCTGCTGCTGCCGCCGCCGCTCCGGGCGACGAAGCCTCTCCCGACCTTGCGCCCGCCCCCGCCTCCGCGTCCGACACCGCTTTCCCGCTCACCGAGGACGACCCGTCTGCCGCCCCCACTGTGGCCTCCTACGCCGCCGTTCCCGTGCAGTCGGCCCCCGTCCAGCTGCCGCCCCAGTACTTCTGGGCCGGCCAGGGCCGCATCGGCTGCGTCCTCGCCGACGACCGCTTCTGGCTGATTCCGCGCCTCCTCCCGACCCCCATGCGCGAGCTCTACCGCCACACCATCGTCATCCCGCGCTCCAAGATTCCTACCTATATAAAAAAGGAGCTCCCCACCCTCCGCGCGTTCATGGACGTCCGCGTCGACCCGGCCGTCGAGTCCATCGACTACGTCCCCGGCAAGCCGATCTTCACCCTGCTCGTCCGCGGCTCCCCCGCCTCCCTCTCCTTCCGCCTCGGCGCGCGCTACGGCTCCTCCCCCGACTTCATCGCCGGCCGCGAGCAGAAGATCGAGCTCTTCACCGAGCCCGACCCCGAGGACCTTCTCCGCTACCTCATCCGCAACCTCCCCGCCGAGCAGGAGGCCCTCGCCCGGCTCGCCCGCCACGAAATCACCGGCACCTACGGCGACACCCTCTCCCCCGTCGTCGGCCTCCGCGCCGTCCGCAACTTCCTGGGCGCCACCGTCCCCGTCCTCCGCCGCCACGGCTGGAAGATCGAGTGGGAGGGCCGTATCGCGCCCGTCGCCGACGAAGTCCATTTCGCCACCCCCGTCGTCCGCGTCACCCCGGCCCCCACCGAGGCCGGCAACTGGTTCGACATCTCCTTCTCCTACGATGACGGCTACGGCGGCTCCATTTCCATGGCCGAGGTCGAGCGCGCCCTCAACAAGGGCGACGCCTTCATCGAACGCCACGGCAAGACCTTCCTTCTCGACACCGAAGCCATCACCATGCTCCGGTCCGTCTTCGAGGACTGCGCCTCCCGCGAGGGCACAACCCCCGGCTCCTTCCGCCTCTCCAACGCCTACGCAGCCTACGCCGCCGGCTCCCTCCGCGGCCTTGACGGCATCGACATCGAGGCCCCCCAGTCCTGGCTCGACCGCTTCAACGACCGCAGCGGGCACCTCGAAGGCGACCCCAAGGGCTACCTCGAGCCCTCCGTCGCCGCCGTCCTCCGCCCCTACCAGAAGGAAGGCGTCCGCTGGCTCCGCCTCCTCCAGCTCAACGGCTTCTCCGGCATCCTCGCCGACGACATGGGCCTCGGCAAGACCCTCCAGACCCTCGCCTGGTTCTCCATGCTCCTCCACGACGTCGACGAGCAGGGCGAACACCGCCCCGCCCTCGTCATCTGCCCCACGTCCCTCGTCGAAAACTGGGCCGCCGAGGCCGAACGCTTCACCCCCCACCTCAAGGTCCAGGTTGTCGTCGGCCCCGACCGCACCCAGGCCCTCGCCGCCGTCCCCAAGGCCGATGTCGCCATCACCTCCTACGCCCTCGTCCGCCGCGACATCGAAGCCTACCGCAACCTCCATTTCTCCGCCATCGCCCTCGACGAGGCCCAGCACATCAAGAACCAGACCACCCAGGTCTCGCGAGCCACCAAGCAGCTCGTCGGCGACCACCGCCTCGTCCTCACCGGCACCCCCATCGAGAACGGCATCTCCGACCTCTGGTCCATCATGGACTTCCTCATGCCCGGCTACCTCGGCCCGCACCCCGCCTTCAAGAAGAACATCGAACAGCCCATCCTCGACAACACCGCCGACGGCGAAGTCGCCCAGTGGAAGCTCCGCAAGAAGATTGCCCCCTTCCTCCTCCGCCGCCTCAAGTCCGACGTCGCCAAGGAGCTCCCCCCCAAGATCGAGCGCATCGCCCACTGCTCCCTCACCCCCGACCAGAAGACCATCTACCTCGCCCTCCTCGAAAACTCCCGCCGCCGCCTCATCGACCTCGTCGAGCAGCAAGGCTTCCAGCGCTCGCGCTTCGAGATTCTCCAGACCCTCCTCCGCCTGCGCCAGTGCTGCTGCCACACCGACCTCCTCAAGCTCCCCAACCTCCACCCCGAGGCCCCCTCCTCCAAGCTCGAGCTCTTCCACGAAATCCTCAACGAGGCCACCGAAGGCGGACACCGCATCCTCCTCTTCTCCCAGTTCGTCTCCATGCTCAAGATCCTCGCGCGCGACCTCGACGCCAACAAGATCCCCTACTGCTACCTCGACGGCTCCACCCAGAACCGCCTCCAGATCGTCCGCACCTTCAACACCGACCCCTCCATCCCCGTCTTCCTCATCTCCCTCAAGGCCGGCGGCACCGGCCTCAACCTCACCGGCGCGGACATCGTCGTCCACTTCGACCCCTGGTGGAACCCGGCCGTCGAGAACCAGGCCACCGACCGCGCCTACCGTATCGGCCAGCAGCGCACCGTCTACTCCGTCAAGCTCATCACCAAGGACACCGTCGAAGAGCGCGTCCTCGCCATGCAGCAGCGCAAGCAGCGCCTCTACGACCTCACCCTCTCCGACGCCGCCACCCGCTCCGACGCCTTCGCCGCCCTCACCTGGGAGGACGTCAAGGAAATCCTCTCCATCTAGCCCGCTTGCCGCCCTTCCGCCATTGGTAGATCCCGACCGCCGGGTGCCCCCCGTTTTGCGGCCCGGGCTCCCGTGCCGGCGATATCACCCATCCTCTTTGCAAAACACGCTTCCATGCAATGCAACCTTGTTTCGAACTTCCAATAATGCGATTTTTGTTTCCGCCAAACGCATTTCATGCTATTATTCCCCTTTGGAAAGGGCCAGTGTATCGCCCCTCCGGTTCCCCCCCCATTTTTTCGCAACATTCTAACATGTCCCCGCCAAATTCCAAATCGAGCACAATTCTCATCTTCGATGCCGGCTCCCACGCCCGCGCTGTCGCTGAACTCGCTGCCGATTGCGGCTATCCTTCTGTTTTATAGTTTCCGTCAAAAAGAGGCCTATCAATGATTGATTTTTCCACAGACCCTCGTTTTGTCGGCCTTACGCCTCTGCCTTCCAAGCTCTGGCTCTCCTCTCCCACCATGCACGGCGAGGAACAGCACTGGGTGGACGAAGCCATCCGCACAAACTGGGTCACCACCCTTGGCGCCAACATCAACGAAGTCGAGCGCGCCACCGCCGAAATGGTCGGACGCGGATGCGCCGTCGGCCTCTCCGCCGGCACCGCCGCCCTCCATCTTGCCGTGAAACTCTGCGGCGAAGCCCTCTACGGCCAGCCCCGCGCCGGCCACGGCACCCTCGAAGGCCGCCGCGTCTTCGCCTCCGACCTCACCTTCGAC
>JAEEGL011617429.1_pt1 | contig 10541 bp, 8 predicted proteins | sample 9134231 | NCBI WGS metagenome assembly JAEEGL01 (sample SAMN16246548, study PRJNA631951) | gut metagenome | biome: gut microbiome; feature: rumen; material: fiber-attached | host: Bos | place: Iran: Karaj | collected 2018-10
CCGTAGACGATCTGCAGGAAGAGCTCTCTCATGGCGGTGTTGATGGCGTCGCACACGAGGTCGGTGTTGAGGGCTTCAAGTATGGTCTTGCCGATGAGTATCTCGGAAGCCATGGCGGCGGAATGAGTCATGCCGGAGCAGCCCAGAGTCTCTACGAGGGCTTCCTGGATGATGCCGTCCTTGACGTTGAGGGTGAGCTTGCAGGCTCCCTGCTGGGGGGCGCACCAGCCGACTCCGTGAGTCAGACCGCTGATGTCGCTGATCTCCTTGGCCTGTACCCACTTGCCTTCTTCGGGGATGGGAGCAGGGCCGTGATATGCGCCCTTGGCGACCGGGCACATGTGCTGAACTTCTGCTGAATAGATCATGGTAAATCACTCCATTTCATTTATGATCGCCGAAAGACCGCCTTCCAGGGAGGTCCCCGGCAAGCGAAGCTGTTGCTTTTATGCGGCATGCCGCATACACAATTATTTTATCGGTAAAAGCCTTATCCGTCAAGGCGGAAAGACCGCCGGCGGCCGGGAATCTTTCGTCAAAACAAACAAGTATCTTATTGATAATGCGACGCGCCGATATATAATGGATTATCCCTTTATCCTTAATCTTTTGTCAATGCATCGGAGGTATTTATCATGAAAGACGCGCTCGATAAGCGTTTCCTCGTCTCGGAACGCAAAAGCTCGCTGAGCACCGAAGTACTGGCGGGTCTCACCACATTCGCGACTATGTCCTATATCCTCGCGGTCCAGCCGGCCATCATGGCCGACGCCGGGATGGATCCTCTGGGCGTATTCGCCGCCACCGCCATCGTCTCCGCCCTCGTCACCATCGCCATGGGCATCATCAGCAACGCCCCCCTGGCCCTGGCTCCCGGCATGGGCGACAACGCCCTCGTGGCCTACACCCTGGTCGGCATGGGCATCGCCACCTGGCAGACCTGCATGGGCATGATGGTCTTCACCGGCGGAGTCTTCCTGCTGCTCAGCTGCTTCAAGGTCAGGGAGAAGCTGGCCGATTACCTGCCCAAGAGCATCAAATTCGGCCTCACCGCGACCCTGGGCATCTTCCTCTTCCAGATAGGCATCTCCAATACCGGCCTTCTGCAGCCCGCGAACGCCGGCTGGGGCGATTTTCATGATCCCAACATCAGGCTCACCCTTTACGGCCTGATCATCGCCCTGGTGCTCAACTTCATCCGCATCGACGTCAACGGCAGGGAGTACAAGATCCGCGGCTCCATGCTCATCGCCATCATCCTGACTACCATAGTCGGCGCCTTCATGGGCCTGGTCCACGTGGATCCGGGCAACGGCCTCTCCACCACCTTCGCCGCCCTGGGCAACGTGGCCTTCAAGGCTGACGTGGCCAGCATCTTCCAGGCCAAGTACATCCCGTACATACTGATATTCCTCATCGGCGATTTCACCTCCACCATGGGTACCGCCCTCGGCGCGGGCCACAAGGCCGGCCTCATGGACGAGAACGGCAATATGCCCATGCTGGGCAAGATCTTCCTCGTGGACGCCGCCGGCACCGTGATCGGCGCCTCCATGGGCGTCACCGTCGTGACCTCCTACGCCGAATCCGCCGCGGGCGTCGAGGCGGGCGGCCGCACCGGCCTCACCTCCCTCACCACCGGCGCTCTCTTCGTGATCTCGCTGATCTTCGCCCCGCTCTTCGTCGCCATCCCCTCCGCCGCCACCGGCCCGGTCCTGCTCATGATAGGCATCTCCTGCATGCAGGAGCTCAGGACCCTGGAGTTCGACCTCGTCAACTGGACCCCGGTCTGCATGATGATCTGCTTCACTGCCTTCGCCGATATGGCGACCGGCGTCACCGTCGGCCTCTTTACCGACATCCTCGTCCGCCTCGTCCACTACGGCTTCAAGAAGGACCACAGGAAGGAGGACATGCCCAGCGTCGCCACCGTCATCCTGGCCCTGCTCATGGGCCTGCAGTTCGTTCTGTAGGGAGGAGCGTATCCTATGATCAATGTTATGAAAAAAGACCGTTCCCGTCTGACCGCCGCCGCCATGGGCAGGAGGTCCTGCGACCTCTCCATCGAGAACGGCAGGCTGGTCAACGTCTTCACCGGCGAGATATACGAAGCTTCCGTCGACATACTCGACGGAGTGGTGGTCCGCGTCAGAGAGAGGGGCGAAAAGTCCTCCATCGCCTCCGCCGCGGTCATAGACGCGGGCGGGCGCTACCTGGTGCCCGGCTTCGTCGACACCCACCTGCACGTGGAATCCAGCCTCATGGTCCCCGAGAATTTCGGCAAGGCGGTCTGCGTCTGGGGAACGACCACCGTCATCGCCGATCCCCACGAGATCGCCAACGTCATAGGCGTCGAAGGCGTGGAATATATGCTGAGGAGCGGAAAGGAGCAGCCGATAAGGCTCTATCAGCTGGCCCCCTCCTGCATACCCTCTCTGCCCGGGCTCGAGGAATCCGGAGCCGTCTTCGGGGCGGCGGAGATCGCGAAGCTCCTGGACGAAGAGGACGTGTTGGGCATAGGCGAGGTCATGGACTACTACGGAGTCTCCGACGACGATGAGCGCATGCACGACATCATCGCCGAGGGCGATAAGAGGGGCTGCTTCATTCAGGGCCACGCCCCGACCTTCACCGGCGACAGGCTCTGCTCGTACATCTGCGGCGGCCCCGTGAGCGATCACGAGTGCGTCGGCTTCGACGAGCTCTACGCCAAGCGCCGCATGGGCATGTACATAGACCTGCGCGTCCACAGCAGGGAGCAGGCCCGCTATCTTATGAAGGCTGTCGAACCGGGCATCTTCCAGGACACGGTCGCCATGTGCACCGACGACGTCAACGCCTACAGGCTGCAGCGGCTGGGCTCCCTCAACCGCTCGGTCGCTGACCTCATTCTCGAGGGCATGGACCCGGTCAGGGCCGTCAGATGCGCGACCCTCAACGGGGCGAGGGAATACGGACTTGCCGACGTGGGCGCCATCGCTCCCGCTTATTCCGCCGATATCCAGATCACAGACGACCTGAGCTTTGAGAAGCCCCCTTACATGGTCTTCATGAAGGGCAGGCTCATCGCGCAGGAAGGCAAGTACCTCGGCATGCCGGCGAAGAAGGCGGCCTGCGGGCTCGGCAATACCGTCAACTACGTGGGCATAAAGAGCGGGGACGACTTCAGGATACCCGCCGAAGGAAAGACCAGCCGCAGGGTCATGGTCGTCAACGAGGGCTACGAAGAGAAGACGCCTGTCTTCGAGGAGCTGGCCTGCGAGGGAGGCTTCGCCTCTGTCCCGGCGGAAAGGCTGGGCGAGCTCGACTACATCGCCGTGCTCAACCGCTACGGCAAGGCCAACAAGACCATCGCCCTCTACCGCGGCTTCGGTCTCAAGAGGGGCGCTCTGGCCTCCAGCATCGGCCACGACTGCCACAACATCTGCGTCATGTACGCGGACCCGGACGACGCCTTCACCGCCATAGAGGCCTTAAAGGCCTGCGGGGGCGGGGTGTGCTACGCCGAGGGAGGCGAGGTCAGGGCCCTGCTGGAGCTCCCTGTCGCCGGCCTCATGTCGGACATGCCTCTGGACGACGTCGCCCGCCAGTGCGCCGAGGTGGAGCACGAGATCGCCAGGCAGTGCGGCCTGCAGGAGTTCTCGATCTCGAGCCTCATCTTCTGCACCCTGCCGGTCTTCGAGCGCTATACTCCCACCGACCTGGGCGTGGTCGACGGCCCGGGAAGGAGATTCGTCAAATATATCGACTGACGGCCTTAGTTCGGCCGCGGGCAGATCCGCGAAGAGATCCCGCGGCCGGTCACGGCATCGAAAAAGCTTCCTCCGCCGAAGAGGAAGCTTTTTATCGTCTGATATGCCGCGTTGCTTCCGGCTGTCAGCCCGGGAGCTTTCCCGCGCGTCCAGCCTCCAGGAACCTTCTGATATACAAGGCCAGAGAGAGCAGGAGCAGGGCGCCGCAGACGACCACGATGGCCGCTATCCATCCCCGGCCCATGTCAGGCATCAGGACCAGGGCGGCCATAGAGGCACTGAAGACGACGGTCGAGAGCTTTCCGTACCATTCGGAGCTCATGGCGCCGCCGGTACGGGCCAGCTGCCGGTAACCGAAGTAAAGCTGGGTGAACTCCTTGATTATCAGCAGGACCATCAGGCAGTACAGGGCGGGGTGGGATCTTGCGAGGGCGATCAGCAGGAAGAGCTGGGTCAGCTTGTCCGCCAGGGGGTCCAGGAAGCGGCCGAAGTCGGAGATCTGGCCGAAGCGGCGGGCGACGGCCCCGTCCAGTATATCGGTGATCCAGGATACCGCCATGACGGCCAGGACCCATTTGTACTGCTTGAGGCTGATGAGCCTTACCATCACCGGTATCAGGAGGATGCGGAAGCAGCTCATCAGATTGGGTATCGTCAGGACCTGGTCTTTGGCGAACATGTGATCGGCGCATTCCCTGAACGTCAGCTTTCTTATCTCTTCTGCCGTATCGTCTTTTTTGAGGCTCTTTTCTTTCATATCGTATCCCGGACGCGCAAACAACAACAATGTATTGTAACATCTTTTCACGCGGAGGTGAACATGTATTTTGCGCCGGAGCCTCTTTCGGATCCTGTTTTCGCGCCTCCTCAGCGGCCCGCCCGCAGGGCCTGTGCTCCCCGCGGACCTTAGGATCTAAAGGCTTTGCAAGCGCGGGATGTTTGTGATATACTGTCTTTCCTATGTGTACAGAAAGATCATTTGAAAAAAGGAGCCCCGGCTCCGCCATATCGGGGATCGCCGCCGCGCTGCTCGCCGCGGTCCTGATCCTGTCAGCCGCCGCGCCCGTCTTCGCCGCCTCGGAAGAGAAGTCCCTGAACTATCTCTTCAAGGACATCTACGTGGACGGCCGCCACATCAACAACTATCAGCTGAGCGATCCGGTCTGCATCGTGGCGGGCTCCGCCTATATCCCCCTGAACGCTGAATTTTTAAGCCTTCTCGGCCTCGAAAAGCTGGCCGGGGGCGGGGTCATCCAGTTCAGGAAGACCGAAGCCGTCCCCTACAGCGCTCCCGCCGACCTCTGCTTCAACGTCAACCACTTTGACGACAGGAGGGGCGTCCCCATCTACGAGGGGGCCGAGTTCTTCCTGGTGGAGGAATTCGCCGAGCCTACGTATTTCAGCGCCAAGAACAGGCAGGCCAGGCAGATGCTCCACTACGGCCAGCAGCTGGCGGGGCTCTACCAGAACCGCGGCGCCTCCGAAGCGGGGAACATCAGCGCCGAGGAAGCGAGATCCGTGGAGCCTCTGAGCGAAGAGCTTCCTCTTAAGAAGCTGGCCCTGAGCAGCGCGGATTTCTTCGACTGCGGCGGAGTCCTCTACGTGAGGCTCACCGCTCTCACCTCCCTGCCGGAGCTGCCCTACAGCGCCTACTTCGACAGCATAGGCGGGCTCTCCATCAGCACCGACGCCTCCGTCAGCGCCCAGTACCTCTTCAGCAACAACAACCGCTCGTATATAGAGGGCAGGGCCGCCTACATGAGGAACGCCCAGCCCGCCCTGACGGAGAACGACAGCCTCATCCTCGAGTACCTCTTCAGGCACGAGGCCACCGTCCACGGCATAAGCCAGGACCTGCTGATGGCCGTGAGCCGCACCGAGAGCACCTACGACCTGAGCCTGCTCGAGCGCAGGAGCCCCATAGGCCTCATGCAGCTGATGCCCAGAACGGTGGAGGGCAAAGGCTGGACCATCGAGGATGTGCGCGACAAGCACGGCAACATCCAGTTCGGGGCCGAATATATCTCCTACCTCATAGATCTTTACCGCGGCAACGAGACCAAAGCCCTCTCGGCCTACAACCAGGGGACCGGCACCGTCAAGAGCGGGAACTATTCCACTGCCTACGCCGCCAAAGTCCAGACCTTCATGAGCAACATCGCCGTCTGGTGCGCGAACCGCGGCTATGCTCCGCGTTTTCTCAGGGTCTCGGAGAGACTGCAGTAAGAGCGCGGCGCGTGTTTCGGGCCTTTGCCCGCGAGTCGAATGAGTTATAAAGTCAAGCTCGACCTTTTCGAGGGGCCCTTCGAGCTGCTCATCTACCTGATAGAGCATGCCCGCATGAGCGTCTACGACATAAAGGTCTCGGAGATCACAACTCAATATCTGGATTACGTCTCCAGGCTCAGCGAGAGCGATCCCCAGCTGGCGCAGGAATTCATGGTCCTGGCCGCCGAGCTCATCGAGATCAAGTCGCGCATGCTGCTGCCGGGAAGGCCCGAGAGCGAAGAAGAAGGCGGGCCGGAGGATCCCCGCGGCGATCTGGTCAGGCGCATACTCGAGTACAAGCAGTTCAGGGAGCTGGCCGCCATGCTCGAGGACAGGGAGGAGCAGACCTCCCACATGCACGTCAAACCGCAGGAGGACCTTTCCCCCTGGACCGGTGAGGAGGACGAGCTCCTCACGAGCAGCACCGAGCAGTTCGTCAAAGCCTTTGAGCAGTTCCTCATCAGAAGGCAGCGCATCGACGAGATACGCAGGGCCTACAGGAGGGACGAGCGCAGCCGCCGCTCCGTCGAGAGCCGCATCGCGGAGATATCCGCCATGTTCAGGGAGAGAAAGACTCTGCTCTTCTCCGAGCTCATAAAGGAAGACCCCTCGGTGTTCAACAGGATACTGAGCTTCATGTCCGTCCTGGAGATGATAAAGCAGGGCGGGGTCACGGCCGTGCAGAAAAAACGCTACGGGGACATCAGGATCACGGCGGTCCCCGAAAAGAAGGAGCCATAGATGACAAAAGAGAGGATCAAATCGGCCCTCGAGTCGCTGCTCTTCGTCTGGGGCGACCCCCTGGAGGCGAAGACGGCGGCGGAGCTCTTCAACATGAGCCCGCAGGAGATGACGGACATACTGAGGGAGCTGGCCTCCGATTACGAGATGAGGCACAGCGGCCTCGTGATCCGCGAGATCGACAGGGCCTTTCAGCTGGCGACCGACCCCGGGAACGACGACTTCATCACCAGGCTCTGCACTCCCGTCAGGGAGAAGAAGCTGAGCCAGGCGGCCCTCGAGACTCTGGCCATAGTCGCCTACCGCCAGCCGGTCACCCGCAGCGAGATCGATTCCATCAGGGGCATCAAGAGCGAGAGAGTGCTCGAAGGCCTGATGAGAAGGGGACTGGTCGAGGAAAAGGGCAGGAGCGGCGCCATCGGCAGGCCCATGCTCTACGGCACCACCCGCGATTTTCTGGCTCTCTTCGGCTTCGAGAGCATCAAGGATCTGCCGCAGATCGAGGACATGGACAGCCTGCTGGCCGACTCGGACCAGCTGAGCATCCCCATGGATATCCTGGATAATTTCGAGGGCGAGCTGAAAAAGGATCAGGAAGTATAGGCCCCGCGGACTTTCGGGAGCCGGCCGCGCGCGAGGGAGCGGGCCGCCGGGCTTATGCGAAGGATCGGACCGCCGGGCTGCGGCTGCTTTCGGAGGACCGGCCTGCCGTGCAGCCAGCCTGCTCGGAGCGCCTGTGCCTGCCCACGGAGACCTTTGGGAACTTCGGAACGGAGCCCGAGCCCCGGAAACTGAGAGAGAAACGGACAGTCCGCCGGCCGACGCGGCCCGTCTGAGCGTCCCAATGAACACACTCGGAGCCTCAAGGCAAAGCTCGATCCGAAGATCGGTTATATAAATAGAAAGAACGGAACTGCCAATTGAGTTTTTTTGAGAATATCGACAAGAAAAAGATCAGACTGCTGGCCTTCGACCTCGACGGCACCCTGCTGGACCCGACCAGCCACGTGACGCTGAGGACCAGAGAGGCCCTTGAGCGGGCTTCCCGGGCCGGCTACGTCCTGGCTCTGGCCACCGGCCGCGTCTATACCTCCTTCCCCGCGGATATCGCGGAGATCGACGTCCTCGACTACGCCGTGAGCTCCAACGGCGCCCACATAGTGGACCTTAAGACCGGTTCCACCGTCTACGAGAGCCTGATACCGGCTCCCGCCGTGCGCCGCATCATGGGCTGGCTCACCGCGCCCGACATCATGACCGAGGTCTTTTTCGGCCACAACGCCTACATGAGCCGCCACTGCGCCGAGCACTTCGAGGATTACGGCATCCTGACCGACAGGCGCAAGCATTACATGCTCACCACCCGCGCCCAGGTCGACGACATAGGAGCCCTCATCGAAGAACACATCGCCGAGCTGGAAAATCTAAAGCTCGATTTCGGCGATTACGACAGGCAGCTGGCCGTGAGCGACGAGATCGCCAAGGATCCCGAGCTCACCGTGGTCTGCTACCAGCACCTGGGGCTGGGCGTCGAGATCAGCGGCTCCGCCACCTCCAAGGCCACGGCCCTTTCCGAGCTCTGCTCCATGCTCGGCTTCACCTCCGAGAACCTGATGGTCTTCGGCGACAGCAACAACGACGTCCACATGATGAGCGCCGCTGGAGTCAGCGTGGCCATGGGCAACGCCACCGACAACGTCAAGGCCATGGCCGACATCGTCTGCCCCTCCAACGGGGAGGACGGCATCGCCGACGTGATAGACGAGCTGCTGGCCTGATGGCCGGTGCCTGAGGCTTTGTTTTTCTCTTCGACCGGGATTTTGGACCTCTATCTCCGGGGTAGTGGAACCTTTTGCTTAGATCAGACGTGTAGGTACCACTTTTAGGTCGCTTTCTGCCTGCTTTGCTCAGACATATCACCTAAAAGTGGAACCATAAGCCCGAAAATGCTGCTCAGGTTCCACTTTTATTGATCTTCAAGCCGGGGAATAGCCTTTATAAAACGGAAAAGTGGAACCTTTTGCTTAGATCAGACGCGTAGGTACCACTTTTAGGTCGCTTTCTGCCTGCTTTGCTCAGACATACCGCCCAAAAGTGGAACCATAAGCCCGAAAATGCTGCTCAGGTTCCACTTTTACTGACTTGCGAGCTCGAGATCGACCTTTTTAACGCTCGAAATGGAACCTTTTGTTTATATCAAGCGTATAGGTACCACACAGGTCATTTTCTGCAGTTCCGCTTGCGCAGTCAATGAGACATATTATTGAAGTAGTATCTTTATATATTCGTTGGCGGCAGTCCTGTCGAATGGTCTGGTCCTGCATTCCCAAGTTATGAACAGCCCGTCGGAGGGAGTGATCCCCGCGCGGGCGTACATATTGAGTTTCGCGACACAGTGTTCCGCGTAGGCAGGATCGTCGAGCATACCGAAATGCTCCCAGTAGAACAACCTGGCATCGCTTCTGCGCATTATCGTAAAGTCCGGATGGCAGGTATAGCCGCTGTCCAAAACAAGGCTCTGCTCATATTTGTATTCGATCCCCTTTGCGAAAAGCATATCGGCGATGATCACTTCGCTCTTGGAGCGGACTTTTTCTCCTCTCGCTGTCTCAAATATCAGGCTCTCAATGTGACCGGCAGCATCGTCGCAGCCGCTGCGGACCCATCTTATCACAAGATCTTCCGGTGAGCGGAATTCAGGCTTCGTGATCAGCCTGACCCCTTCGCTCAGCCCATTATAGACCTCATATCTCTTTTCCGGATGGTAACAGCGGCAAAAGCGGTCGAGGACCTCAAATTCTTCTTTCAATACAGGGAGCAGGCGTATGAGATATTTTTTCCGGGCGAGAGTCTCTATCAGAGATACTTCCCTGACGGAAAGGTAACGTCTTTCGGGCTGCGCATCCCTGCCCAGATACTTGACGTTATAGACCCAACGTTCGTTCCTTTTTTCATGCAGCAGAGTGCCCGCGGGCATCGATTCGAGCTTTTGTTCGATCGCGTGGATCTTTGATGTTAAGCTGTCTCTTCTTGCTTCTGCCAGACTGATGAGTCGGTCCATAGTCCCCTCTTTTGATGTTAATTTTTACCATTATCATTCTGCCACATATCCTGCGACGCGTCAAGGGTAAATGCCAAAATATGTCTGCAGACGGATCACGCGTATCGATCCGGGGCGAACATGTATGCTTGCTGCTCTTAAATGCCCGGCTGGCGAACTATGCCGCTTGGCAGGGCATATCGGCATCAAGACGACTGTGTTTTTTATATTAAATAGAATGAAGATGGGCGAAGGCGCCGCCGGGCAGCTCTTGTGGATATCAGCGGGAACCAAAACCAACCTGTCTCGTCTCAAAGCGCCGATCAGGGATCAGGCGCGGAACGGGTCCCCGTCCTGCCTGAACAGCACTGAAAAGCGGCCCCCGGGGATCAAAACTGTCTTTGGCCTATCCGCCGGTCAGACTGCCGAAACTATGGCCAACACGGGAGGATTAGAGAGGGGAGGTCCTTCAGCTCCGGACGGTATGCCCGATATGGCAGGACCGCCTATCGCCGTTGCCGGCTTTAAAACTAACTATGGCGGCGCTCCGGCCAAAGGACCCGGGCAGCGCTCCGGCCAAAGACCCCGGGCAGGCCGCCGAAATCCCGGCTGGGCGGAAAAGGACTGTCATCATCCTCCCGCCTGAAACAAACGTGTAACAGAAAGACATCGAGATGAAATCTTGCTGATATTGCGCTGCAATATTGACGTGCTATATTGTATGCGTAACAAAGAGGAAG
>JAEEGL012004146.1_pt1 | contig 10541 bp, 6 predicted proteins | sample 9134231 | NCBI WGS metagenome assembly JAEEGL01 (sample SAMN16246548, study PRJNA631951) | gut metagenome | biome: gut microbiome; feature: rumen; material: fiber-attached | host: Bos | place: Iran: Karaj | collected 2018-10
ATAAATAAAAAATATTTAGATTATTTATTTACATTCCAATATATATTTAAAAAAAATAAAAGATTACGACTTTAAATATAATATAGGGAAGTGGGAAAAAAATTTGGAAAATGGAAAAAAATTTTATATTCTGTGTTTTATTGTATATATAAAATAATAAATCTATTCTAAGATAATTATATTAAGGTAAGTTAAATTATTTTATTTAAAAAATGATAATTAGTTTATTATTAAGCATTTAATGAATTTTAAAAAATGAAGATACTATTAAAAATCTGTTATTTTATTTATATTTTTTTATATATTTATATAATAATTACTTTTTTATATTTTATAAATAAAAAAATTGTGAAAATATTTAGAGTAAAATTAATTTATATATATGATTATCCTAATAAATAAAATCGATGAAAGAAAAATCTAATTGTTTTAAATTAAAAAACAATTTTCAAAATGTTATTTCCATAAATGTTCATAATTATAGTATTAATTCAGTTAAAATCTTTCCTTCAGGAAAAATAATTTCAGTTTCAAATGATAAGTCAATAAAAATTTTTGATGGAAAAACTTTCAAAATTTTACAAAACATTAAAAATGCACATAACAATTGGATATTTTATGTTGAAGTTTTAAATGAAAATAAATTTATTACTTGTTCAGGTGATAATAGCATTAAAATATGGATTAAAAATGAAGATAATAAGTATGAAATAAATAATACAATAAAAGATGCACATAATCATTGGATCAATCAAGTAATTCATTCTTCGAATGAAAATTTAATTTCATGTTCAAATGATAAAACAATTAAAATATGGGAAGAAAAAAATTATAAATATTCTGAAATTTCAATATTAAAAGTTTCAAATAGTGTATTATCTATATTATTGTTAGAAGATAAAAATTTACTTATTTCTGGAGGAAAAGATGGTATTAAATTTTGGAATATAGAAAAAATAAAAACGAGGAGTGTTAAATTAATAAATTCATTTGAAAAATTTGATTGTAATTACTGTAATGGATTAGAAAGATTAAATAAAAATCAAATTATTGTGGGAGGAGATGAATCAATTAAAATAATTTCAATTGAAGAAGAAGAATATTTTATCAAAGATATTTTTATTCCATTTAATGTTTGGACAATTAAGGTAATTGAGGAAATGATTTTTATTGGAGGAGAAAGTAATGATATATTAATATATCAAAGTAATGAATTTGAACTAGTTAAAACAATTAAAAATGCACATTATAACTGGATTAAAGGCTTTGTTCAATTAAAGGATGGTTTAATTGGTACATTTTCCTTTGATAAAACTATAAAGATATGGGAACTTTAAGATACTAATAAATATTAAAATTAAAAATTAAAGATGAGTAATAAGTAATATAAATAATATGATTGTTCAAAGATTTATATTTTATAAAATTAAACCAGTTGAATTTTCTTAAATTCGTTGTAAATATTTTATAACATTAAATAATTTTTAATACTGTTATTTAATTAAATAATAATCTTTGTTATATTAAAAGAATTTAATCATAAAAATAAAAAATTTGTTTCTGAAAAGATTTTTTATGAAAGATATTTGAAATTATCGTTAATATATTTATATTGAAAATTAAAATAAATGATTTATTAGATTATGTAAATTAAATAAAAATAAAATTATACTTTATTAATAATTTTAGTATGGAAATATAATTGAATAAAAACTTTTCTGTTTTTTATTTAGAGATTCTATGTGTCTGATGATAAAATCATTAAATATTAAGTTTCAATTATATTCCAAAATTCACATAATAAGTCTATTATAATATTTAGTAATAAATTAAAATATAATATGTTTATTTTATAAAACTATAAAACTATCAACTTATTATTAAATAACACAGTATTTTATTTAAATGATAATGAAATTTCATTTTCCAAAAATAAAAAAATATAAAAAAATATAACAGTTATTGAATTGTTTTAAAATTACCTATAAAACACATTTATTAAGATATTTAGAAGATAAAAAAATTTCATGATTTATAAACATGGATTCTAGATTTTGTTGGAATTCTTCAAAAAGAAGATACTGAAACAAGATGATTGGAAAAAAACACTTTAATAAATTACATGAAAAAAATGAAGGAAATTTTGGACATTATTTAAATTTATGAGTATTATTACTTAAGATAAATATTATATTTATAATATATTTATTCATTAAGAATATTTTAAGTGTTTTGAAATCATGATTAAATAATAATTTTTTTATAATATTTTAAATATCGACTAAAAGAAGTATGATTAAATTTATTAATAAAAAAAATAATAAAAAAATGTCGGTTAATGAAGAATATACACCAGATGGTTATATAAATGAGCCATCGACAACAATGAAAACTAATGAAAATCCTATAAAGAAATATCGAAAAAAAAAAGAACATGTAACTTTTAAAAAGGATTTTTTATGTGTTGTAGAAGTGGATTCATGGAAACAATATAATATTGATGTTTCAGAATCAAATTACTGGAAAAAAATAAAACCAATTATAAGTGAAAATGTAATATCAATAAATACAAACACAAAAGAAACAAATATGTTTTATAAATGTTTCATTTTTTAAAAATCTCTATTCTTTTTGCACATAGGTTTCTGATTTAATTATTTATATTGTAAAATTAAAAGTAAAATATGCAATTTATTTGAAGTATTTGTATATCTAAAATAGTATAAATGAATTTACTTAATATAAATTATATATTCTTTTAAAGAATACAAACTTTTTTTATATAATATAATTCATTCTTAAAAAAACTTAAACTCTATCTTTATAAACGAATAATTTTAATCGATAATTACATTTTTTATTATTTTATTTTGTTCTAGAATCTCATAATAAGTAATATATTATTTTTTCTTTTTTTATATTTAAATTTCTTTCCAAGTAAGATACTATTTTAATTCTTGATTTACTTTATGAATTTTAATTTAAAAAACACAATTAATTATTTATCTTCTTGATAATAATCGTTTTTTTTATTTATAAATAAAAAATATCAAAAATGAATATTTATTATTCAACAATATATAATTCATTAAGTTCAAGAGATAAAACTGACATATCATCCCAAATACACAGTTCTAAGAAATTAAGAAAAAATATGAGTAAACTAAAAAAAAAGATAAATTTTCTTCCAGAATCAAATTTAAAAATAAATTCTTTTCATAAAAGTTCAATGAGGAATTTACTTCATAAAAATCTAAAAAAATTATATTACAATGAAATTAAAGATTTCAACTCGACTTTACCAGATTTAAATTGTAAAAACTTATATTCATTAAATGCAAATTCAGATAGAAGTTATAAAAAGATGTGCTTTGAGAGAGCAAATTCAAATAGAAATATTTTAACTATTTCACCACTTAAATATTCAAAAAGAAAAAATAAATCAAATAAAAACATATTTCAAAATAAATTATCAAGTAATGAAAATTTTGAATTTTCAAAAGAAATGAATAAATCAGAAAGAACTTTAAATATTTTTAGGAAAAATTTTAGATGTGAAACAATTTCTCAATTTAATAAGAAAAGTAAAGAAATTGTATTGACAAAATATCTTCAAAATATTCAAAAAAAAGAATTAGAAAATATAAAAGATGAAATTAAAACAAAAATTAGTTTATATGATATGGAAATTGAACGTTTAATAAAGATTATAAATTTAATTAAAACTTTTATTAATGAAGAAAAAAATTATATTGAATATTTAAAAATTTCTTTGAAAGAAGAAAAAGAAATTAATGAAGTTTTAATTGAAAAGAGAAATGATGCTTTAAAAGAAAATTTTTTATTAAAAGATAAATTAGGAAAGATAGAAAGAAAGTTTTTAAAATATCTAAATAATAAATTTTTTTTATTATGTGTTAAAAATGGAACGAATCAAATAGAAAAATTTCCTGAAGAAGAAAAAAATGATTATTTATTAGACTTAGATACTTTAGATAAATTATCTAATTATTCTTTAATTCAATATAAATTAGATAATGAAATATTAAAAAAAGAAAATTATTCAGGAGAAGAAATTGAGAAATTTGTTTTTGGAAGAAAATTATTTAAAGAACAAAAAAATATTTTTAATTCTATTAAAGAATATAATATAAAATTAAATAAAATTGAAAATGATATTCAAAATTATTTGATTTTATACAATCAAACTCAAAAAGATTTAGATTCAATTAGAAATATTTTTAAAGAAAAAGTAAATTTAATAGAAGAAGAAAATTTAAAAGACAAAAATTATAAAGAAGAATTAAAAAGAAATTTCGATAAATTAAATGAGTTAAAATTTAGGAATAATCACTTGAATTATTATATTAAAAAAATGAAAAAAAAAATTAACCAGAAAAAGAATAAAGATAACTTTAAATTAGTTGAAGAAAAAATAATTGAAGTATATAATAAAATAAATTCAGTTTTTCCAATTCCAATTAATATAAATAATAATGAAAAAATAACTTTGAAAAATTATCTTGAGATAATTGAAATAACTTTTAATAAATTGTATTTAAAGAAAGAGAAAAACAAAAAAAAATTTTTTATTTATATTAAAAAAGCAGAAAAATTAAATAAAATAAAATCAATTGAAATTTTAAAAGAAAAAGAAAGAAGAGAATCTGAAGAAAAATTTCAAAAAATAATTAATAAATCAAAAAAAATAATATTCAAATCATTTAGAAAAGTTCCAATAGTATATAATATAAATAATAATAAAAAGCAAAAAATAAAAGAAAATGAAGATGATTTATTAAAAACATTAGATGAATATATATAGAAATTGATTTTAATTATAATTTTTTTAAATAATGAAACATAAATAATTATAAAAACAAAAAAGTATAGTGTTTAAATTAAAAATTTGAATACTTTTAATTTATTATTCTTTTAATTTTTTGATATTAGAAATTTTTTAAAAAGAATTAAATTCAATTTATAAAAAATATAATTATATTTAGAAATAAATAAAGAATTTAAAAGAGATAATAAATATTATAAAATTATGAGCATCACAATGAAAACATAAAATTTCATAAAAATAATTTAGTTGAAAAGAAAAAAAATTAAATGTAAAAACAACAAATTTTTATAATGAAATAAAAATAAAAACATTTTATGATGGAAATGGAAAAAAATAATTTAAAGTTTTATCAAAATTCCTTTGATTAACCAAAAAAATAATTTATTTAGGTTATATTTTCAAGAAAATATTGTTTTATCTCTATATTTATTGAATTTATTTATATTAAATATTTTTTTGAATTATAATAAAATGTAAAAATATAAGTTTGATCAAATAAAATATTTAAAAATTGAAAATTTAACATAAAAAAAATGGATAATATTAAAGAACAAAGCTTAAATCCAAAATCGGAATTTTCACCAATCGGGTCTTTAAATTATGGTGGAAAGTATATAGATAAATATGTTTGGGAACAATTTAAAGAAAATGGGAAGAAATGGTATAATTAAAAAAATTATTATAGTTTGTAACCAATAATTTATATATATATTAAAATAGCAAGTCAAATAAAAAATAAAATTAGATGTGGAAGGTAAAAAATAATTGTAACTTAGTATGTAATAAACAAAATAATAATATAAAATAGTGTGTAAAATAAATATTAATATAAAAGTTTGTAAGAAATAAAATAATAGTATCAATAATATAGTGTGTAAGAAATTAAATAATAATTATATATTTCAGTTTGTTAGATAAAAAAATAATTTTAATTATTCAGTGTGTAAGAAATAAAAATAGAAAATATAGTGTGTATTCATTTGATATAAGAATGATAATATAGTTAGTAAAATCAAACTTTTTATATTAAAGTAAGTAACAATAAAATAATAGAATGAATATTAAAGTGGGGAAGATAATAAAAATTTTGAAAGTCGGTAAGAAATTAATTGACAGTATTATATTAAGTGGGTAAAAGCAATAAACCATTAATATGATAGAATGTAAGAAATAAATGATAATATTAAAATATCGATCGTAAAAAATAATGAATTATTATTTAATAGTCGGTAACATATAAAAAAAGAATTTAAATATTTAAGTGAGTCAGAAAAAAATTATAATATTTAGATGGTATTATATTCATAATTTTTAAAGCCAGTTTTATTTATAATTAATTTTTTTAAGAAAGTATTATAATATGTTGATTACATAGATGATATTATTATATTTTATATTTAGTGGGTAATATATTATTGATTTATTTTTTAGTTATGAATTTATTGTTTTATAATTAAATTCCATTTATCATTCTTCAATCTTTCCTTCCAAAAAATAAAAGAATGATAATGAAATAAGAATTTATAAATAAAAATTAAATCCTTAAATTCTAAATAAATATTTTTAAAAATCAAAACAATAAATTAAAGAAGAATTATATTGTTTAATTAACTTTTATTTAACAATAATTAAATTTAGAATTTATACTTTAAAAAAATCCTCCTTAAAAAGAAATTCTACATTTAATTTTTATTTGATATATTTAATTGAATCAAAAAATGATAATATAAACTTTATGGAGAAATTTAATTAAAATATGAATTTTTATTTAATTTCACTTGAAAAATTAACAAAGAACATTAATTTAAATAATTTAGATTAAAATATGAAAGGAAAATATGAATGTGAAATATATAAATAAGTTAAGAATTTTGTCAAATGAAAATTAATAAATAATTCAAATATAAAAACAAAAAAAAATTTTATTTATTTGTTATGAAACATATTTCTTTTTTAAATTAAGTTAATAATTACAATTAAAATTAAATAATATAGAAAAGAATTAATTTAAATTTAAATAATAAATTTTACTTATACTTAAAAAATGAAAACAAAAATTTTAAAAAGTCCTCAAGTATTTCCTTCCAAAAAATTAATAACTGAAAAAAAAAATGAATCAAATATAAAAAAATTAAAAGCTCAAAATCAAAATCAATTAACTTTAGATTTTTTTGGTGTAAAAATCCCAAAGGTGAATGATGAAAATTTATTTGAGGAATTAACAAAAGATAAATTAAAACAATTAAAAATAATATCATGGAATATAAATGGACTCCGTTCAGTTATAAATAAAGGGGATTTACAATATTTAATTCAACAAGAAAAACCTGTAATTTTATGTTTAAATGAAACAAAAATTGATTTAATTTCATTAAGAAAAGAAAAATATGAATATTTATTTAAAAAAGATTATTTAACATATTGGAATTTTTCAAAAATTAAAAAAGGTTATAGTGGAGTTGCAATCTTTACAAAATATAAACCAATAAAAATTAAATATGAAATAGGAATAGAAAAACATGATCAAGAAGGAAGATTTATATTAATTGAATATAATGTTTTTATTTTAATATCTGTTTATTTTCCTAATTCTGGAAAAGAAAGATTAGATTATAGAACAAAAGAATGGGATGTTGATTTTTTAAATTATATTAAACAAATTAAAAAAGAAATGAATAAACCAATTATTATTTGTGGTGATTTAAATGTTATCCCTGAAAAAGTTGATATATATAATTTTGATGATTTAGAAGAAAAAAGTGGATGTTCAAAAGAAGAAAGAGAAAATTTTGATTTGTTACTTAAAGAAAATTTTGTTGATTCTTTTAGATATTTAAATAAAACTAAAGTTGAATATTCTTGGTTTGGGAATTTTTGGAATAAAAAAGATTATAAAGGAGCAAGATGTGATTTTTTTGTTGTTGATAAAAATATTATTGAAGAAATTGAAAAAAGTGAAATTTTAGTTAAATATAATGGAAGTGATCATGTCCCAATATCTATTACCTTTAAATAAAATAATTATTTGAAAATAAATATAAACTTAAAATATAAATATTTAAATACTTTTAGTTATATAGACCTTGAAAGTAATTAAAAAAATGATAATTTTTTAGTTTGTTCCTGAAAATATAAATGATTAACTGAAAAATAATATCTCATTCAATTAATTTTATGATAAAACAACATTTTTTATAATTTTAATTATAAAGAAGAATTTTGGTAACTCTTTTGAAAAAAAAATGGTTATTTATCTTAATTCAATCATATCAAATTAATATTCTTTTGAAATTCTATAAATTTTAATATAAGTTGCCTTAACAATCTCGATTTTTTTATTTGATATGAATTCTCTTTGATATATTTATGAATAATAAAGTTTGAAAATAATTATTTAATGAGTAAATAAAGGGTTTTTTTTATTATTTTTTTTTCGAATAAACTTGGAATAATTTTTATCTGGATTCAAACCAACTTTTTTATTTCTTTAACAATTACATTTAATAAACAATTATTAAATTTTTTCTTTTAATTTATTATGTAATTTAATATATTTGGAAATTCATACATTAAAAATTGTAAAAGTAATAATAAACAAAGCAGATATTTATGAAATAACATCCTTCACTTTCATTAAGTATATTCTGAATGTGTTAATCTAAAAAATTAGGACAATAATGAATAAAATATTATTTGTAAGTAATTCCCTTATTTTTATATTTTTAAAGGAAAAATAAAAAAATAAGAAAAATTGTAAAATTAGAATAAAAAAGAAAAACAAATTTATGTTATTTATATTATATTGAATTAATTTTAAATTAAAATAATATATTTTAAAAAAATATCATAATGTCAACAACTATTTTAACTAATTTTTCAGTTAAAAAAAATTTAATAACTATTTGATAATATTATCTTCTGATATCAATTCAATTAATATCTCAATTCAACTAGATAATGAATATAATATTTATCAATCAAATTTTAATTTAGAATATTTTAATACATATAAATTATTTAAAAAATTTACAATAAAAGATCTTATTGAATTTTTCCTTGAATCAATTGAACAAAATAGGATTAAAATTGAAAAAAAGAATTCCAATTTAAAACTAACCTTTATTTCAAAATTAACAAAGTCTCCTAATGTAGAATTACAATTGAATAAAAAAAATTTATCAACAAACGAAATTATTGAAATATTATTTAAAGAAATAGAAAATTTAAAAGATGAAAATAAAAGGTTAAATGAAAGATTAGAGATAATTGAAAAAAAAGAAAAAGAAACAAATGAAATAGAAAAAAGAATTAAAAGACTTGAAGGATACCATTTATTAAAAGACAAACAAAAAATTCAATTAAAGAATACTAATATAAAAAATATTAATTCAATTAATCCACATAAAGGTTCTATTACTTCAATGTCTTCTTTTCCTTTAGGTAATATTATTTCTGTTTCTACTGATAAATCAATTAATATTTATGATATTAATTTCAATATTATACAAAATATTCAAAATGCTCATAATTCTGCTATTAATTATGTAGAAGTTAAAGATGAGAATAATTTTATTACATGTTCTAAGGATAAAAGTATAAAATTATGGATTAAAAAGGAAAATGAATTTAAAATAAATAAAATTATTGAAAATGCTCATGATGATATTATAATTAAAGTTATTAATTGTTCAAATGGTCATTTGATTTCATGTTCTTTTGATAAAACAATTAAAATATGGGAAGAAAAAAATGATGGTTATGAAAATAATAAAATATTAACTCATTCAAATAGAATAGTTTCATTATTATTATTAGAAGATAAGAATATTTTAATATCTTCTGGAGGAGATGGAACTAAATTTTGGAGTTTTAATGAAAATGATATTAACAATATTAATTTAATTCATCATTTTGAAGAAACTTTTTGTGGATGGAATGAAGGAATTTGTAGACTTAGTGAAGATTTAGTTATTGTTAATGACAAAGATACTACTATATTAAAAATAATTTCTATTTCAAAGAAAGAAATAATTAGAGTGATTGTTAATCCATTTAAATGTTTTGGAATATTATTAATTGAAAATAAAGGAATATTTTTAGTTTCAGGAAAAAGCAAAGATATAATAATATATAGAAACGACAATTATGAATGTGTACAAATAATTAAAAATGCTCATAATCATTCTGTTACTGGGTTTATTGAATTAAAAGATAATTCTTTTGCTTCATTTTCTGAAGATAAAAATATAAAAATCTGGTGTTTTTAAATTTTTTTTTCAAATGTTAAAAGAAAAAAAATTATATTTTTCTTCTTTCCTAATATATTATAATTCAAAATTGCTTTTTTTCAATTTATTGAGAAAAAAAAATAAACTTTATAAAATCTACTTTATGATATTTCAAATGTTGTTGTTATTTTTTTTTTGGAAAAAATTGATATTGAATATATCTTTTATTTCATAAGGAAAAAATAATTTAATTTCATTTAGATTTTTTAAATTAATAAATTTATTTGAATTAAGTTGTTTTATAATTTTAATATTAAAATAAGAATTAAAATTAATTTTAATTAATTGATTTAAAAAATTATTATTCCAAAAAGGGAAACAAAATTTAATTTTAATATATATTTTAATTTTATGGGGATTGGGGATTGGGGATTGGGGATTGGGATTGGGGATTGGGGATTGGG
>JAEEGL012253349.1_pt1 | contig 10541 bp, 5 predicted proteins | sample 9134231 | NCBI WGS metagenome assembly JAEEGL01 (sample SAMN16246548, study PRJNA631951) | gut metagenome | biome: gut microbiome; feature: rumen; material: fiber-attached | host: Bos | place: Iran: Karaj | collected 2018-10
AATATTTACAAGTAGCATGTTTTAGGGATAATTTATTTTGAAAAATACGGTTATAATAGTAGCTTCAGGTATAGGGAAACGTTTTAATTCAACCATTCCGAAGCAATTTGTATTATATGAAAATAAGACAATTTTAGAGCATACAATAGAAAAATTTGAAGGGCATGCTCTTATTAATAATATTGTTATGGTTATTAATGAAAATCATAAAGAATTATTTTACGATATTGTTAAAAGGAATAATTATAAAAAGATTTCCGCAATTACTTACGGGGGGAAGGAAAGATTTGACAGTGTCTATAACGGATTGCGAGCAATAGATAATAATCCGGATAATGTTCTTATTCATGACGGAGTAAGACCTTTTGTTAGTGAAAGAATTATTACGGATTGTATAAATGCTCTCGAGCAATATAAAGCGGTGAGTGTCGGAATAAAATCAATCGATACTCTTATGCAAGTGAAAGATAATATTATTATAAGAATGGATAAAAGGGAAACATTTAGGAGGGTACAAACTCCTCAAGCTTTTAAATTTGATTTAATTAAAAATGCTTATGAATTAGCAAAAACCGAAGGTAAGTTTGATTTTACCGATGATGCAGGAATTGTTTTTTATTATAACCTTGCACCGATTTTTGTTGTTGAAGGTGATGAAAATAATATAAAAATTACAAGAACGTCTGATATAGAATAAATAAAATTTTACATGATTAAATAATTTATATATATGCTAGCAAATTTTTTCATGTTCTTTTTTTACATGAATAACATTTATGATTTTTTGCAGGTAACGCATGCGTATAATTTTATTCCCCTTTAAAAATAATATTTTTTTAAACCCCAATTATAAAGAAAATAATTATTTCAGATTTCAAAATTCAGATATTGGTGACACTTTTTCTTTTTCGGGCAGAGGACACAAATTACCTCCTATTTCTGATGAGATGAAAGAAAAAATAATCAGCTATTACAAAGCTCACAAAAATGAATTTGGTGCAATAAAAAAATTCTGTGATGAAAATCCTCCTTTAAAAATCCATCAGTTTAGAAATGTGGTAAAAAAAGCTGGTTTAGAAATTGTTCATAGTAATAGTGAACGCAGAAAAGAAATTGACCAAAAGAAATTAGAGGCATTTATCGAGGCAAAAGCAAAAGGAGAAAGCCCAAGTTCTATTCGTGAAAGATTAGGACTTACTACGTTTGAATACAGAAAATATTCTGATATAGGAAACGTAAATAGGGATAAAAAAAATATTGATTATGACGGGTTGAAACCTAAAATAAAAGATTTAAGAGAACAGGGTAAAACTAATAAAGAAATTGCCGATATTTTAGGAATTGCCGTTTGGATAGTATCCAGAATAGTGAAATTAAACCCTGATATAGGCAGAAGAAAACATATTCAACAAAATCAACAAAATGTCAATCTTGAACAGAGTGTAATAAATGTAGAGCAAAAGCAACTCGAAATTAAACAAAAAATTATTGATTTAAGAACAAAAAATCCTTTTATTTCTACCGAAGAAATGGCTAAAGAACTTGGAGTAGCCGAAAAATATATATCTTTTATAATAGGAAAATTTCATGATATTCCAAGAAAGCATAGACAGTATATTCCCAATAAAAATATAGAAGTAATTAAATTATTGGCATCATACGGGTATAATCAGAAGCAAATAGCCAGAATACTTAGTATAAGTCCTTCTACTGTCAGTTCTGTTTTAATACGAAATAATATCGTATATGCAGATAAATTTATTCCTTTTAATAATGAGGATAATTCTATACAAAACCAAGAAATATCAGGCAGACTTAAAGAAGAAAATAAAAGGCAAGCAGAAATTAAAAAAATTAGAGAACAAAAAAAATTAGAGAAACAAAAACAAATAGAACAAAATAAACTTGAAAAATCGAAACTTTCACCCGAGAGGGAACATGCAGAACAGAAAAAAAATGAGTTGAACCAAAAAATTATTGAGCATTTTAAAAACTCTAACGGTATTTCTGTTATAAATTTTTGCAAAGAAAATGGGATTCCGGTTTATAAATATAAATATGTTGTAAAAACCAATATACCTGATGAAGAAAGGAAAAAAATAATAGAAGCAAAACAAAAAAAGAAGCATTTACAAAGGATAAAGCAAACTGAAGAAAAGGCAAGAGCCGAAACCGAAGCAAAAGCCGAAGCCGAAGCAAAAGCAAGAGCCGAAGCCGAAACCAAAGCAAAAGAGATAGCCAAAGCACCAGAAGAAGCAAGAGCTAAAGCCGAAGCCAAAGCAAAAGCCCAAGCTGAAGCGAAGGCAAAAGCCGAAGCCGAAGCAAAACAGCAAGCCGAATCTAATAAAAAAATTCTTGAGCATTTTAAAGAACCGGACGGAGTTTCGGTTGCACAATTTTGCAAAAATAATAAGATTACTCCATACATATATAATCAGGTTGTAAAAAACAATATACCTGATGAAGAAAGGAAAAAAATAATAGAAGCAAAACAACAAAGGAAACTTGAAATACAAAAAAATTTGCAAGAACAAAAAGCAGCCAAGCAAGCTGAAATTAAAGAACAAAGAGAAAAAGATAAAGCTGAGCAAAGAGCCAAAAAAGCAGAAATTAAAGCAAAAGAAAAAGCCGAAAAGGAAAAGTTAGAACAGCAAAAACAAGAACGACTTGAGGCAGAAAAGAATGCTGAAATTAATCAGCTTAAAAAAGATCTTCCTGCTTATGAATTAGAATTATCTAAAGTAAAAATCCAATATGAAAAAGAGAATAATGTTATTATTAAAGTTTCATTAAAGCGAAGAATAAATTTTTTACAAGAAAAAGTAAATAATATTAAGGATAATATAGAACGTTTGAAAAAAGGTTTACCCTCAATTCCATATAAAACAGAGTTTTCTTTGTTTGAAGCATCAGATATTAATGCAGAAAATCTTGGTTTATCTTCAAATGAAAATAATGATTCCGCAGAAAACAATAATCTTAAACCCCAAAAATTTACTTCTTATATTTTGGAAGTAAAAAAATGTATTGATGATTTATCTCAAACGAGAAATGCCTTAAACGACGGCTTAAACAGCAATAAAACTTCTTTATTGGCTATTAAGAATGAGCTTGAAGGGAAAATAAAAAATTATTCCGAAACTTCACAAGAAGTAATAACAATTAAAAGTCTTATAAAAATTATAGAAGACAGAATAACCAAAATAGAACAAAAATTAGAAGAAATGCAAGCAAAACAATCCTTATCCTCCAATAAAAACCAAACATGGCTTGAGGAGAAGGATTTTGCAAACAAAATATTCGGGCATGACAAATTGCTCAGAGTATCTTTGGATTCTTATAAAGGCAGAGATGAGCTTGATATTATAAAAAATGAAATTGATAATGCAAATAACAGGTTAAAAGCTGCATTTCCTCAAGATATTGTTTTTTGGATAAAGGATTATGACGTTATTAATTACGGACAACCCTCCGAAAAATATGTTGTTAAATACAGAATATATAGAAGTCTTGATGGTAAAAAAGTCGGATATTTTGGTACAAATGAAACATATACATTAGAATTTCAGGCTGCCAGAAGATATGCGTATAGTAATTTTATTGAAGAATTAATAAGGAAACATAAAGAATGTATATAAATTTTTTAACAAATAATTCAAAATTATTAAAATTAAATTATCTAACTAATAACAATTCTTATCTTATCGGATTTGGTAAAAGAAGAACCGATGAAGATAATTTTGACAGTTTTGAAGCTTCAAATTCAAAACAAAAAGATAATAATGAGAATACAAAATTATCCGAAGAAAAAGTACGGATGATACTTGCTCATTATAATAATCCTAATCGAAAATACGGTGATATTAGTAAATTCTGTGCTGATAACGGGTTAACCATAGAACAATATAATAAGATTGCGGATAAAGAAAGAAAACGAGCAAAAAAACAAGAGGAAATAAGAAGTTATATAGCGGGACAAAAAGGTGTTGATATATCTTTAAGATCAAAATGGACACGTATTTCGGATGAAATGAAACAAAAGATATTGGAACATCATTCTTCTGATAGAGGATATGGTGATATTAAAAAATTTTGTTTGCAAAACGGTATCAGAATAAATCAATATAATAGTGTTGTGAATAATAGTTTGCATGGATTAGCAAAGAAACAAAACAAAGAAGCTTCTCAAGAAAATATTTCCGAAAAAAAACATTCGGGAAAACCTCAATTATCACCTGAACTGAAAGAACTGATAATTGAACATTACAAAACCAAAAGAACCGTTCCGGGTGCGGTAAGACAGTTTTGCAGTGAACATAATATCAAAATGTATCAATATTCAAATGTTGTATACACTAAATTAAACCCGGAAGAAAGAGCAAAAATACAAGAAGAAGTAAAGAAAATAAGTTTACAAAGAAAAGCAGAAAAAGAAAGATTAAAACAAGAAAGAAAACAAAAATTTGAAGAATTATTGCAGGCAAAAGCCAGAGCAAAAGCTGAAGAACAAAAATTTTTAAGCAGACAAAGAGAAATTTCAAAGATTAAACTTGGTATATCCGCTACAAAACAAGAAATGCTGCATGCAAAAAAATTGGCTGAACAAAGTGATAATTCCGTTGTAAGGGAGAAAAATCTTAGTCGGGCAGAAGCTTTAGAAGAAAAAATTAAAAAATTGCAGGAAAAAATAACTTGTATAGAAAATGGATTACCTTTTTCCGAGCCGGAAACGAGTGAACAAGGATATTCTCTTTTTAGCTCTTATAGTGAAAAAAGTTTAGAAAATATTTGTAAGCTTAATAGTGCTGACGAAAAATCGATAAGAGGTAAAAGAAAAGAATTTTATGATTATATATATACTCAAAAAAATGATATTTTGAGAGTAATGAGAAAAAATGCCCATGGGAAAAGTAATCTTGAAAACATGAAAAATTCTTTTGAAAAAATCAAAGCGGAATTAGAAGAAGAAATGGCAAAATATACAGAAAATTCTTCCGAAATGTACACTCTTCAAAGATTAATCGCTTTTGTCAATAATAAATTAGAACGTGTAAAGAGCAAGTTGGATATTAAAGTTATGACACAAACATCTTTGCTAAATCAGACTTGGCTTACTCAGGAGGATTTTAAAAATAAGCTTTTCGGACATAAAAAATTGCTCAGAGTATCTTTGGATGCTTATGCAGATAAAAAAGAAATTGATGGAATAAATGAAAAATTAAAACAAACATTTCCTCAAGATATTGTTTTTTGGATAAAGGATTATGACGTTATTAATTACGGACAGTCCTCCGAAAGATATGAGGTTAAATACAGAATTTATGAAAGTACCGATGGCGGAAAAAACGGATATTACGGTGCATATAAAACGTATACTCTGGAATTTGCTTCGGATAGAAAAAATGCGTATAAAACGCTTATTGAAAAATTGATAGAAAAACATAAGTCTTAAAAATATAGGTGGAATGATGAATATTAATACTTTTTTTACAAACAATAAAATTTTAAATTCTTTTTCAAAAAAAGAAGCTCAATTGAAGGTTGCAAATTTTGTTAAACTCAGATGGGAAATAAATGACAGTTTCTCCTTTTCGGGTAAAAGCTCGTCAAATGGTTCGGGAGGTAATAAAAATTTCAACAGTATACCTGCGGAATTAGAAAAAGCAATATTGGAGGATTATAAAACTTCAAAATATAATTACGGTGCAATAACTAAATTTTCCAAGGCACATAATATTGATAGAAAAACATACAGTTATGTCGTTGCAAAAAACGGGCTTGAAAGAGTAAGCAATTCATTACGCAGCAAAATTTCATCCGGCGACAAAGGAAAAATTAAAAAAATGTTGGATAAGGGTATGACTCGCAGCGAAATCGAACAAAAGTTAGGGGTAAGTACGAAATCATTAAGGAGATATCTGCAAAGAGAGGGGCTTGATAAATATGTTTCAGAAGAATGGCGAAATTTAATAGAAAAGATAAAAATTGAAAGAGGAAATAATCGAACACAAGATGAAATCTGCAAAAAATTGGGAATAGATGAAAAAACTTATAAAAAAGCCATTGGAATTGGAGTTGCTCATAAATTATTAGAACCTGTTTTGACACCGGAGCAGGAGGAAAAAATAAAAAATTTGGTAGCACAAAATAAAACCTATGCGGAAATTGCAACAGAAATGAAGCTTAATCATGGATTTGTTCAAAAATTTGTAAGAAGTTTAAAAAATTCTTCAAAAATAGAAAAACCTCATACACATGCACCTTTATCGGATGACATGAAGCTAAAAATAGTAGAACATTACAAAGCCTATTGTACACGATATGGAGCAATAGAAAAATTCTGCAGAGAGAATAATATATCACATGACCAATATTATAAGGTTATAGAAAAGTCAGGATTTAAGCATGTGGATAATTCACACAGAAGTAAAACTTCGGAAGAAGATTTGGAAACAATAAGACAAATGTTAAAAGAAAATAAAAGCCGTTCCGAAATAATGCAAGCAATAGGTATTAGTGAAAAACCGCTCAGAAGAATCTTATATAGTATGGGTGTGCAAAGAAGACAACCATTGTCTTCAGTAAATGTTGAAGCATTAAATAAACCCGCACCAAAAGTAGTTGAAAATCCGGTAAAAATAGGTACAAAATCCAAATATAATTATGAGGATTTAAGAGCAAAAATTATTGCATTAAAAAAAGAAGATTCCTCTATATCTTTTGCTCAACTCAGCGAAAGATTAAACGTTCCGGAAAATATAATTAACAGGACACTAACAATGTATCCTGATATACCCAGAAAAAATTTGGTTGTAACGAATGAATTGGTTAAAAAAGTCGGGCAGATGCGAAAGCAGCACAGAAGTATAAAAGAAATAATGGAGAAAACCGGCTTAAAACGAAATCAGGTTCTTTATATCTATACTAAATTACCCAAAGAGGATAGAAGTAAATCAAATAAAGTTGAAGAAGTTAATGCAAATAAACCAAAAGGGTCAGAACCCAATTCCGTAAATACGGATAAAAGTCCTGAAAAACCACATACTGAGTCTGTTATAACGAACACTAATGCAGAGCAGGAAAAAAATATGGAATTATTGCGTTATTTCCAAAGCAAACAACATCTTGCTGCTAAAGTTTTATCAAGCGAAATGGAATACGAAACAAAAATAAGAAGTCTTAAAAAAATTGGTATAGATATTAAAAAGAGGTTAGCAAATCATGATGAAGCATTAGATGAATGTCAAATGCTGCAAAAGTTGTTAAATGCAATAAAAATGCGTATAAACGAACTTAATGACAAGATAGCTCAAGCAGCTTCAAAATCTCAAACTGCTTCTGTACCTGTAAAAAGAGAAGACATAACAAAACTCACCAATGTAACATGGCTTGATGAAAAAGATTTTGAAAATAAATTGCGAGCTGTTGACAGAATTTTTAATATTAACGTATATGATTTTCCGGGGAATAAATCTGCTGCGTTAGAAGCTCAGAACAGATTGAAAGCAGCTTATCCCGAGGATTGTGTTATTTGGGTAGAAAGTTATGACAGTCAAAATACAAATACTCCAAATGTACAAAAATATACCGTTAAATGCAGATTTTATGAAAGTGAGAACGGAATAAAAAACGGACCGTTCGGTACAAAAAAAATATCCAAAATAGAATTTTTTGCCAAGCAAAAAGAAGTTTATGAGAGTTTTATAAATTCTTTAATAGAAAACAAAAATAAAATAATTAATTCTTAATTCAAAGGTGAAGCATGTATATAAATTTGCTAAATATTAATAATGATTTTTCTTATAAAAATAAGCTTTATTCTTTTTCTTTTAATTTTCGAGGAAGAAAAAAATCCAATGAAACCGACAGTTTTTCCCGTTCTCAAAAACCGTTAAGTGAAATTGATAAAAAAATACTTGAACATTTCAAAAATCCGAATAACGGATACGGCTCTAGAGGTCAATTTTGCAAAGAAAATAATATTCCTAAATATAAATATAACTATGTCATACAGGAAAATATACCTTATGAAGAAATAGAAAAAATAAGACAACAGAAAGTTAGACCGTTGACAGAATTGGAACTGAAAATACTTGAGCATTTCAGAAATCCAAATAACGGTTCCCGCTCGGTTATGCAATTCTGCAAAGAAAATAATGTCAAGCCCAAAAAATATTATGACATTGTAGAAAAAAATATACCTTATGAGGAAAGGGAAAAAATAAAACGACAGAAAAGAGAAATTGAAAAGGCAAATAAACCTTTATCCGAACTTGATAAAAAAATACTTGAACATTTCAAAAATCCGAGTAACGGATATGGTTCTATGGTTCAGTTTTGCAAAGAAAATAATATTCTGCCATATAAATATACCATGGTTATTCAAGCAAATATCTCAAAAGAAGAAATAAAAATTTTAAAACAACATAAAAAATCATTTGGTATTAGTATTACGCCGGTATCTGTTACTTCTTTAAAAGAAGCTCAAAATCCGAAAAATGGTAATACCTTTTCTACGAATGATACATCCGATGATGAGTTTGAAAAAATATATATTTCAAGTCTTGAAAGAGTTAATAATTACTCTATACAGGTAAAAGAAGAAATAAATAATAAGTTGGCTCTGCCTGATGTATCACAAGGTGATGTAGAAGAAAAAATTCAATTTTTGGAGAGGTTAAAACAAGAGGTCGTTGATAAACGCATTAATTATCAGGAGGATACAAGAGAATACAAAATTTTGAAAAGTTTAATATCCTATATAGATATAAAAATAAAAAATACTTCCCAAAAAATAAACAGATTTAATAAAAAGCTTGGTTCAACTTCTTTACCAAATTCAAAATGGCTTAATGAAGATGATTTTAAAAACAAATTATTTTCTCACGAAAAACTTCTTAGGGAATCGCTTAGAGAAGAATGTGAGCAATCCGAAATAGATAAAGCAACCGCAAAATTAAAACAAGCTTTTCCCGAAGAATGTGTTATTTTTATAGAAGATTATGATACGATGAGAACAAATAATCCTAATGAACAAAAATATACCGTTTACGGGAAATTTTATGAAAGTACCGGTGGAAGAAAGCATGGACAATTCGGCACTCGGAAAAAGTTTTTGATAGAATTTTTCTCCGACAGAAAACATGCATACAAAAATTTTACGGACAGTTTGATATTAAACAGGAAAAAAATAATCGGTTCTTAATTTAAAGGTGAAATATGTATATAAATCCGCTAAATATTAATAATAGTTTTTTCTATATAAAAAATTTTTCTTATTCTTTTAATTTCGGAAGAAGGAAAAAATCGGATGAAACGGACAGCTTTTCCCGTTCAAAAAAAGAGTATGATTTGAATTATTTAATAGAAAAAATAAAAGAGGCAAGAGAAAAGGGAAAAACCGAAGAAGAAATACGTAAAGAACTAAATATTAACGAATATACATTTAAGAAATGTCTGCTAATTGGGAATATACCTAAGAAAAAATCTCAAATTCTAACACCTGAATTAAAAGAAAAAATAATAAAGTTGAAACAAGAAGGCAAAGGTATTGCAGAAATTGCCAAAAAATTAACTCTTGCTAACCATGTGGTTAAATATGCAATCTCTGCACCCGATGCTCCACCGAGGACTGTAATTACTGATGAATTAATAGAACAAGTAAGAGAAGCAAGAAAGCGAAATGAATCACGAAAAGATACCTGTGAAAGATTAAAAATAAGTCAAACAATATATACTAAGTGTTTAAACAAAGGAAATATGTCCAAAAGGATAGAGCCATATTTAACGGATGAGCTAAAAGAAAAAATAAAAGAACTCAGAAAAGAAGGAAAAAAGAATGTAGAAATCGCCAAAATATTAGGAATTCCTTTAGAGGGAGTTAAACGTGTTGTAACTTCCTCTCCAGATATACAAAGACGCTGTACATATACTTATTTTATTACCGAGGAATTGATAAAACAAGTAAGAGAAGCAAGAGATAATGGGGAATTAGCCAAAGATACCTGTGAAAGATTAAAAATTCCTGCACACGTATATGATAATTGTGTCAAAAAAGGAAATCTGCCCAAGAGAAGAGAAAACATTATAACACCCTTGCAAAAAGCTTTAATTTTGAATATGAAAAATCAAGGAAAAACTCATCCTGAAATAGCCAAAGCATTGAATCTTTCGATTGGTGTAGTGTCAAATACTATAATTCGTTCTTCAAATAATCCCGAAAATAATAATGAACAAGATGAATTAATAGTTATAGAACTTGCCAAGCAAGGATTGACGGTTCCTCAAATAGCAAAAGAAACAGGATTAGGTAAGAAAAAAATCAGAGCTATATTATCTAAAAACAATATCAAACCGGTTAGTGTAAGAGAAAATATCAGTCAGGAAAGTATAGAGAAAGTTATAGAACTCGTAAATAAAGGTTTTACAATACCTGAAATAGCACAAGAAATGGGCTGGAAAATCAAAAAAGTTGAAAACATGTTATCCAGAAATAAAATCAGACCCGTTCGTATCAGAACAAAAATTAGGCAGGAAAATGA
>JAEEGL012908314.1_pt1 | contig 10541 bp, 12 predicted proteins | sample 9134231 | NCBI WGS metagenome assembly JAEEGL01 (sample SAMN16246548, study PRJNA631951) | gut metagenome | biome: gut microbiome; feature: rumen; material: fiber-attached | host: Bos | place: Iran: Karaj | collected 2018-10
GCCAGTTCCATAGAACTGAATCCTTTGTAGTTTCCTGTTTTAATACTGATTGAAACAGTCTTTCCGTCTATATTCTTGAAAGAGCAAGTGAATTTTCTCCCTTTGGGATAATACATATAAAACTTTTGAGCGAGAAGACTCTCTCGTGTATCAGGAGTGGCCGTAGCCACTAAAGATCCAAGGTTATTTTCCAACCAACTCGATGCATCTACACCATTTATCTCTGTGAGAACGTCTCCAATGTGTATATCAGGATCGGCGGATCTTGTTACTACATACTCGCCGCTATACCAGGAGCATAAAAAGGGAGCAATAGAAAGATCTTCCAAATTTTGTGTGCCGTACTGAAATATCATCCCGTCTGCATGATGATCCTTTAGATGCGCCCTGAACTCCTCCAGAACTCTTAAGTAATCCCTATAATCCTTCACTTGCAGGACTGCCGATAATGTTTCTTCATAAGCTTTATCCCAGTCACAATCATCCTCATCGAAATAACAATAATTATCTGCAGCGGCCTTATATAGCCTGGATACAGCAATAACACGCTCCGCTTCGCTTGGTGGTGTGGATTTCTTTATGTAAGAAGGCAGAGATATCAAGACTGTTATTAGTGCAATAACGATAATGAACTGGAGCTTAGACTTGTCTGGGCCAGTAGATCCGTTGTAATCTGACATGATTTTCATTCCAAAACCTTTCCACATTTCGTAGCACTTATAGCAGGCGGAATTGAAAGAGTAACGTGACCTGCACAAACATAAGTATTACCATTAACAGAAACGCCCGGTCGTGTATCCCAATCATCGGGAGAAGTTGTTCCATAACCCATTACTTTCACGTATATCATATATGCGAAAGCAAACATTACCAATATCAACAACACAATCGCTATAAATCTCTTCATGTTTTATTCCGATCTGTTCAAACCCAGAAAAAGCGCTATGCCACTGAGAAATGGGGCGATATGAGCCCATATTGCAATTCTATAGTCAGTGGGGATTATGAAAGAAAACCAGAGATAAAGAGTGTTGTTTTTGCTTGTATCCCACATAATAAGCTGAAGAGTAGAGCAAAGATCGGGCAGGATCAGAGCGATACCAAGGATCAACATGAAGATCCTCCAAGGGCTCTTCAGCGCAGTATCCTTTACCAGAGATATAAGACAAGGCAAAAGCGCCCCTGCAGCGGCAAAACATACAGGGATCAGTCCTAACTGATAGATCATGCTCTCTCTAATGCTGAAATGTCTTGCCTTGTAAGTCCAAATAATCGGCTTCAGCCAAAAGTATGCTGCAACGCCTGATAGCGCGATAAGCCCGAGAGCTATACACCAGTACTTATATTTCTTTTGCATGGGCTGATAAACAGGTCTTGCCGGTCCGTATATCAGTTCTGAAACTTCTACGTGCAGAAACTCAGCCAACGCGGTAAGCGTTTCTATATCAGGTTCGCTGCGCCCCATCTCCCAGCTGCTTACGGTCTGCCGCGTCACGTGAAGAGCCTGCGAAATATCATCCTGCGTATGACCCGCGTTTATGCGAGTCGATCTCAGATTTTTAGCCACAGCATTCATGCTCATATCTCCTTTTCGTCTTTAGGATAATAGGCGTGCGTATATAGTCACGTAATGGTTTGTTGCATATCTTTTTATAGTAAAAGGCATATTATTAATAGATTTCTCCTTCATTGCTCTATATATCCTTTATTCAACAACTCCCAAGCATCGAGTAACGGCTTGTCGATTCCTTCTGCTATGGATCTTGCATCATTATCACTTTGTACAATCGCTTTTATGCCATTGTTGTGTAATGGCACTCCATCGGCCTTGTTGAAAATATAGAACGAAGAAAAACCGGTATAGATACCTCCTCCAAGATCGATCATGAATAGATCTCCTGTTGCGCCGGCAGTATGTGTACCAACTGTTATTATCCCCATATCATTTGCGGCTTGCGCGACCGTGTCGATCGCAGACCCGACTTTTGAATCTATCAACACAACTGTTGGAACAGATAATAATGGGATCTCGTCAAAAGCAGAGACATCAATTTTCATAGGATCTTCCCCAAGCAGGTTCATGATCTGTATATATTGTGCCTTGTTTACTCGAAACGCACCGGAATTCATTCTGTCGCCGCTTTCTTCCATCAATGCGATCTCTGTGTCTGCAAACATGGTCTGAAATGCATCTCTGTATAATTCCTGCAAAGGTCCTTTTAATAGCGCTGAGTACGTGCTTTCCGGACTACCGACCCTGAATGAATACAGAGTCTCAAGACTGTCCTCAGCAGGGGCGATTCCTGACAATGACTTAAGAATAGCGCAGCCTATAGCGCTGTTTCCCCCATCGTTATAACGAAGATCCAATACTATACCTTTAGCAGATCTGATCAGCGGATAAACGTTATGAGTATACTCATTCAGGACCGTTTCACCGAAAAAAGATTTACTTCGGACAAGATAAATACCATCGGGCAATAAAATTACTGTAAAAAGATCTCCATCATAAATGAGCTGTTCATTCATGCCGGATGTCAGATCTGCTGATTCATTATATTTATAGCTTCCTGTTTTTACTTTATATGAAACTGTATTTCCTTCTGTATTTTTAAACGAACACGTAAATCTCTTCCCTTTAGGATAATACATGCAAAACTTCTGGCTTAAAAGGTTTTCCCGTGTATCGGGCGTTTCCGTGGCGATCAATGAGCCAAGTTCATTTTCCAGCCAATATTTAGCGTCAACGCCATTTATCTCGGTTAGAATGTAACCAACATGGATCCTAGAGTCTGCAGATCTGGTTACCACGTATTCGCCGCTATACCATGAACACAAAAACGGGGTGATCGATATATCGTTTATTTTTTGTATGCCTGATAATAATATCTGACCGTCCGAATGATGATCTTTTAAATGGGCTCTGAATTCCTCTAATACTCGTAAATAATCCCTATAGTCTTTGACTTGCAAAACTGCAGACAGCGCTTCTTCATAGGCACTATCCCAATCGCAGCCATCTTCTTCAAAATAGCAATAGTGATCTGCCGCAGCTTTATACAGCCTAGATACCGCTATAACACGTTCAGCTTCGTCCGGCGGCGCTGTTTTCTTTATGTGTGATGGCAAACATATCAAAGCAATGATAATAAAAATGGCAAAAACAAACTGAAGCTTAGATCTTTCAGATCCTTCTGATATATCTTTATTGATCGTAGCCGTTTTCATCATATAGTGCTCAGAATAGTAATAATAATCCGTGTGATCAATATTTATTAGATATCCATGGTTAGCTGACTGATATACCGTGTCAAATAAAATCAAAAGACAGGGTCCTGCACTACAAATCTTTATTGTACCTATCCATCAGCGCGATGAAATCGTCCAAAAAGCTCTGCTCGCTCCAGGTATTGACCTTGAAGAACATCGCGCCGCTGCCGCCGGAGGCAGTGGCTATCACGTCCACGCTCCCGCCGTGCTCCAGCAGTATCACGGTGAGGCTCGATCTGCCGTTGCCCATGAAAGCGTATCTCTCGAAGGTCCCGACCCAGTATTTGACCGAGTCCGCTCTGCCAAAGATCTCGTCCTCCACCGAGACCGTGGTGCCCATGGTCTGAGAATACGTCTTGATAAATGCCGCAAGCTCATCGCGGCTGCCTGCTGCTGTGGTAGTGTATTTTGCCATGAGAGTCTCCTTTCAGATGAGCGGGAGGGCAGCGGGGGTAACTGCCAAGCTCATCCTTGCAAATTCATCAGCTGCCAGTTCTATATTATAGTGCTCAGAATAGTAATAATAATCCGTGTGATCAATATTTATTAAATATCCATGGTTAGCTGACTGATACACCGTGTCAAATAAAATCAAAAGACAGGGTCCTGCACTACAAATCTTTTTGGGAATATTCGGCCGTTTATCTATTTTCAGTGAAGTAAATGATCTTCGGGTTTCCGTCATGCATCACGCTGAAAACAGCTCCGTAGAGTAAGCCGTCCGAACTAACCGCAGACAACATGGCCGGACCATTTGTAAGGACACTCTGAGCCTCTCCGCTTTCAAGGTCTATAAGTATCCAACTCCATGGGTATCGATGGGAGACCAGTACTGCCCTATCACCCAAAAGCAGATAATCGAACCTTGAGACATTTTCATCATGCTTTAATTCATATACCTCATTTGACTGATATCTCAGGGCAAACATCTTTGCGTCATAGTCATAACTTGATGTAAATACTACATATTCAGTGTTTGCCTTCAACCTCTGTATTTCCCCAAATTCCTCTAGGTTCTTTGTCCTGAAAAGCTCCTCATTCTTCGCAAGGTCAAAAACAACGATTTGATTGTCATTATCGACCCATGACACTATTCCTTCACTTATGAAAGGCCTGGTATATGCGCCCCTGTAAAACACATTGTCAGCAATCTTCCGGATCTTTTCGTCATTTGCGTCCAGCGCATATAGCACAGACATGTCATCTGCCTGATCGTACCAAACAAGGTAGGTGCCATCGCCTGAAAAGATAGAGATTCCTTCCCTATCCGTTTCGAACACGACGTGCCTATGACCATTTTCCAACGAGCAACACTCAATATATCGCTTGTCCTTTTTTATTACCTGGTAAAACAACTTGTTTTCGAACGCAACCAGTTCGTTAATAAACAGACCTTCCTTGTCTTCCAATTTGACCAGATAAGTACTTTTTTCAGTTTCGACATCAACAGATCCTATCCTGTAATAATCGGCGAAAAACTGCGCATCATCCGTGATCACTTCATGTTCTGCAAGATAATAAATGTGGTCACCGAAACATGCTAAGACAAAGATATCGAGCTTTACCGATAATACTAGTGATAAAACTTTAAAATTGCGTTTATTGCATTTCTAGGTTTATATGTGCTATTTGCTTATGTCAGAATCTTTATCTTCATATTTGACTGGATAGCAGTTATAATATGCAATAACTATAGCTATCCAAATAGTACACCATCCCGAATCAGACGCGAAATTGATGCCAAACCCTATTGAGGCCCCTATGTAATAAAAAAGAATTGTACTAAATATAACTACAGTTAGATGCAATAGAAATCGCTTAAACATAAAGCCATGCCCCTTTGTGTATACTATAGGTACTCCCAACTGCCACTTGAGTATATTTTAATCTCACATCCTCCCTGTGGACTAATCGCATATGAAGGGGAAAAGCTTATACTAAATCCTCCAGCTCCAACTGACAGCGTTGGATATCTTCCTCATTTTTTCCCCTTTCCCTTTATTTTTTCTGTTCTCTTATCTAAGTTCAATTTAAAAAATTGAAAATATACAATAAGTGCTACTATCCAAATTGTGTTCCATAATGGGTTTATATCCCCAGTCGTCGGATAAAGTTTGATTGTGATAACAAACCAATAAAGCCAAGTGTAAAAAGCTGCACCTGCAATAATAAAAAACAAACAGAACCCTCCTTATGAAGTTATATGCTGGAAGCGTAATTATTTGATACTGTCATACACAGCGAAAACAACTCAGATACACTATTTCATTTCTATCACCTTCTTCCCGTAGCCTTCACTGCATATAACGATACAAAACTAAAAAAGCGGACATCCCTAAATATAATTTGCGTAATAAAAAGCCGGTGAGTTGCACCGGCTTTTACGCTTCTCTGTAATATCTATTTGATTCCCTGAACGATCCTTATCATTTCCTCTTTAGACTGCGGTCCGTTCACAGTGATCACGATCCCTTTCCCTTCGTCGAACAGGATCAGCATATCGCTCTCCGGATCCTCATCATCGAGAAAAAGCGCCGTCTTGCCTTCCACTGTGATACTTTCAGGCTCTATCTGATATTCACTGCTTATACCAACCTCTGTGTCCTCGTTAAACGGCATCAGAGATATCACCAGATCCTGTGATGTCTCACTTGAATAAAGAAGGATCAGTTCATCCCCGGCTTCCAGTTTTTCCGCCAAAGAGTATCCTTCTGGAAGCCATTCAGCGTTGAGTTTGTCAAGAGATACCAGCTGTGTAGATTTAAAGAACCTCAGCACGATCTGGCGTTCATATACATTGTGGACCCATGTAAAGAACCTCTCCCGGGCATAGGCGTTCACTGAAAGGACCATTGCTGATGTTACTATGACAGCTGCGAATACAGCAGCTATCCGCATGATTTGATCCAGCCTTGCCCTGCGGCGTTTTGCAGATCTTATTGTCTGTTCCATCGAGAACTCGAAGCCGCCGGAGAAACTTGCTGAAAGATCTTCGTCAATGCTTGCAAGGATCGAATCACGCACCTGCGCGGCTGCGATCTTCAGTTTTGCTTTCGGTATACTCATAATCATTCACTTCGCAGCGAGGCTGCCAGCTTTTCCAAAACCCTGTGATACCGCTTTCTGACAGTGTCGGTTTTCATATTCATGATCTCCGCGATCTCCCGGAATCTGAGTTCATTGTCCGCGCGGAGCAATACTATGTCCCTGTCGATATCGGGCAGCTTTGATATGGATTCCGCGAGCCCGCCATCCTCCGGCATCTTGAACGAAAGGTCCGGAATGTCCTCCGTCAATTCGGCTGCGGAATGCCTTTTATTCTTCCTGTAAATGTCGATCGCTTTGTTCCTGACAGTAATAACGAGAAGGCTCTTCGTTTCGGGACAGTCGATGGTCTTTGTTTTTCTCGAGTGAATGAAAATGCTTTTAAACGCCTATGCGACGGCGTCCTCTGCATCCGCGTGATTGTGCAATACATCCATGGCGACCTTACTATGTCCTCTCTTCTAAAATTATATTAATGACTCTTATAGTACTCGGCAATTGCCCACAACACATTTAAATTTACATATGAGCCACAAGATTTGAGCTGATTATGATTGTCAATATATGTAGTAGTCATATATGTTCTTGTTTTTATTGGTTCTGCTAAGTTATAGAGACTGTATTCTGCATCAATTAGAAATTCGGACTTATCATTAATATGGAATATATAATACTCCTTCATTTCTACCTTAAGCTCGTCAAACATACGAAATCTATATGGTTTCAATAATTTTATTAGTAGCTCAGCATTTTCATTTGATAAATATACGACCTTATCATATGTTCTGTCTTTTGAACTATAAAAACAGATCGAAGCATTATCCACTCTAAACATATCAATCTGACGACAAATCTCTTTTTTACAAACAATTAAAACAGAACATGCAAATATTATGACCACTGCTATTATAAAATAACGTTTCTTGTCACTAATAGGTACCATCGTAATCATAATCTCCAGCAAAAACTATTGGCATATTAGTAGTTCTTACAAGCGCGACTGCTGTTTTTAATTTTTGCTTTTGTATATGCATCGTTATTCCCTTTGCAGATCTTCTGCAAGTTTATTCAAGATTCTATAGTATCTTTTTCTGACAGCATCCGGCTTCATATTGAGGATCTCTGCGATCTCACGGAACTTCAGCTCATTATCTACACGGAGCAATACTATATCTCTTTCGATTGAGGAAAGTTTTGCTATCGCATTCGCCAGGCCATTATCTTCCGGCATTTGAAATGAGAGATCCGGGATATCATCTGTCAGCTCGCTTGCAAACTGCTTTTTATTCTTTCTGTATATATCTATTGCCTTGTTCCTCACTGTAATAACGAGGAGGCTTCTGGTTTCAGGACAATTGATTCCTTTTATTTTTCGAGAGTGTATAAAAACACTTTTGAAAGCCTCTGAAACAGCGTCTTCGGCGTCAGCATGATTATGCAAAACATCCATTGCGACCCTAAGCATCATATTCCTGTAAGTTAAATAAAGCCGGGTAAAATCTAATTTATCCGGCAATGATTCTATTTCTGATAACAGGATAAGAAACATTCAGCATGCCCTTTCTTAGTTATTATCAGGACTATATATAATTAAGATTCTGTATGAAAATATAAACCCTTATTAATAACGATCCAAAACAGAAAAAACGGAACTCATACGCCAAGAAATATCAAATACAAAACGGTTTTTGTAAACAGTGCTCAGTGTAATAATACCATCTATTTCAAAATGATATTTACTTGTTTTTTATAGAAAAGACTTCGCTCAGGCCGTGGATCGGATAGTCTTCTGTTAATGGGCTTGAGTGTTTTTTACAAATACACCGCCGCACATCGTGCGATCTTCAGGGTTTGGGAGATAACTCCCAACGGGCATTTTGCGGAAAGGATGCATAGAGGGCTTTCCGCAAAAGCATACGAGTCTTACGAGTATGCACTGCTTGCCGGGTAACAAAACCGCGGAAAAGATATATTAAGGTAGTCATACAAGGCCTATAAAAGTATACCTGCCAGGCTCACTACATTATTCTCGATCTCCATTACGATATTGGTGCAAATAAAGCATCAGCCCATATTAATCAGTAAAAGAGAGGTTGTATATGGAGACCAAATATAAGGAGAACAGCATTTCAGATAAAGTCCCTGACCACGTTATCGAATCACTGGCAAGATCACTCCTGCCAACGATACAAAGCTTCTATAAAACTGAAGAAGGCCAAAAGGCGTTTAAAGAGTGGATCGCCCAAAAAGATGATAGAGGATCTGATCAAAATATGCTATTATAGTTATTATAATACATAACCTATCAGAATATCTATGATTGTGAAGGAGAAGCCCCATGTACTCCGAAATAGGATCACGAATGAAACAGCTCAGGAAATCCGCAAAGATGTCACAGGCTGCCATTGCAGAGAAAACTCAAAACACGCAGGCTGCCATAGCAAAGATCGAAAGCGGCACAATGAGCCCGTCGCTCAGAATACTGCTTCGTTATGCGGACTATTTTGATGTTTCAATGGATTATCTGTGCTGCCGTACAGATCGTCCGGAAGGACGGCTCTATGAATATAAACCAAAGGTTGACGTAAGCAGCGATGAAATGAAACGATTCATAGAAATGTGCTTCGATCCGGGATCTCCTGTGGCAGAAAAGATGAAACAGACTTTATACGCTATGGTCGAGGAAAACAAGGAATGAAAGCCGTTATATACGCCAGATACTCTTCCGACAGACAGAGGGAAGAATCCATAGAGGGACAGCTGCGGGAATGCAGGGAATATGCTGACAGGAATGGAATAACCGTTATAGACACATATATCGATCGTGCGCTGTCTGCGGCGAAAGGAACAGATAAGCGGCTTGATTTCCTTCGTATGATCCATGACAGTGCGAAACGAAAATTCGACGTAGTGCTCGTATGGAAGCTTGACAGATTTGCCCGGTCACGTACGGATAGCGCCAAATATAAAGCGATCCTTAAGAGCAATGGCGTCAGGGTCATCTCCGCGACGGAATCGATCTCGGACTCTCCGGAAGGGATAATACTCGAAGCTGTTCTGGAAGGAATCGCGGAATACTACAGTGCAGAGCTCTCCGAAAAGATACACCGTGGGCTAAAGGAAAACGCGCTGAAAGCTCAAAGCAATGGCGGACCTGTTCCTTTGGGTTATGTAATCGGGCCAGAGAAAAAACTTGTTATAGACCCGCCTTCCGCTGCAATCGTTCAAGAGATCTATTACAGATACGCGAATGGAGAATCCATAAGCTCAATTCTTTCGGATCTGAATAAAAGAAGACTCAAAACCAGTCTGCATCATAATTTCACACGTACAAGTCTGAGCAAACTACTTTCGAACAGGAAGTATCTCGGTGAATATCGGTATATGGATATCGTTATTCCGGGAGGCATCCCGCAGATCATAAGTCAAGATCTTTTTGACAGAGCACAGCGCCGAAGAGAAAAGAACAAGCATGCTCCTGCCATGGGAAAGGCGAAAGACAGATACCTGCTGACAACAAAACTTATCTGCGGCAAATGCGGAAGACTGATGGTCGGCGAGTGCGGAACCAGCAAAACAGGAAAGATCTATAATTACTACAAGTGTACTGGAGCGAAGCAACGGCTCGGGTGTGATAAGAAGGCTGTTAATAAGGATTGGATAGAAGATATTGTATTTGACAAGACTTATCAGACAATCATGGACGACAAACTGGTAGACAGGCTTGCGAATACTGTTTTCAAGTTGCAGGATGTGGAGAATCCTGATATTACGCTCCTTCAGAGGAAGTTGGATCAGACACAAAAGGCTATAGACAATCTAATAAGAGCCATAGAATCCGGCATATTCTCCGAGTCCACACAGGAGAGACTGAATACTTTGGAAGAAGAAAGATCTCGGCTTAGGGAGGATCTAATCCGTGCAGAATTGAAAGAGGAAAAGCTGTCTGTAGATCAGATCCGAGGCTACATATATAACTTCCGAAAAACTGACCCTAATAACCAGGATCACAGACAGAAGCTGATCGATAGTTTTGTAAACTCTGTCAGAGTATTTGATGACAAGGTGCTTTTGATATTCAATTATAAAGAAGGAACAGATACAATAACGCTAAACGATATAGAGAGTTCGAATTTTGGTGAACCGCAGTCCACCATTAAAACAGACCGATTCGCCGCAGGGCGGGTCGGTTTTGTTTTATTTCACGTGCTTACTGTTCGCGGCAC
>JAEEGL013148782.1_pt1 | contig 10541 bp, 9 predicted proteins | sample 9134231 | NCBI WGS metagenome assembly JAEEGL01 (sample SAMN16246548, study PRJNA631951) | gut metagenome | biome: gut microbiome; feature: rumen; material: fiber-attached | host: Bos | place: Iran: Karaj | collected 2018-10
AGTACCATTACTAGATGTAGGGGTAATATCTAGTGGTAATTCACTATTAGACAAAGAGATAGATAGAGTAGTGTCGCTGGCTACAGATGTACCAGTGATGGCATGAGAGTCATTATCATGTACTGGTGGGCAGATGAAACATAGTGTATATATAGTTAGCAATGATACGCATGTGTAACTAGCATAACGAAAAAGCCGTTTACGACTTTACCTCTAACTTCATGGTAATATAATTCCTCGCAGTTAATACATTACCATTATAACATGGTTATTGTTAATTGTTGAATAATTTTGAATATTAAATCATGTAATTTGTTGTATTTTGGGGACAAAATGTCGCAGGATTTAATTTTAGAAATGTTTTTGTTAAAAAGCAATTTTATGGTATAGTAGTAATATGACAGATGCTAAGAAGAAGAATTGTACTAGAAGGACGTTGTATTATTTTTTGAATGCCACGAAGAAATATATGGGGTTAGCTATAGGTGGGGTGATAACTACTCCTATGGTGATATTCTTAAGGAACATTCTTACGCCACTACTGCTTGCGGATATGATACAGATAGTGTCTGATGGGATACGCGGCGAAGAACTATATCAAGCTTTGATACCTAGAGCTATACTACTGGTGGCAGTGGCATTACTGAGAAGTTTTGTGCTGGGGCCGCTTAGGATGTGGTGTGTATGGAAGATGGAGATCAAGGCTATGTACGACCTAAGCTGCAGGGCATTTGATACAGTGACTGCGCAGTCTATGCAATTTCATTCGGATAGATTTTCTGGATCACTAGTATCACAGACGAATAAGTTTGTAGGTGCATATGAGCGGCTGATGGATGAGTTTTTCTGGAATATTTTTCCAGTGGCTTTGGACATATTAATGATAATGATAGTGATGATACCGAAGGCGCCACTATTTGTAGTGGGTATGGTGATATTTATCATAATATATATAGTAGCAGCGGCGATATGGTTTAAGAAGTTGGCACCGATTCACGAAAAAGAAGCTAGCACATCAAACAAATGTACTGGGCAATTGGCTGATTCGGTATCTAATGTCGTATCTGTAAAATCGTATGCACGAGAAAAATACGAGAGCGCAAGATATGCCAAGTATCAGGGCGAATGGTACAAGGCTGTATTTGATAGCTTAAAACAAAATACGAAGAGGAATTTTTTCTTTGACGGCGTGGGTGTGGGGTTAATAATACTAGTAGTGGTGTTTATGATAGGTGCACAAGATTGGTTTGGTGTGTCGGTGGCTACGCTTGTGTTGATAGTGAATTATTCGCAGAATATTTTGGGCGATTTATGGTCTATACATTCGGTGTTTAAATCTATGAATAGAGTATTTGGCGATGCTAGGGAAATGACGGAAATATTGGATATGAAGGATGACGTAGTGGATGAACCTGGCGCGAAGAAACTAAATATCAGTAAGGCAAAGATTGATTTTGATGATATTACTTTTGAACACAAGGATGCCAAGGCGCCAATATTTGAGAATTTTTCGCTAGAAATACAGCCTGGAGAAAGAGTGGGGCTGGTGGGAGTGAGTGGATCTGGTAAAAGTACTCTTACTAAGCTACTACTAAGATTTGCAGATGTAGAGAAGGGTGAGATATTGATAGATGGGCAAAATATTCGCAATGTGACGCAAAAAAGCTTACGTGAAGCGATAGCATATGTGCCGCAAGAATCCTCGCTATTTCATAGGACGGTGTTTGATAACATTGCCTATGGTAGGCCCAATGCTAGCAAAGATGAAGTGTTAAAGGCGGCAAAGTTGGCGAATGCGGATGAGTTTATTCGTAAGTTGCCGGATGGCTATGAAACAATGGTGGGGGAACGTGGCGTGAAATTATCTGGTGGACAAAGGCAAAGAATAGCGATAGCTAGGGCGATACTAAAAGACGCGCCGATATTAGTACTAGATGAAGCTACTTCGGCACTAGATTCGGAAAGTGAGGCGATGATACAGGGGGCGCTAGTGAACTTGATGAAAAGTCGAACTGCGATAGTGGTGGCGCATAGGCTATCTACTATTGCTGGACTAGATAAGATTGTAGTGCTAAGCGAAGGTAAGATTATAGAGCAAGGCACACACGCGGAGCTACTGGCTAAGGGTGGGGAATATCACAAGCTATGGTCGCGACAATCTGGCGCTTTTCTGGATGAGGAGTAATCGGTAGATACAGAGGTGGCAATTCGTTTGGCTTCGAATAGTACGGTGGGTACAGCTGGGGGAGGTGTGAAGTCTGCAGGCTTGAGTGGTAAACGAATCTTAGTGTGGTAGCTTGAAATTAATTGTAAGCCAAGCTGAGATGTGTAATGGCGATCTGTGTTGAGTAGCTTGAGAGCGAATTGTTTTTGAAGAATGAGATAGAACGAATCTGGCGGAACTGGAGCTTCTACGAGCTTGTGGATGATCTTGGAGCTGAGATGGAACGGGGGGTTGCTGAAAACTTTGTATGACGCAGTGGGTAAGGTATAGTCTAGAAAATCTTGTTCGATGATATCTACATTGGTGATGTGCTGCCTGGCAAGATTTGTGCGGAGCTTGGCTGCGGTGGCGTGATCTGGCTCGATAGCGATAATGTGGCTAGCGCGACGAGCCAAGGCGCTGGTGATGACACCAGATCCAGCGCCGATTTCTATAACAGTATCGCGTTTTTTGATATTGGAATGACCAATAAGCATGAGTGCCAGGCGCGGTGACCTAAGGAAATGTTGGGAAAGCAGGTGGTTACGCATTGTTGATAAGAAGATCTGTAGTATCGCCAGTGGCGAAATCTTTGACTTGGAGGCTTTCGGATGCTACTTCTGATTCGCCTATGACGATGCCGTTAGCGGCTATCTTGGCGGCATAGGTGAGCTTGGCGCTGAGCTTTTTGTCGGTAAGGACTACTGTAGCAGTGTGCCCCAACTGACGCAATTTTTCAGCAACTTGGAGGGAATAAATGACCTCATTGTCGGATACTGGGATTATGGCATAGTCTATAGGGGTGCTAGACGCTGTTGGCAATAAATTGCATTCGTTTAGTACATAAAATAGCCTGGTAAGACCGATGGATCCACCAACACCAGGGAATGATTGCTCGGAGAAATAGCCAGTGAGATTGTCGTAACGGCCGCCACCGCAGACGGAGCCGATGGATTTGTAGTCTGGAAGGATGAATTCGAATACGGTGCCAGTGTAGTAATCTAGACCGCGAACTATTTTCATGTCGGCGATGATATGACTGCCGAGACCCATGGCTTCTAGCAGGTGAAGGACGAGATCTAGCTCGGCGACACCCTCTTGGAAAATCGGGTGATCTATATCTAGGCTGGTAAGGCTATCGATGACAGATGCGCGATCGCCATGTAAATCTATGAATGATGTGAACTTGGCAACTTCGGACTCCGAGAGACCGATCTCAACTAGGCTGTCGTGGGTTTTTTGTGGTGTGTCTTTTTCGGCATGGTCTATAATGCTATAGATATCAGTGGATTTGTCGGAAAGTCCTAGTGCCGAAATAAATCCAGTGAGGATCTTGCGATTGTTGATGCGGGCGAGGACGGGGGTATTAAGGCCGAAGGAAAGAAATGCCTGAAGCAGGGTAGAGATGACGTCTGCATCGTAAGAAATAGGCAGATCGTTGCGGCCGATTATGTCGATATCGCACTGGTAAAATTCTCGGAAGCGACCTTTTTGGGCACGTTCGCCACGGTAGTTGGGGCCGATTTGTGAGACTTTGAAAGGGAAGGCTAGGCTAGATTCGTGTTCTACGACGTACCGTGCGAGTGGTACAGTGTGATCGAAACGTAAGGCTTGATCCGAGCTATCGGCTGATTCGGCGGTTTTGATGACTTTATAGATTTGTTTCTCGGTGTCGCCGCCAGCTTTGGCTAGCAAGATTTCGGCGCGCTCTATAGCTGGGGTCTCTATGTCTAGATAGCCATGGCGATGGTACACTTCGGCAATTGTATTTTTGAGGTTATTAAAAATAGCTTGTTCACCTGGCAAGAGCTCTTGCATGCCAGAAATTGGAGAAGTGTTTAGTTTTTTCATATCTATAATTATACCATATTGGGTAAGAAAAAGCTCGCTTGATAGGAGCGAGCTTTGACGTGCCAAAGAGTTGTGGCGGTATTTTTTGTGAGTTTGGGCTACAGATTGGGTATTTAGAAATTATATCTTGGTGCACCGTATTTTGGGGGTGTATAGTCTTTATCGAGCTCTGCGGCTTTGGAATCGTATGTATATATGGTTTCGCCAATACTATTAGTGCATTTATTGTCGTTGTATCCATTTCTGTCGTAGGAAGTTGCATCTACACAGTGCCAAACGATTTTGGTGCCTCTTGCAATTACTTCGTCAACTGGTTGTTTTGTAACTGTCTTGCTTTTGAGATCTTTTGTTTTTTCTATGCCGTCTTCGTAGGTGATTTCATAGATGAGAGTCGTTTCGCCTTTTACTCCTTTTGTTTTGATTTGTGTTGTTCCGTATTCGACTGTGTCATCATCTATTGTTGTGGACTTGTAATCAATTGATTCTGTTCTGGATTCTGTTATTGTCTCTATTTTTGGTTCGTTTTCTTCGATGGTGCTATCCTCCTTTTCGGTGGGAGGTAGAGGTTCTCCGTAGCCATTTACGGCTGCGGGGATTATTGTGGCAGCTAAGATTACTAGGCCGATAACCGCAATGGTTGATAGATATTTGTTTTTTGATTTATTGCTTGAATTCATATTATTTTACCTTTCTGTATACGATTAATTAGTTGATGTGATGGGGTGTGTATTGTTGAGATCTATAATTAAGAATGTGCTGATTATAACATGGTTTGAGGTAATCTTAAAGCATAAGATTGATGTCGTGGATAGGGCTGGTATTAGATAATAAAAGAACGCCCTAGTGGCGTAGTGGTTTGTATTGAATTATGCGTGATTTGATCTGTGATTATGAGTTTATGAGCGTTGCTGGATGTGGTGGGCGATACAGGAGTCGAACCTGTGACCTCGTCTACGTCAAAGACGCGCTCTAGCCAACTGAGCTAACCGCCCCTGTATAACTTTCTAAAATCTTGGTGGTGGATAAATTTCACTTTCGCGAAATTTTAACTCACCTGCGATTTCTCGTAAAAGCAAGTAAGCTTTCTTTTATCTCAAAATCTTGGTGGTGGACAAATTTCACAAGGTGAAATTTTAACTCACCTGCGATTTCTCGTAAAAGCAAGCAAGCTTTCTTTTATCTCAAAATCTTGGTGAGTCGGGAGGGGCTCGAACCCTCGACACCGGGCTTAAAAGGCCCGTGCTCTAACCTGCTGAGCTACCGACCCAGGTATGTTACATATTATAGCACACTTGGATGGTGGTTTTCAAGAGTCAAAATATGAATTGGACAGCTATTATTAAAGGAATGACAAGATTCACTGCGTATTGATGCATTGTATATAAACATTATGCACAGAGGTAGAGTTTGACTTTTTAGAAAAATAGCATAAAACTATTGACAAAAATAAACATGTGTGGTATAATCACGTTATAAGTTTGTTAGAACTTATGGAACTTTAAGAAGATGCGTTAGATTCTCCGTTATGGGGATTTTGCGACTCGTTTTGCTTATCTATATGGTAGTCAAAATGAGTCGCGAAAGCCGCTCAAAAATATTTTATAGGCGGTAGTCCCGCCAGAAGGAGAATTGGAATGAGCAAAATGATTAGAATTCACAAAGTAGCTGGACAGAAAAAAGACGCTGTAAGAATCAGCAAAGTAAGTGACATTCCGGACTTCCTCAGAAGCTCCATCGATATCGCAAACGGTACACTGTACCTCACCTGCGTCGAGGGCAATCAGACGTGTCCTTTAGGATCCGTCGTCGGCTATGAAGTCTCCGACAAGACTTCGACTGGCTACAACTGCTGGTGCATCGGCAATGCCGCGACCAACTTGGTCGAGGTCGACGGAGTCTTTTACAAGAAGGCTACCGTTATGCCGGCTATGGCAGTCACGGACGAGTTCCCTGCATTCCTCGAAGGCGCCGACATCACCCATAACCCTGACGGGTCTTGGTCTATTAGGACCGACTGGGGTGTGAGCACCGGCTTTCCTGGACAGGCCTATTGGGTGAGATACGGAACAAAAGCGGACGGTACTCCGGATGCCAACATCCTTACAAAGTCCGAGAAGTCCTACCGGGACTATGTTGTCTGCGACGAGAACGGCGAAGATCTCGGACTCCTCTGTGAAATCGACCCTGCCTAACGCATCACCCGCAAACCCCCGACTTCCACACAGCCAGTGTGGGCAGAGTCGGGGGCTTTTTTTTGAAAAACTAAATGTTTATAAACTATTAACAGAATATGTCAAATATATTTAATAGGGATGTATGTTTATTTTTGTTAATTCTAATTTGACAAAAATTACTGTATTTTACCTCTGTTATAATTCTTTCGTTGTCGCAATATTGACAAAAATAAGCATATGTGCTATAATGTAGGTATAGTTAGAAAAGCTCAAAGACTAACTAAGTACATTAATGAAGCCGGAAGAAAGAAGTGATGATCCTCGGTGTTCATGAGCAACATTCTGGTAATAAGGTTTATTTTCAGAATGTTGCTCAGAGAGCATATGCTAGCGTAGGGGAAAGCCCTTTAAACTAATAAGAGCGTTAGCGAAAAAGGAGAATCATCATGACGATCGAAATGAAAAAAATTTGCGATTTTGCTAACTTTGACTCCGCAGAATTCTGTGTCAAGCCCAGCTACTGGGGATTCGACATGGAACAATCATACGACGCAAAGGAAGCGATGGAAGAAGCCAGGAAACTGGCGGTCTCCGTGGATGGAATCTGCATCGCTGTCGTACACCATGCGACGGGCAACTTTGTCTTGGGCGAGTCCTGCTCGAAGGGCTGCTCGAGCAAGTTCATCCTTTTCAATGCAGCCGAGTGCACCCGAGTCAATGCCGAGGTGAGGGCGATTACGTTCAACACTGGGCGTGGTGCCTTAACTAGGTACTGGTATGACAGGTTCGTCAGATACCAGCCTGGCAGCATCGCTTAATCTTCAGTCTTCAGGCTCAGCTCAATCCCCCCCCCGACTTCCACACAGCCAGTGTGGGCAGAGCCGGGGGCTCTCTTTTTCTATAGGTTGTGCCATTGTGCACTACAGGTATTTATCATAAAAAATTGGTGAAAATGCCGAGTTTCTTAAAATTTGGTGGGGGCGAATTGGGCAGGTGTTAATACTGTATAGAAAAGATTTGCAAATAGAATATGTAATAAATGTGCTACAATGAAGACGAGAGGACAAGATATGAATAAAGAAAGCCTTAGCAACACAGAAAACAATAACGGAAATGACGGCTGGGTCGAGTCTATGTCGGAAGTCGAATCTTCTAGTGAAATAGATTTCGAGAAGAGAAAGCAAGAAATAGAGGCACTTAAACTTGATATTGAAAAAGCAAAACTGGAAGCAGAAAAAAAGAGAGCAGAAGAAGATGCCATGGAGGCTGCTTCTGTCTGGGATCCAAAAAGAGAGGAAAAATATAGGGCGGATAGAATTGCTGATAGCCGCATGAGCGCCGAAGAAAGCGCATATCGTCAATTATCGTACCACAATCCAGAATGGGTTGCGGATAGCTACGAAACTCATGCATCGTTAGATAATCTTGACGACAAAATGGCCGTTAGTAAATCATTAGCTGGAACGAACGACGGAAATGCAGACGTGAGACGATCAAATGCAACGCCCGCTGATGCGACTGGCGCGCTCAATGGACTTGCGAAAAGACAATCAGGGAGATATTCTGAGTATCAAGATGCTGCAGCGAAGCAAATAGACAATACATTGGGTGGGATTGACCGAAAACTAGATATTCTTGAGAAACATAATCCAGATAACTCTGGTACAGCTTAGTTACTAATATTGCGCCAAAAATCTAAATCAAATTGTTTAGGGTATTAACAGATGATTTTATAGGGACAAAATGGTACTTTTTGCCCCATTTTTTATGCAAAAATGGTATAAAATAGCATCCTAGAACCTGCAAGGTACTTAACAGAAATTTACTACTAAAAAATCGGCCAAAATGCCGAGTTAGATAAAATCTGGTGGTTCCGACTGGACTTGAACCAGTGACACAAGGCTCTTCAGGCCTCTGCTCTACCAACTGAGCTACAGAACCATGGTTTTATTATATCATATAATTTTGGTTTTTGAAAAAAATAGCCCCCACTAAGGGGGCTACTGGTGATTATTTTTTCTCTGTGTTATGCCATATTTTAATGATTACCATGACGAATTCGTAGATTAGGCGTATTACGATAGGGCCTAGGATTAGCTGTTCGAAGAATTGCCATATGAAATCTCCGCCTAGTGTTAGCCAGTTGAACGAAGCAAGGATGCAGTAGAAGGTGCAGGCGTAGTAAAACATTTTGATTAGGGCTTCTATTTTCATGGTCTTGAAGGAAAGAAAATCTTTGAGAAGTTTTGCTGTGGGATTTTTGGGGTCTGCTGCTGGACGGACAAATAGGAAGTAAAGCAGAATTGCTCCTACGATAGCCAAAATTGGCGCAAGTATCATCCATACTTCGGCACCGCTGTTGCTCTTTGTGCTGACTGTATCTAAAAGTTGATATAATTCATTGTTGGACATTTGTTCTCCTTTATTATTAAGTTGATTTTACCATAAAAAATTACGAAATGGTAAAAAATGTATATAATATATGGTATGAATAGAGTTCCATTGGCTGAAAGAATGAGGCCAGATAGTTTGGATAAGGTAGTAGGGCAAGAAGAAATCATCGGTGATGGTAAGATTTTGACTGAAATCGTGAAAAGGAAAGAGCCCACTAACCTGATATTTTGGGGACCACCTGGTACTGGTAAGACTACTTTGGCTAGAATAATAGCCAGAGAATTTGGGGCAGATTTTATAGAAATTTCGGCTGTGACAGCTGGGAAGAAAGATGTGGAGAATGTAGTGGCGCGCGCAAAGGTAAATTGGAATCTTGGTACGCGCACGGTGCTTTTTGTGGATGAAATACACAGGTTTAATAAGGCACAGCAGGATGCTTTTTTGCCGCATGTGGAGAGTGGGCTGATTACGCTTATAGGAGCTACTACGGAGAATCCTTCTTTTGAGGTGATATCGCCGCTTCTTAGTAGATCGCGCGTGGTAATAGTGGCGCCACTGGCTAAGGATGCCATCTTGGAAGTACTTAAACGGGCAATTAAAGCGGAAAAAGTTACAAAAAGAGTATCGAAAAAAGCCATAGATATGTTGGCCGAAATGTCTGGTGGTGATGCAAGGTCGGCGCTTGGCGATCTTGAGCTCGCTTTGTCTCTAGCGGAAAAAGTAGATGACAAGGTAGTGCTGGAGGCGGCTGGGAAAAAGATGCCAGGATATGATAAAAAAGGTGATAAACATTATGATACGATATCAGCATTTATTAAATCTATGCGTGGTGGAGATGTGGATGCTGCGTTGTACTGGCTGGCAAGGATGATGCAAGCTGGTGAGGATCCGAAGTTTATAGCACGGAGGATGGTGATATTTGCGTCGGAAGATATAGGGCTGGCTGGCAATGGGGCTCTAAGCCTAGCGACAGCTTGTTTTCAGGCGGTAGAGCGAGTAGGCATGCCGGAGAGTGGGCTGATATTGGCACATGCGACAGTGGCATTGGCTAAATCTAAAAAATCTCGTGCTACTACCGATGCATGGTATACTGCTCTGGATTTGGCTCGCAAGGCGCCAAATGAACCAGTACCAGTATGGCTGCGCAATGCGCCTACTAAGCTAATGAAGGATCTGGGATTTGGGAAGGGGCAAAAATGGGAGGCTGGATTCCACTTAGACAAAAACTATTTGCCGGATAGTATAAAGAATGAGAAGATATTTGGAGTGCAATAAGTGATAAAGAATAGGAGTTGCATTATCTACTATATTTTGGAAGTAATACTTTGATGGAGCAGCAATTATTTGGTTGCTTGAAAATTCCTCTGGCAATTATTTTTCTTCGAGGCCGGACTGGAAGTAAGCTAGTACATAATCCCAACCCCAAGATAGGTCAAAGCCGGAGCTGGTGTAATCGTTGAATTTGAAGTATGGCATGCCACGGGCGAGCTTGGCGGATTTCTCGGCGTTGGCTTCGATTTCACCTAGTGGTAATTCGTCACGGACGCAGGTGGCGAAATCTTCGCCAAGGCCAACTTTTTTGCCGATATCTATCCAATAATCTTTGCCGAGGGTGGACATTTTGCCGACGCCTGATTTACCAGAAGATTTGAAAAATTCCTTCCAGACAGTGGAAATAGCTTCGCTATAATAATCCCAGAATTTGCCTTCGTTTTTGGCGCAGTAGGCGCCAAGTGCGGAATTGCGTGAGCTGGTAGGTTTGGTTTCGCCGTATTCGTATAAAAAGTCAGATAAGCGGACTTCGAAAAGGATATCATTGTCGGCTAGGTATTGTTCGAATTCTTCTTCGTGCTCTACGATGGCGTTTTCGAAGGCTACGCAGTAAGGGCAGACAAGGTCGGAATATACAATGAAGTAAT
>JAEEGL013351304.1_pt1 | contig 10541 bp, 10 predicted proteins | sample 9134231 | NCBI WGS metagenome assembly JAEEGL01 (sample SAMN16246548, study PRJNA631951) | gut metagenome | biome: gut microbiome; feature: rumen; material: fiber-attached | host: Bos | place: Iran: Karaj | collected 2018-10
AAGAAACTGCTTCACGGTATTTCTCAACTGTTTCGCTTAGGACATGATTAAAACTCTTATCAGTGATCATTGTCTTGTAAGTCGAGTACAATTCCAAAGCAGCTGCCTCCATTCGATGCTCTTTGCCGGTTCTTGATTTCCATGATCATTATATCACTGATAGAACAATTGTTCAAGATATTTTGTCGCCTAACTCATGACTGAAGTCACGAGAGTGCGGCGACTTTTTTTCAAAGGATATCCCTTCATATCCCCTTTTCTGAATATGATAACACAATTCATCATCACCGTGCTATCCTTTGCCCCAAACTCTCTTCTATATAATTCTTTTGTAATATTTGTCAACAGCTCTTTAATGTTGTACTATATATATAATATATATAAACTATTTTACGGACTCATGATCAGAAGGAGGACTTATGTACGAAGAATACAACGCGCCGCTTCCGGATGCGGAAGCTTACCTTGAACGTATCGGTCTCGGCGGAGAAAAAGTAGAACATACTGCAGAATGGCTCGACCGCCTTACGATAGCTCAGATACAGCATATACCCTTTGACAATTTGGACGTATGGGCATACAGAGCATGCCCAAGCCTTGCAGTAAATGACCTCTTCCAGAAGATCGTCGTGAACAAGCGCGGAGGCTACTGCTTCGAACTCAACAGTATATTCAAGTCATTTTTGCAGGCTCTCGGATTCGACGCATATACGGTGATCTGCCATCTGATGGGACGCGGCGGCAATACCATCGGTGTACCTGCACATTGCGCCGTCATCGTCCGCCTTGACGGAAAAAAGTATTTCATAGACGTAGGCTACGGCGGGAGAGTCCCCAACGGTGCCGTGCTCATGGACGGAGAGGAACATATAGGGTTCAGAAGCGGGACCCAGGATTTCTATGCTAAAGTCGATATGATCACGGAAGAAGGTCCAAAGCCTTTCGTGCTCTTTAAGGATCTTCCTGCACTTCCCGTGGAACTGGTACCGCTGAATTTCAACGTTTCCCAGGCACCGACTTCCAGATTCCAAAACGCACCGATGCTTAACATGCGCTATCCTAACGGCAGCGCTTCCGTATCAGGCAAGACTTTTAAATATACCGACGGGGACGTACATGAAGAATGTGAACTGACAGGCCGTGAAGACCTCATAAAAGTTGCAGCCAAGTATTTCTATATGGATCCCGAAAAGGTACCCTTCAGAGAATTCGATTTCTAATATCAGGATCAAAACACAAAACGCCGGTCCTTTAAGATATGGACCGGCGTTTTTATTACATCATCATAGCCTGCAGAAGTTCCTGTATCTCCGATGCCGAAGACATATAGAAACTGGCTATACTGTCAAGGAGAACTTTGACCTTCGTTTCCTTGCTTTTCAGATACCACATATATATGTATCTGTTGGAATAATAGTCGTCGAACTTGACATAATTGTATTTCTCCAGAGTCTTGTCCGTTTTCGGATCGAATATGGTATTTACGTCCATAAGTTCCGGAAAGGGTATCTTGTCTCTGAATATGCTGTATGAAAATTTATCGAAGGTGAACCTGATATTGAATTTCACCCCGGAAGTCGCCCCAACATTGCCTATCCACTCCTGAAGAGACATCCTGTCCATCTGTATACACAAAGGCATATCCTTTATCTCCGAGTACGAGAGATGATTGCGGCTGTATAAAGGATGCCCCGGGGGAACGAAAAGACCGAGGCTTTCCCTGTATATGATCATTCTTCCCACATCCGAACTGTTCAGCATGCCTGAAGTGAACGCCTGTTTCATATAGAAGTCATCGCATATGACAGCGTCGGTTATGCCCTTTTGAAGAAGCTCCGGCATGACATTTCCGTTTTGATGGACCAATGAGATCTTTTCAAAGTATTCATCGGGCAGACCGGAAAGAACGAAAGTAGCCGAGGGATTGTTAGATCCTATGGTTATGAGAGAATTGTTCTTTACCGAATTGACAGCTTCTGTTGCAAGATCATCTATCTTCTGTGCATATTGATACAATATCTCGCCGCTGGCAGTGAGTATTATGCCCTTTTTGTTTCTGATGAAAAGCTGCGTGCCGAGTTCGTCTTCAAGGCTCTGTATGGAATGGCTCAAAGCCGACGGAGTAACATAGAGCACGCTTGCCGCTTTTGACATAGATCTGTGCTTTACTATGGTCAGAAATTTCGTTAATTGGTCTGTATTCATAATTTACAATAAAATAGGCTGTAATTGTAACAAACTTCAATTTTTGAATTATTTACATGTCATTTTAATATTAACTTGAACCAAATTCAAGTTAATCATGAAATTTAATCGATTTTCTTTGTCTTTTATTCTCGATATAATCATTTTGTAATAATAGTGTTGAGCCTGATTTTACTATCAGATCAGAGACAGGATCTTGTTCAAATAACATATATACTATCTTCAGATCGTTGATAAAACAGCAAGTGAGGTTATTATGGAAAACGATGAAATGGTAATCAAAGAACAGGACGGCGAAGACGAGCATCATCACCATCATCACCACGACGATGATGACTGCTGCTGCAAGGATGAACATCACCACCATCATCACCACGATGAGTGTGAATGTGAAGATGAACATCATCACCACCATCATCACCACGACGATGAATGCGATTGCGAAGACGAACATCATCACCATCATCACCACGATGATGAATGCGATTGCGAAGATGAACATCATCACCACCATCATCACCACGACGGAGATGATTGCGACTGCGATGACTGCGTATCCGGTGTAAGCATCGTACATCACGAGAACGCCCTTGCCGGATCCTTTGAGATCGAAGCAGACCTTTCAAAGGAAGATGCCGACAAATACATCAAAGAGTACATGCTCCTTATCCGCTCTATAGTTGAGAAACATGAAGGAGTTGTCGGACACATCAAATCATCTGTCACAGACAAAGACGGCCACACCGCAATGTATTCCCTGACTGACACGGAAGTGTTCAGAGTCGGAGAATACGATCAGCTCGGAAAAGCAGAAAAGATCGCTTTTGCTGCAATACTGTACGGGCTCGATGAAATAACATTAAGATCGTTATTAGTTGTCACTAAAGAGGTCTTGCTGTAGAGACAAGACACTTTGTAGTAGATAGTAGTATTATTTTAGGAGGAAATTGAAAATGGCAAAAATTGATGAATTAGCAAAAGCTGTTGAGATCGGAAGATCCAAATTAGCAGGTCAGCTGGCTCAGGAAGCTCTTGATGAAGGATGCACACCTCAGCAGGTTCTCGACGCAATGACAAAGGCAATGGACGTTGTCGGTGAAAAGTTCTCCAACGGCGAGATCTTTGTTCCTGAAATGCTCGTAGCTGCAAAGGCTATGAATAAGGGACTTGAAGTTGTCAACCCGCTCCTCAAAGGCGCTGACGCAACATCTCTCGGAACATGCATTATCGGAACAGTTAAGGGCGACCTTCACGACATAGGAAAGAACCTTGTTTGCACAATGATCGGTGCAGCAGGATTCGATATGATCGACCTCGGAGTTGATGTTCCTATCGAAAAGTTCCAGGAAACAATCGATGCTCATCCGGACGTCAAGATCGTTGCACTTTCCGCACTTCTTACATCCACAATGCAGTCCATGGCAGACACCATCGCAGCACTCAAGCCGTATAGAGAAAAATACGGATTCAAGCTCATGATCGGCGGAGCTCCCATTACTCAGGCATTCGCAGACGAGCACGGTGCAGACGGATACTCCATCGACGCTGGTGCAGCAGCTGTACTCGCAAAGGAATTAGCTTGCTAATACCAACACGTTAAACATTTAACATTTGATCAACCATTTTAGAACAGCCATATTCAATATGGTTGTTCTTCATCTATGCACTATTGAGGTATATTTATGAAGATCATTATTCTCGGTGGTTTCTTGGGATCCGGTAAAACAAGTGTTTTGATGAATTTTGCAAAAGAGCTTTCAGGTGTCGATGAAAACGGAAAGCCTAAAGTCGTCGTTATAGAAAACGAGATAGGCGAGACAGGAGTAGACGACAAGCTCCTGAAGACAACAGGCTACAAAGTAGAGAACATGTTCTCAGGTTGTGCCTGCTGCACGATGGCCGGTGAAATGACACAGAATATCAAAATTATCACCAGAGATTTCAATCCGGAAATGATCATCGTAGAATCATCCGGCGTCGGCTATCCCCACGAGATCAAAGCAAACATCAAGAGATCTCTTGATCTTAAGAGCAGCATAGTAGCTGTAGTCGATGCAAAACGCTGGAAGCGTATGCTCATACCGATGGGACAGATGCTGAAAGATCAGCTCATCGATACCGATTTTGTATTCGTCAACAAAGTGGATCTCATTGATAGCGAAATGCTCGATTATGTCAATGAATCAGTAAAGACATTGGTTCCCGATGCAAAGGTGTTCGATGTAGTTGCCACTGAGGGTATAGATAAGACCATCATAAAAGAAGTGCTGGATTATTCCGAATAGGAAACGATACGCACCGTCCTGTAGAGAAAGGGATAATACCTTGGTGTTGATATTAGTTACATAAGCAAAGAGCAGGCCAAAAGGCCTGCTTTTTGCTTATTTCTTCATTTGTCTAAGAACCTTGTTATCGACCCTTAATGCATGGCTGTTTTTGTTCTGCAGTCACTTTTGCAGTACAAAAGCTTTATCTGTCATAGTAATGATCCATGTACTTCAAAGCTTCTGAGCGAATGAATGTCTGCAGTTCTTTTCCGACCGTGTCTCCTTCTGCCTGAAGGATACCGGCTTTGAACATGTATCCGCCGTTAGGTGCGAATCTGTCGATGGTGCTGTGAATGGACTCTATGAGTTCCTCTTTCGTAACATTCGGCCAATCCGGGAACAGTACCGTCTCCCAACCGCCTGCAAGAGCAAGTTTTCCTGCGTATTTGATCTTGATCCCGTCCAGGTCGTTATCTATCTGAGCCGGATCCCAAAGTCTTACGCCGAAGTCTACCATATCATCCAGGAAGTCTTCGCATCTTCCGCAGTTGTGGAAGGAAATAGGAATGCCTCTGTCGTTTGCCGGTTTTGCCAGCCTGTCATAGATAGGTCTGAATATGTCACGATACATCTCTAATGAGAAGAAGGGATTGTATTTGCTGGCCGTATCATCACCGATATTGAAGTAATCCGGTTTGTAATAATCCAGAGTCTTCTCGATGATGGGTACATAGAAGTCAGCCATCCAGTTCAGGAGCTCTTTGACTTCTTCAGGCTCTTCATAGAGGGCGCAGAGTCCTTCGTTGAATCCCATGAATGCTATGAGTCTCTGGAAGGGCTGGAAGCCGCATCCTGAGAATACAGCCTTCTGGGTCCTGTCGATGTTTGCCTTTTCAAAGTCCGCTTTTGCCATAGCTTCCCAGTCCACATCAGGAACTTCGGGAGCTTTGATCACGTCTCTCCACTTTGTAATGTCATCAAGAATGAAGTTTCCTGGTTCAGGAATGGAAGCCCATCCTGTTTCTTTGTTGGAAACGTAGGTAACGCCCCAGGGGTCTACTCCTCCTCTGGGTCCTCTTGACGTGTCGTGGAAAAGGTCCGGGGTAACACCGCGGGACGGTTCTGTTCCATCCGGGAATGGTCTTCCCAGATTGAAATACGGAACGCTCTGCGGAATCTTACCATAGATACATGCCATATAATTTTCTTTAGGTGTCATGTCAGCCATTGTAATTTCCTCCTTAATGTCAACAAATCTGATTTGTGCTACTCTTAACTATTGATACTAATATGATGTGTTGCATCAAGGGTCAGCCCGGCCTAAAGATAAACTTCTCTACCTGTCGTAGTAGTGATCCATATATTTAAGTGCTTCGTTACGGATGAAGAGCTGGAGTTCCTGTCCGAGAGTATCTCCTTCTGCCTTAAGAACACCGGCTTTGAACATGTATCCGCCGTTAGGAGCAAATCTGTCTATGGTCTTATGAACAGACTCTATGATCTCTTCTCTCGGTACATCAGGCCAGTTCGGGAACATAACTGTCTCCCAGCATCCTGCCATTGCAAGCTTGCCCTGATACTTTTTCTTGATAGCATCAAGATCATTGTCGATCTGTGCAGGCTCCCAGAGTCTTACTCCGAAGTCTACCATGTCGTCAAGGAAGTCTTCGCATCTTCCGCAGTTATGGAAGGCGATAGGAATTCCTCTGTCATTTGCGGGTTTTGCAAGCTTATCATAAATTGGTCTGAAGATATCCTGATACATATCTAAAGAGAAGAACGGATTGTACTTGCTTGCCGTGTCATCTGCAATATTGAAGAAGTCGGGCTTGTAATAATCCAGTGTCTTTTCGATGATAGGTACATAGAAATCTGCCATCCAGTTCAGAAGTGCCTTGACTTCTTCCGGTTCTTCATATAGTGCGCAGAGTCCCTCATTGAATCCCATGAATGCTATGAGCTGCTGGAAAGGCATGAAGCCTGCTCCTGAGAACACTGCTTTAGTGCTTCTGTCGAAACCTGCTTTTTCGAAGTCTGCTTTTGCCATTGCTTCCCAGTCTACATCGGGTACTTCGGGAGCTTTGATGACGTCTCTCCACTTGGTGATGTCATCAAGAATGAAGTTGCCAGGTTCAGGGATAGATGCATATCCTGTTTCCTTGTTGGATACATAAGGAACTCCCCACGGATCCATTCCTCTTCCGTTCTTGGTCATTCTGGAAGTATCCTTAAAAAGAGACGGTGATACACCGCGGGATGCCTCATTCCCACCCGGGAACGGGATACCCATGTTGAAATAAGGTACGCTCTGTGGCATTTTTCCATAGATAACAGCCATAAAGTTTTCCTTAGGTGTCATGTCAGCCATAATATAATCCTCCTATTATGTGAATAAATATATATCGGTAATAAACGATGATCTGATTCGATGTATAAGCTGCAAGCATCAGTAGCTGGTGCCCATTCCGAGCCTTGCGATATATTTCTCGTAAGCAGCCTTCATATACTTTTCTGCCTTGGGATCCGTGGGCGGATACTCTTTCTTGTATTCGTCCCAGCTGGGAAGATACTTTGATTCGAATGCAGGATACTTATCGGCAAGTCCTCTGATTATGGTATCTTCTCTCTTTACTGCAGTGTTGACTGTCTCGCCGGCATTGTCATAGTGATAGTTCTCTTTTACGTATTCCATGACAGCGATATAGTTCTCTATATTGACATCGCTGGGTGCCTGTGCAGTCTTATCGAATGCGAAGTAATAGTTTCCTCCCGGAGCAAAGATATCCATGAGTTCCTTTGCCTTGTCTATGCACTTTTCTTTGCTGTATGCTCTTAAGAAAGTGATAGGATAAAGACCTGCGAGTACGAAGTTCTTTCCGAGTTTGTCCTTGAACTGCTTTGCATCGCCCTGCTCGATATAGTATCTGGTGCCCATCGGCATCTCCGCCAGGGAGTCGATGAATCTTGTCCAATCCTGCTCGAGCACGTCGCACATGTATATGCCTTTTTCTGCAAGGATGTGATGGAGTTCTTTGAAGTGCGGGAAATAGAACTTGTCGTACTGCTTGTTGCTAAGGAATGCCGCCATGTGAGTCATGATCTTGCAGGATCCGAGAACGTTAGGATTCTTCGGGATACCTCTGATGATCAGCTGAGGCATAAGAGCATCCATTGCTGCCATGATTTTCTCGGGACATCTTCTCATATCCATGGGGATCTTTGAGAAACCTCTTGCAAAGTCGGCTATGGTGTCGAAGGGAGGCTGTGTTCCGGAACTTGCGCCGGCAGGTTCTGAATGAAGTCCGTACTTTTCCACCAGTTTCCTTGTAACTTTTGCAAATATAGCTGCCTGATCGGCTTCTGCGGCCATCCTTGCGACTACTGCCATGGATCTGAATGCTCCGCCCTTTGCGATCTGCCTGTTTTGTCTCGGGTATATCTTCTCTATCGTGAAATCGAAGGGATTCTTGATATACTCGTCGTACTCGTCAGCCTCCATGAATGTCATCTCAGGGTGCTGCAGGAAACCGGACGAACCCATCTGGGTCGTCAGACTCTGGGTAAGCATGAGGCTTACTGCATTACGCGCAGAACCTGCGCTGAAGTTATCGCCTCTTCTAACTTCCAAAATTGCTTTTTCGAAGATTTCTTCGACCAGTTCCTCAGTATATTCATACTGGGTGATCATAAGATCTTTTCCGGCATACTGGATCATGAATTCTGCGCCGATGCTGTCCTGTACGGGCACACGGTCAGGAATAGTATTGGAGAATACTGCCTGATACAGACCACGTCTATATGCCTGTAATTCTTTTACGTCCATTGCTTTTCCTTCCTCTTGTCATAAAAATGATTCCATTGATATATCAAAACTTCCGTCCGGTCACGAAATGTGTCCGGACGGACCAATAAATGGCTATTTAAGTAAGCCGACGAACTCCCTTACCATAGCGTTTTCTGCAGCCATTACATAGGGTTTCGCCTCTTCGGGGGTATTGGGATTTTCAGCAAGATACTGATCCCATGTCTTGTACATTCTCGATTCGAATTTGAGATTTGCCGGCTTGTAGTCCTCCTTATGGAATTCCATACCGACTTTTGTTCCCGGATTGTCATAAACACCGTATTCAAGAACAGTCTTTGCTACAGCTTCCAGGTTCTCCAGCTTACAGTCGGCAGCGCAGAGTATGCTCTTGTCAAGGCCGAACATATATCCGCCGTCGACAGCCATGATGTCAAGGAATTCCTTCGTCTTATCTACAGCTTCTTCCTTTGTATACTGAGACAGATACTTGATCGGGAATCCGCTTCCGAGTATCATCTTTCCGCCCAGTTTGCTCTTGAGAAGCTTTGGATCTGTATATTCAAAAGTGAACACAGAACCTACAGGCAGATCCTGGATATAGTCGAGAAGACCGTCCCAGTTATGTTCAAGGAATGCGCCTGAACGGAAGCCTTCCGAAGCAAGACCTTCCCACTGTCTCTTTAGCGCAGGCCACCAAAGTTCTTCGAAATCTTTGGGTCTCATAAATGTAGCCATATGGAAAGGATAGGATCCATATGCATATCTTGTATATATAGCCGGATTTCCGGGTGCCGATACGAAATAGTTGAGCGGGCTTACAGCTTCTACAGCTGCTTTGACCTTATCTCTGTATCTGCGTATATCGGTAAGCATACCCGAAAAGCTTCTCAGCTGGTCGGAGAGTATATCCATGGGGGCATAACCACCGCCGCCTACCATAGCATCGGCAAAATATCCGTATTTATCGTTCAGTTTTTTCTGTATAACACTGTTGGGTGCGCCGGCAGATTTCGATATCATATCTGCCTGCATAAAGGCATAAACATTGCGGCCGGGATTTGCGACCGGATCCAATGCTCTGTTTACGCGGGGAACAGCCTTCTCCACTATGAAGGCATAGGGGTCTTTGATGAATTCATCATATTCTTCCGGCTCCATCATATGGGTGTTGGGATGCTGCATGAATCCGTTGGAAGACATCTTGATAGCCTCGGATCCTATGGCCTGATATTTGGTCGGATTCAGCACCGATCTTCCCATGATACAACTGTCGGAAGGTATCCTTTCGGCTAATTCAAAAGCCTTCTCTTCCAGTCTTTTCGGGTCCCAATATGCCAGTCTCGGATCTATACCGGCATACTCAGCAATAGCAAATGCACCTATACTTAAATTTACAGGGACCCTCTTGGGAATAATACCGTCAAATATATCGTGTTTGTTTTGTTTTCTTTCTTCGTATAATGCATTTACGTCCATTTTATTCAACCTTTCATTGATTGTTTTCGATAAGAAAGAGGAGGATCATTGTATAAAAGACCCTCCTCAAAAGCAATTAATATTGATTCACAGATAATTATTTATGCTAATACTATCCATTCCTTCAAGATGCACTAATACTAATAGCGCGCTGTGTCGGGGTCTTTTCCGTCCTTTACCAGAAGAAGAGCTTTACAGAAGTTCGTGCCCATCGCGAGGGACAGGAATGCTGCTATCATGACTCCGAAGTCATACCATTTGCGATCTGCAAAATAGTATGAGATCACATATGTCAGCCCTATGCATATAAGCATACCGATAAAGTTCGTTTTACCCGTCTGCGTTTCCAATGTTTTACGAAAAGTGCTTTTCTCTTTCATAGTATTTCACATTCCTAAACTAATTACCTAATATCAGTGAATAATGATTACTCTGCTGCTTTCTCAGCTGCTCTTCTTTCCTCAAGTGCTGCCTGGATCTCTGCAAGTCTCTTGTTGTCAAGTCTGAAGAGAAGGGTGATGATGATGAATGCGATGCCGCAGAAGATCGGGCCCCAAACTGAATAAATGTTGAGGATTCCGTTTGCAACTTCTGTTGTGGCGGGCTGTCCTGCAACGTATCCGCACTTTGCAAGAGCCATCGGGATAATCCATGCGGTGACTGTTGCAGCTATTCTCAAAGGATATCCGGAAATACCCATGATAGTAGCCGGTGAAGACTTTCCGTTCTTGTACTCTGCGTATACTGTGCAGTTTGCATATCCTGCTACGAAGATAGGATAGTTGAAG
>JAEEGL013474343.1_pt1 | contig 10541 bp, 7 predicted proteins | sample 9134231 | NCBI WGS metagenome assembly JAEEGL01 (sample SAMN16246548, study PRJNA631951) | gut metagenome | biome: gut microbiome; feature: rumen; material: fiber-attached | host: Bos | place: Iran: Karaj | collected 2018-10
AAATTATTATTATTATTATTATTATTATTATTATTATTATTATTATTATTATTATTATTATTATTATTATTATTATTAATAATTATTATTTTTTTTATTATTATTTATTTTTTTTTTTTATTATTATTATAAATATAAATAATTAAATTGTTTCCAATTAGAATTACTTTAATTTTTTTATTGGATTTGTTTTTTTTTGTATAATAATTAACATCGATATTTAAAAAATTATCTAAAATATTTTTATTACAATTAAATACGAAATTATTAGAATTTTTTTTTTTTAATGGACTGTATGATTTAAATTTACAATAATAATCAAAAAAATTAGAATTTTTTAAAGGATTTTTATCAACAGTTTTTGAATAAACATTTTTAATATTTTTAATATTATTATTATTATTATTATTTGTGCTCGTTGTTGTTTTTGTACTAAAATTATTTAAATTAAATTTATTAATAATTTCCGTATGATTAATATTTTTTTTATTTTCATTTGAAATGATTAAAAAAGTATTTGAAATGTCTTTTTCAAATTGAATTAAATCATTAAAATCATCATTTTCATCAAAAGAATTTTCATTAAAAATTTTATTTTCTTTCATAACATTAATTTTATAAATTTTTTTAAAGAAATTAATTAATTTTTTCGAAGGTGGAATTTTTAATATTAAATTATTATCAAAATCATTAGAATTTTTATAATAAAAACACTCAAAAAAATTAATTTGTTCTTGTAAAAAAGGACAAAATTTATCAAAATAAAAACAAAATAAATAAAAAACATCCGCATTAAAATTAAAAACATTCTCGTAAAATGAATTTACAGTGATTCTTTTTTTTGGAGGAAAAATTTTATAAATAATTTCTCTAATTTCTTTAAAATTTGTAATAAAATTATTTTCATGCGCAAAAAAAGCACATAATAACATTATTAAATCATCAATTAAAATTACACCATCTAAATCAAAATCAATAATATTTAAAAAAATTTCTAATCGATTTTTTAAATTATTTGAATATAATTTTAAAAGTCCATTTACAAATTCTTCTTTTGAAATTTCTGTTGAATTTAAATTCATTGTGAGTGAAAAAAATAAACGTTCTGATAAAATCATTGGAAATTTGAAAAATTCTTGAAAAGTTATTTTTGTTATTTTATTTGATGAATTTTCTATTTCATTACTACGAAATTGAAGATCTTTAAATATTTCTTTTAAAAAAAATTCAAATGAAATTTTGTTTGAAAATGAAAAATTTATTATTGAAGATGGATTAAAAATTTTTTCTATTGAATTTTCTTTTTTTTTTTCTGATTTTTCATTTGATGACATTAAAATTATTAATTTTTTAATATTAAAATTGTTTATTAATAATAATAATAAAAATAATATTAAAATTTATTTATTTATAAAATGATCTTTTTAATTATTTTTTTTTTATTTATAAATACAAATTAAACTTTACAAATAAATTTTAAACTTTTTTTACTTTGAATTTTAATTTTTGAGAATTTAATTCATTATTATTATAAATTATTTTATTTTTTATTATTTTTTTTTTATAAATATTTTTTTTTTTGTTAGAAAAAGTTAAATTATTATTTTTTTCGATTAAAATTTTTTCATTTTTTCTTTTGTTTTCGAAAATATTAATGTTATTTATTAAAATATTATTTATTTTTAATTGTTCATTAAATAAAATACAAATTAATTCTTTAAAATGAGTTTGAAAATCAATAATTTCATTTAATATTTTTTTATGTAAAATTCTATAAAATTTTAATTTAAATTATTTTTACTTTGCTCTTGAATATTCATTCGACATTAAATTTATTTTTAATAAAATTATCTTTTTATATTAATATCCAAAAAATAATTAATAATATTATTATTAATATTATTATTATTATTAAAAATATTATTAAAAAATTATTTATAAAATTATAATTTTTATAAATTATTTAAAATAATAATAATTATTTATAATAATAAATATATAAAATAATAATAATAATAATAATAAATTAAATATCTAAAATATCAATAAAATCATCATTATTATTATTAATATTTTTATTTTCATTAGAATTTTTAATAATTTCTTTTGCTTTATTTATTTTATCAACTCCAAAATTATTATTATTATTATTATTATTATCATCTTCATTTTCTTCTTCAACAATTTTATTTCTATCTTCATTGCAACATTCCATAGAACAATATTTTTTATTTCTAAACAAAATTTGTCTGAATTTAATAATGTTTTTATGACAATAATCACAAGAAATTAAATTTTTATTAACATAATCATTTAAACATTTTTCACAACAAAAAAATTTTTGTTCAAAATTCAAAGGATAAATTTTTTTTATTTGTTTATAACAATTCCAACAAGCTTTTCCAACATTTAATTCTGGTATAAAATCTTCATCATCTTTAACATCATTTTTTTCATCTGAAAATAAAGAAAGTTTATTTAAATTTAAAAAATCTGAATTGCCAATTTCAAATAAAAATTTTTTTGCATCGATTTTATTATTTTCATTTTCATTATTTTCATTAATTTCATTATTATTTTCACTTTTTTTTCCTTTTCGAAATTCTTCAACTGCTTTTTTAAATAATTCAGATTGAATTCGTTCATTTTCTTCTAAATTATTTACAATCGGATCGTTTATATTAATGTCACATTGAGTTCCAAAACCATCTTCATTGTAATCAATCATTGGAATGTTTTTTAATTCTTCGATTCTTTCTAAAATAATGTTGATGTTTTCTTTTGGAATTTTCATTTTTTGCAATTCTTTTTCTGATAAATTTTCTATTTGAGAATTTGTAAATATTTTATTTTTCGCGAAATTTGGGAATAAATAATCTAAATTCATGTTTGATAGAAATTGTTTAATGTCATGATATTGAGAGTTTTTTTGCTGTTCGATGATGTTTTCGAAGTTTTTTGAAGATGAAAATGAATTTTCGTTTTCGTTTTCGAGATTTTGTAAATTGAAATATTTTAATGAATGAGACATACTTTTATTTAATGTGTTTTTGTTATTATTATTATTAATGTTTTTATTATTATTATTATTATTATTGTTAATATTTTTTTTTGAATTATTTGTTATTGAAGTAATTAACATTTTTTCTTTTTTGTTGTTAATATTAATATGACTATTATTATTATTTTTATTATTGTTATTTTTATTATTATTGTTATTATTGTTATTATTATTAAGATTTAGAGAAGAATTATAAAAAGAATTTTTAGAATTATTTAAAGAATTATTATTTTTAGGCAAAGTTGTATAAAATCCTTCTTTACTTAATCGATTAGGATCAATTTTATCTAAATGATTTTTTGTTTGTTGAATTTGTGTTCCTTTTAACAAAAATTCCGGTTGTTTATTTTTAATTTGATTATTATTTTTTGAAATTTGTTTTGAATTAATAATTTGTTTATTATTATTATTAATTTTATTATTATTATTATTCAAACTTTTTTTTTGAGCATTTATTACAACTTTATTATTATTATTATTATTTAAATTATTTTTCATTTTATTTTGACCAAAATTTTTCTCATTTTTTTTATTAATTCCAACATTTAAATTTTTTCCATTAGAACCAAAAGAAAAATTATTAAAAAAATTTCTTTCCGCTTCAAACAAAATTTGTTGATTAATTTTAGAATTCATATTAAAAATTTATTTAAAAAAAAAAATATTAAATTAATAATTAATGCTCGATAAAATTTTTTTTCTTTTGAGCATGATAATAATATTTTACTTAACAATTCGATGTCTACAAAAATTCACATACAGCGACGACACATTAAACGGATTTATAATACAATTTCAAACGAATTTCATAGAAGAAATTTTACCACTCGAAATTTCTCAAAATTCAAGCGAATGTCCTTCAAATTTCAAAGATTTAATAATAAATAATAATTGGCCTGGTTCATTCAGCGGCTGCGGCTGCAAAAGCGAAAATAAATACGAATTTTATAGCAATTTTTGCCCGAAAGAAAATTGTTTGAATATCGAAGAAATTCATATGAGAAATTTATCAAATTTTAATAAAATTCATTTATGTGTGAAAAGAGGCGAAAAAAATTATGAACAATTAATGAAAAATATTATTCCTAAAAATAATATTTCAATGTGCATTAATAATACGCATAGAATTTGTGGTTTTATTGATAATTTAGAAAATGTTTTGTGTTTGAATAATAATTTAAAATGTCCTGTTACAAATTTTTTTATTTCAAATGATTTTAACGAAGTTGAAAATTATAAAAAAAAAGATGAATTTTGTAATGTTTTTTCTTTAAATAATTCAAATATTTTCGTTGTTGTTAGTCACAGTGACATTAATATTTTACCAAAAAATAAAATTTTAAATATTTTCAAAGTCGATTTTAGTCAACCATGTTTAAATTTACAAAAATCGCCCGATAGCGAATTATTATTTGATTTAATTAAAAATCGTTATGATTTGTCTTGCGATAAATTTAAAAACGGAAGCGATCGATTAGATTATTTATTTAATTTTTATGGAAAAAGTTTGTATTTAGATTATTTAAAAGATAATTTTTTTAATGAACTTTATGAAAAAATTTACAATGTTTTTAATATAAATATCGATAATATTTTTATTAATTTATATGCAAAAACTTTTCCAGGTTGGAATTACAATTGCATGAAAAAAAACGATGAAAAAACATTAAAAAACTTTTTAATTTCTAATGAAATTTTAAATAAATTGTCTTTTTATGTTATAATTCATGCGTTTATTGTAATAACAATTTTAATAGGAATTGGAATTTGTGCTTTTTATTTCGTAAATAATTTCGAAAAATTATTTTATTTTTCAATTTTGGGCTTCATAATTTTAAATTTAATCTACCCAATTCAAGTCATAAGCAACGCGAATTGGATAGTTAATAACATAACAGACAAAAACGGAAATTATTGTGGCGATAGTAGTTTAAATATTATGTTAAAAAGAATCAGTGAATCATGCAATTCATTAATTAATTGCTACATTGTAATTTTGTGCATTACTGTTTTAAATTTAATCATTTTTATTTTTATTTTAAACGCTTGGATCAAACCAACAATAAAAGAAATTCAAGAACGATTGATTCAATTAAGAGAATATGCTTAAAAAAAAATATAAATAAAATGTATTTTTATTATAAATATTTATATTAATTATATTAATTATTTAATTCTTTAATTGTCGATAATAAAATCAAAAATAAAAAAAATGCTCCAATTCCAAAACAAATAAATTTCTTTTTTCTTTGATTTCTTAATGTAAAAACTTTATTAAAATCCATCAACATTAAAAAACATCCACTTAAAAATCCAATTAAAATTGAATCCACATTTGTAAATTCAATGCCAATCATTAAAATACCAAAAACTAATGTAAATTCAAATACCATCATCCATGTGTAATAAACCATCCACCAACCATAAAAAAATTTATAATAATTCCAATTAATAATAAAAAATGTCATGTAATAACCTAAAATTCCATAAACAGAAGAATTCGCACCAACACTAAATTCATCGTAAACAAAATCGCTTGAATAATATAAATTTCCGATTATTCCGCAAATTAAATATAATAATAAACTTTCTGTTTTTCCTATTATTTTTTCTATTGTCGATAGAAAACATGCTAATAATATTAAATCATAAAATAAACTTTCAATATTAATGTGTAAAAATTGAAATGTTATTAATCTATATAAATGAAAATAACTTTTATGAATTTTTGTTGGATTAAATGCGCCTAATTTATTTAATATTACATATTTTGGTGTTAAAAATGTACTTAAAGCTGTTGGTTCTAAACCAAAACATAATGTGAAAATAAAACAAAAAATATTTATTAAAATTAATATAAAAGTCATTGAATTTAATTTCAAATTTGGAATAAAAAAATAATATAATAAAAATAATAAATTTTCTTCTTCAGGATGTAAATAAATCGCTCTATAAACAGGAGTCATTGGACCTAATAATGTCATTTGTGATGTAAAAGGTAAAATCATAATATTTAATTTTAAATTTCTTCTTCTTCTTCTATTATTATTATTATTATTATTATTATTGTTATTATTATTGTTATTAATATTAATATTATTATTATTAACATTTAAAATTTCATTATTATTATTGTTATTATTATTAATATTTAAATTATCTTGTAAATTATTATCAATTTGATTATTGAACATATATAAATAATTATTATTTAAAAAAAAAATAATAAATATAATTAATTTAGATATAAAAAAAATAAAATTGAATATTAATTTATTAATAAAATATATAAAAAAATCAAATTAAAATAATAATTAAATATAATTAAAGAAAATTTTATTTATAAATCTTATATAAAAACAAAAATTATATTAAAACTTAACCCGAAAAAATATAAAAAAAATGGTTAAAAACACCTTAAAAAAAAAAAAAAAAAAAAAAGAAAACAACAATTCAAACTAAAATTCATAAAAAAACCAATGAATTGGACGGAAAGCGAAGATCAAATTCTCATAGAAAAAGCAAAAGAAAACAACTACAAAAATTGGGCAAAAATCGCCTCATTCATAAAAGGCAGAACAGCAATTCAATGTTCAGCTCGATACAAACGAATAAAACCGGGTTTAATAAAAGGAAGTTGGACACAAGAAGAAGACAACGAATTATTAAAATTATACAAACAATATGGAAAAAATTGGAGCGACATTTCAAAATTTATGCCTTACAGAACAGGAAAACAAATTCGCGATCGATTTTTAAACGCTTTGGATAAAAATTTAAACAAAGAAAAATTCAGTCAAGAAGAAGATGAAAAAATAATCAAATGGTATTATGTTTATGGAAATTCTTGGTGTAAAATAGCAACGAAATTAAAAGGCAGAACGGGCGATATGATTAAAAATAGATTTTATAGTAGTTTGAAGAAAATTATTGAGAAAAATAAAAATAAAAGAATTAGAAAAAAAATTAAATTGAAAAATAAAAAAAGAACGAAAAATGTAAAAACACAAACTGATTTTAATTATGATGATTATGTTAAAATTAATAAATGTGATTTTGGTGTTAATACAAATTTGTACATTCCTTTAAATTATGATTTAAATAATAATTTTTGTGAAATTTTTAATAATAATCAAAATTTTTTTAATTCAAATTCAATTCAAAATAATTTCATTTTAAATATTCAAAATTCTTATGAAAATAATAATAATTTTAATTCAATGGAAAATAATTCAATTTTCGATGAAAATAATTTTATTAATTTTAATTACAATTTAAATATTAATAAAAATGATAATGAAAATTTATTAGTAGAACAAAATAAAATCGAAACATTAAAAAATTTAATTAATTCTCAAATAACAAATGGATTGCAAAAAGAAAATTTACAATCGCAATTAGAAATTCTTAAAGAAATTAAAACAATTATTAATAATAGATTACAATCATTAAAATAAAATTTTTTTCTAAAAAATATAAATAAATAATCTAATAAATTTATTAGAAAAAAATTAGGTAGTAATATAAATAAAATTTGTATTTATTTTTGATAAATAATTTTAATCTTAATTATTATTATTAATTTTAATATTAATTATTAATGAACACTCAAATAACAAATTTTGTTCCTTTATTTAATAAATGTTTAATTCAAAGAATTTTAAATCCTCAAATTACGAAAGGAGGAATTTTTTTAACCGAAAAATTAATAAATGAAAAATCAAAATTAGGAAAAGTAATTTCAATCGGAAAAGGTGATTATAATGAAAATGGAAAATTTATTCCAACTTCTTTAAAACCCGGTGACATTGTTTTATTACCTGATTATAAAGGAACTCAAATTGATTTCTTTAATAATAAAAAATATTTATATGAAATTTATAAAGAAAATGATATTTTAGGAATTGTTAAAAATTATAAACATTAAAATTAAATTAATATAAATAAAAAATATTATTATTTAATTATAATTTTCACTATTAAAATAATTTTTTTGTTTTTTAAATAAAAAAAATTATTTATTAAAATTATAAATTATTATTATTAAATGAATAATAATGAAGAAATAAACGAAGAAAAAAAAGAAGAAAATGAAAATGTTGATTATATTTTACCAATTAATAACGAAATAAAAGAAGATCAATTTTCAGAAGAAGTTGAAAATAAATATCATTTAATTAACTTTTTAGATTCAATAAATTCATTAACATATGAATCAATAATTTGTCAGAAAATAATTGATTATAAAAAAAATAATAATTTTGATGATGTTGAAGTTTGGGAAAATAAAAAATTTTCTGTGGATCTTAAATTAAAAAATAAACAAGATATGATTAGTGTTGAAATAATATCTTTAAAAGATTATTGCAATGAAATAAATAAACAATTAAAAGTTGAAGAAAAACATTTAAATAAAATAAAAGATGATAAAAATGTAAAATCTTATGAAATTTTTGCTTTAGAAGCAAGAATTAATAAAAGAATTGAATTGATTAAAGATGAATTAAAACAAATTCAAGAATTAATTGAAAATGAAAATAAAGAAGAAGAAAATAATAATAAAAATGAAAATAATAAAAATGAAAATAATAATAATGAAAATAATAATAATGAAAATAATAATGAAAATAATAAAAATAATGAAAAAAATAATAATGAAAATAAAAATGAAATTAATAATAATGAAAATAATAATAATGAAAATAATAATCAAAAAGAAAAAATAGATAAAAATTTACTATTAAATTTAATAGATAAAAGATTAGATGAATATAAACAAGCTTTAATATATTTTAATAAAAATAATTTAATAGAACGTCAAAAATTATGTTATAAAGATGCATTAAAAATATCAGAAATTAAAAAAAATATCGAAAATAATGATTTTTCTAATGTTAATGAAATTCCAAAACAAATAAATCCTGAATATATTTACGGTTATTCTAATAAAGAAAGAGATGAAAAATTTAAAGAAATTTTTAAGTATTTAATAATAAAAAAAAACGATGAACACAAAAAATTAATAAATTTCACAAATTCAATAAAAAAAATCGACAAAGAAAAATTAAAAAAAATCGAATCTCAAATAATAAAAGACATCGATTCATTAAAAAAAAAAATAAAAACATACGATGAATTAATACAAAAAATGCAAATTATTTGTAAAGATGAATGGATTCCAGCTCCTTTATTTGAAATTAAAGAAGAAAAAACAATAAAAATTAATAAACAAATCGAAGAAAATAATATTGTAATTCATTTAGGAAAAACAAATTTTAATGATAATAAAATAATAATTGAATGCGCTGCAAAATTTTCTGAAAATTGTCAAAAAATTGAAAAAAATATTATTATTAAAGATAAAAAAACAAATAATTTTGATCATACAATAAAATGGAATTTAAATTATAATGATTGGAAAAACGCAGTTAATAAAAAAGTTTTTTTTATTTTATTGAATAATAATAAAAAAAAAATTGGGAATTTTATTATTGATTTATGTGAATTAAAATCAAAAAGCATTTATAAAAATAATGTTAAAATAAATTTAGATAATAAATCTAATGAAAATTATCTTATTGAAATTATTATTTTATTAAGAGAACCTTTTGTTGATAAAGAATATGAAAAAGATGTTAATTATAATTTTCAAATAACGAAAATTTTCTCTTCTTTTAAAGAATTTTTAAAAAAAGAAGAAAATAAAAATGAAGAAAAAAAAATTTCTTCTAATAATAATAATAATAACATTAATAATAACATTAATAATAATAATAATAACATTAATAATAATAATATTCAACAATCAAAAAAAATAAATAATAATTTAAAAAATCAAAATAAACCAATTGAAAAAGAATTACCAAAACCTTCTGAATTTGTTGATCCTTCTACTTTAAATGAAAAAGAAAAAAATGACCCAGGAAATGAAGAATTTTATCAAACTTTATATGCAACTAAAAATGCTTTAGATACATTAGAAATGAAAATTCAAAAAATTGATGGAAGAACTCCAAAACCTTTATTAAATAAAAAAATTAAATTAGGAACTTATTATCAATTTTTAAAAGAAAATATTGGAACTGAAATTCAATTAGATAAATATAAAATTGTTTTGAATAATGGAATTCAAAGAGATAAAAAATTAATGAATTATTTCTTACAAATTAAAGATAGAGAAAAATATGAAATTGTTTTGGCAAGATTAAATAACGAAATTAAAGAATTTAAAGAACTTCAACAAATGTAATAAATTTTTAATATTATAAATTATTTATTTTATATTAATTAAATATTATTGAATATTTTAATATTTAATTTAAAAAATATTGAATAAAAATATTAAAATAGAAAGAAAAAAATTGGGGATTGGGGATTGGGGATTGGGGATTGGGGATTGGGGATTGGGCCCAATCCCCAATCCCCAATCCCCAATCGCCAATCCCCAATAAATTTTTTTCTTTCTATTTTAATATTTTTA